>Ga0247734_1002610_pt1 | contig 11543 bp, 13 predicted proteins | sample UWRJL103311B2_FD_180933 | JGI IMG/M metagenome (GOLD analysis project Ga0247734, IMG submission 180933) | Plant litter microbial communities from Arlington Agricultural Research Station in Wisconsin, United States - UWRJ-L103-311B-2 | ecosystem: Environmental > Terrestrial > Plant litter >... | reverse complement strand
CTCCCTGGGGCTCGGCTGGAGCTGCACTGCCTCCTTTACCTGGATTACCAATATGCGAGATACCAAGGCCTCCTAAATGACGGACCTACCCTGCGGCTGGCGCTGAGCTTCTGACAAATGTTTTGGGGGTGAGTGGCTTGCACACTATCTTTCTAAATTGGGAAGGCGTGCGGTACCGCTCGGATCACCGGTTACTGAGTTTCCGAAGGTGGGCGCGTACACAATAAGGCATTTAATGAAGTATGCAATAAACCCTAGAGTACAGTAGAGATATCTTCTAGGGTCAGAATGATCATTACAGTATGTCAGTAGGGCATGTAGCACTGCATAATCTACTAGATTCCTATGTACTGTATATGGTCTCTAATGGCATGGTGTCTATGATGAAGGGAGGTAAGGGGTACTATGCTATTTGTGAGCTTGGGGCAAAATCAAAATCGACCTAATTAGATATAGAGTTAGAAATATTTAATGAATTATCTATCTGTTGTCTTAAAATCCCCGGTAGCCCAAATTGAGAGTCATTGCCGCTGATCCGAGCGGTACCGCACGCCTTCCCAATTTAGAAAGATAGTGTGCAGGCCATTGAACCATGTTTTGGAATGCTCCCCACCTCACGAAGGGAGAAGATCTGCCTCACTGAAAATCTGCGCGCCACCTGGACTGTAGCCGGTTTCGGCTGTAGAATACTTTGCCGACGAGACGGCGGGTTGACACAAATGACTGAGCTCAGGAAATCACTGCTGCAAATTTCCCACACTGTGGCGTTGCTAGGGTGTTGCCGTGGCGCAACATGCTTGATCCGCCTGACTGCTTGTGATGAACTCAGGGAACGCGAGTGACGTTGTACCCTGACCAGAGACCTCAGCCTGGTCAACTCCTTGGACTGTATATTTATGTCGGTATTACTTGATTTAACCAGTCAGAATGCCACTACTGAATAGTACTCTTGCTATGAACACTCTGGAGAAGATAGATGCAATGAAATACTGGGAAATGCTCCGATACGACATAAGGAACACTAAAGTTGCGATGAGTTCAAGGTAGAAATCAACAGCTCAGAATCTTCTCGTGCAATCCTATATGCTGAGTGATCACGGCATGCAAGCTAACCGCGGCACGACGCGTCTATCCGTTCTCACGCTTTCTCTGTTCCCAACGACCACCATCTACTCATCTGCTCGCTGAACTTCATCAATAAACCCTCTCATCTTTCGCTTGCTCCTTAGAATCACCCAGGTGTATTCTAACTTCAGCGCTCAACAATAGTTGTTCTTGGCCTAGAAGTTACCTTTCACCAGCCCAATGTCCACACCTCAGCCCTCTGGATCCTCAGATCCAGACACTTCATTCAAGGTATACAAGCCAGCCTCCAATGACACCGCACCTGCGCCACTCCGTATGCCTACTCACCGCTCATAATGTATTGCTCAAGCTCATCATCCAGCTCATTAGCGCCTCTACCCGATACCTATTTCAACCCCTCTGCAGCAGATCTACGAGCAACGCAGTCTCATCTGTCTTCGCGTGCAGGATACGACGCTCCTCTTCAGCTCCAGAGAGGAACCCCAGCAGAAGAGAAACGCAAACGAAATCTAGAACGATGGCCACAGACCACTCTCCGAATCCGTTTCCCTTCTTCTACCACACCTTTGCTCGAGAAATCGTTCAGCAGCCAAGACAAGATCAAAGCTGTCTATGCTTGGATTCGTGGTCTCTTGCGCGAAGATGTTAGAGATGCAGTTAAATTTGTGTTATGTGCGTGTATCATCTCGGTTAAGAAAGAACTGAGCTCATACCGTGGACTAGATTTACCTCCAGTGCAATTCCTCAGAGTTTCTGACGCTTCTGTGCGGGACAAAACACTTTATGATCTCGGATTAACACCATCCACCATCCTTTCCCTACGTTTTGTTCCAAATGACATCTCCAAAACAGCTCCCCCCACCGCCACAGACCCGTCACAAGCACCCACCAATCCTTCAGAAGCCATAGCAGCTACCCTGAACTCAACGAGTGGTGTACAACCACCAATCCGCGATGAGATATGGGCGCTGGCAGAAGATCTGCCTCGGGCACCAGATCTTGCTATTGACGATCAAGCAACTTCAGCAGCGAAAGGCGGCGATACAGCAGGGAATAAGACCTCGAATTCAACATCATCGAAAGAGAAGAAAATACCGAAGTGGCTACAGAAAGGTCTACTTAGTGAGTTCACCGGATATTCTTTACGGACATGTTGCTCATTACCAATTGCAGAGAAATAGAGTCAATCTGGCTACTTTGTCGTATTCGCACTCGTGAATAACATCTACCGAATCATGTAACGAAATGGTGCCCTCTTACATCATTTCATGTTCTTGTACAAGAGCACACGAGAGGAGCAGAGTTGTGTATGATTGCATTCGAATAAGACATGTTAACGAAATTGTAGCTTTTGATATGCAAAATTCGCTGCATCCTTCATTTGCTTCAAGTAATGTATTTTGGAATATAGTTAGAGTTGTAGAATTGAACGAATGTGCATGGGCTCCACAGATAAGCAAGAAAATAACAGAAGAAAGCATCCTGCGAGTAAAGGGGAAAGGAGAGTAGAGGGTATCCATCATAAACAGCGGAATATACCAATCCAAACAAAGAGAAAGAGAAAGTATAAATAAGGGCTCACAGGTCCCCGTCAATCGCATCAACGACATATAGCACTTGCTGTGGTCGTACGAACAGTCCTCGGTTCACACCTTCGATAGTCGGCGCCCGTATCACGGAGGCTTTGCCTTTGCTCATCCGAGAATCTTCGGTCCCGATTCTGCGCCTCTTCACACCCATGCCGTCGTCCCAGACCTCGCCTGTACCAAGCTCAAAGTATCGCACCCCATCCCACGACCCGTCATTCCATCCCTCTGCAAGAGCGCTTCCTCCATCTGGCACTTCCACTCCCACCCATGCTCCGTTGTGTCCTTCCACTTCTCCAATATATTTCGCTAGAGCTCTAAACCTCTTCCGCCTGAACGTAATGATACATGGAATTCCGATCGTCAACATAGCGCCTTTTATTTCAGGTGTAGGAGTCGGTGTAGTTGTCTTGCGCTTGGGTGAAGCATTGGCTGCGGCAGAAGGCTGAAGGACAGGAACAGGAATCTGTTTTGCAGACGCCGTCGACCCTGAGTCTGCACGTCGTTGACTAGCTTCCGCTCGAGCTTTGCCTTTCAGCACAATGATTGGAGCATTGGGTTTGGGCGAGGGAGTTTCTTTTTCCTTGCCTTTGTCTGCCCTTCTCGACGCGACTGAACTAGTCACCGATGGGGCCCGGAGACTTGGTGTAACAGAAGGTGCTTTCGGGGAGACGGGAGATCGGAAAGAGGATGTGGTCGACTTTCGCGAAGAAACAGAAGAGGCAACAGAAGGCGCAAGAGAACGTCGTGGCGATGGGCTCGTGATCTTCCTTCCTGTTGCTGTCGCTGTACTGCGCACTGTGCTAACACTACGCGAACTGCTGGCACTATTTCTCCTGCTCCGCGTACCAGCAGAGGCAGTGTGGAAGTCGCCAGAGGTAGCACTGCTCAGGCGAGAAGAATCTGTGGTGGCTGTACTGATTCGTACAGACGGAGGTTTAGCTTTTCGTGTCGCTGATATTGTGCTTCTCACAGACGAATTGGTGATAGAGCTACGAGTAGAAGATGCAGAAGATCTGGGACGTGACAAGTTGGAGACAATGGTAGCAGATGTGACACTTGACGCTAGGCTGCGCCGATCAGTCTGCGTAGGAGAAACAGTCAATGATGCCGAAGGCGGAGGTGCAGCGGTCGGTGTAGACTTGATGTTCATGGCTTCCACGTCGTCTTCATCGTCTTCCATATCGATGTCGATATCAATATTCTCAGTACCGTCCACTACCACAACAGGAGGTGGAATGATACCAGACAGCTTGGAATCTGGTCGCTCCTTCCGTATCCTCGTGGGCGTGCCAGCTCGCGACCTGGATCTGGTTGTTGAAGGAGATAAGGGTATTCTGCTGGTCGGCGTCCTCGAACGGACTGACGATGCAATAGACGATCTTCCTACCGACGATGCGACGGAAGATTTGGCGACCGAGGACCGGGACACCGTAGACCTACCAGACATGGCGCTTCGGAATGTCGGCACAAGGCTCCTCTGCCCCACACTTCTCATGGATGAAGCTGTGCTTCGTACTGAAGGTGCCGCACTTCGTATCGAAGCCGCGACAGACCGTGCACTCGAATCGACTTCTTTCTTGCTTGGTGTATTTCCGGGAGCAGGGCCAGGGCCAAGAATCTCATCTGGCGATATGTCGATAACTGATCGGTGTGCGTCAGATTCTGCTCTCTCGTGTACCTATGGTGAAGCTTACAATCGGCAACTTCCTTGACGGACCAACCTTCCATCTCGTCGAAACCCCCTGCTTGCTTGATGGACATCCAGCGCTTGCGGATGAACTGCAGCACATCCATTCGCGATTCTTCCACCTGTCAAAGACAAAAGAAAAGAAAAAAAGGTTATGACTGATGCGTAAATATCTGTGGCAACAGAACTCGCCTGAACTCGGATATGACTCGTACTAGACAACATGGCTTGGGTGGGTTCCGTAGCATGGGGTCGAAGTAAAACGGAGGAAACCAAAGTCTGAAGACAAAAATGAGACATGAACTTTCGTTTCTCCGTGAGCGCGTACCTGATACACCATACCAGCATTCTTCTCGTTCAAACCTCTCTTAACAGAATCCATGACCCAACCTACTCGATCTCCATCTTCAAAGCGAACACCATCACTCTCCATAAGATCTTTCCATTCTCCTAATAGCACAGAGATCTGGATTCAGTATAACCCAAGGAGCCAAGTAAATATCAGTACCTTCGACGTCGGCATCGAAACACTCTTGGGCCCTATTTGCGAGACATTCATCAATGCCCTTTCTTCCTGCCAGTATCCATATCCTGGCTTCGGATGCCCACTTATCCTTCTCTGTAGTCCGACCAACTCGCTGCAAGGCTGCTTCTGCAGCCCACAACATGCGAAATACATTCAGTGGCGTTGTTCTCTTTGCCAGACCTTTCACAATGCTCTCTTTCAATCGTTTCTCCAGCCCTGCAAACTCAGAGGTACACCATCCTTCGCCATATAACCCAACCAGAGCCCGCCTTGCTCCTCTGTCCAGTATCTCATTCTTAGGATTTCCCTCCTCTTGCAAGGCAAGAGCAAATTCCAAAACACGCGGTGCTCTACGTGCACATTGACGGCATCGGCATCCACCAGCATCTCCCCACTGTCCTTGCGTAATGTCCTCATACTGGGCAAAGGACAGGAAAGCGTGGAACAACCCATGCAACATCTCTTGCACTATCCTTGCTTGAATTTCATTGGTCAAGGCTGCCAATGATAGATATGTGGAGGACCGATAGATGGCGAACGCAGTGTCAAGATCGTATGACCTATGAGAGAATATGAGAGTTCCTGTGTAAATGTAGCCAAGGATGAAGTGAAGAGATGCCGGCGTAAAGGGAGGGGAGGGTAGGGTAAGAGTCAAAACGGTCGCCTCAGGGTCGTTGTCAACGTCTCCAGCTGCGTTGTTAGCGGCCTTCGCTTTGGATAGCTTAGCGCCTGGCCATGCAATCAATGCGTCATGGAAGTATCCACAACGAGAGACTAGGATGAAGCGATGACTGGAGAAGATGGCAGTAGTGGACTCATGGTTGGCAGAGCTGAAAGTCCCCGTCAAAGCGATCTTCACATCCGAGTATAATCGAGATCGCCACATGAAAACGAGGTCCTTACGGAGCTTGTCGATTCTCGCGTCGTCTCCGTCTACAAACTCTGGGCCATCATTGCCTGTTTCTTCATCCATGCGGCTGTCTCCGGATGTGTCGAATAGAAACTCAAAAGCTTCGCCAAAGCCACGGCCGGTGTAGAGATACTCCAGCTCGTGTGCGAATAAGGCAGGATTGATGTCTGTCTCTAGCCTCATTACACTGCCTTGGATAACTGGGGATGGAGAACGATTGTTCAAGCTTCCGTTGTAGTTATCTGGTCCGTTGAGAGACGTAACACTCGCGTCGCCTGCTAAATAGGCATCGCTTTGATTAGGATAGCTGCGGTGTTGACTCTGAAAGTAGCGGTTCTGGAAGGAGGGAGGTGCGCGCGCGTACACAATTGCTTTGTGGCCAGACACTTCGTCTGTCTCGTCGCCTGTTTCTGGATTGCTTGTGGTCCATATCACGTCTGGAAAGCGATGTCGTGCATTGACAAACAGGTCGTGCAGGTCGTCCTGCCATTTAGTGGTTGAGGCAGAGGTCGCTTCCTGCAGCGACAGAGCTAGAAACCACGGTGCTCTGCGCCGCCGCCGAGGTCATCGTGGAGGATAGTGGACTGCAGCACGGAGGTATGGGATCAAAAATGTCGGGCGTCCCGAAAAGGCAACTCAATAAGCGTTCTCCTCCAGCCACCACCGACAAATATGAGGCCAACGCAGCCCAATTTTCTTAAATCAGCGCGTTCTGCATGGAAAGGTGCGTCCTGATACTCTCATGCATATACCCAACAATACTTACCGCTAATGAAGGCCCTTACTTCGTTGCGTTCCCTAACCTCCGGGAGGCTTTAACGAATAACGTAGCCATTAAAACCCAGGCCAGGGCGTGTACAATCCTACCAAATTTTGTCGGGTACGTATGCTAGCTTATTTTCAGCTAAGTAGTCTAATACATATCCTTAGAGTGCGGTTCCTCGTTCACAATGGCAAGAACTACACACCTGTGTTAATTTCTCAAGATATGGTTGGGCATAAGCTTGGAGAGTTCGCTTCTACCAAGAAGCCATTTGCATGGAAGTGCGTGACTTTATATTTCCACATGTTTAGCATCTCTGACGTGAATCAACAGGCGGAAATAGACAGTATAATTTCCAACTTGTTATTACATTACTAAAATATTTCTACAACCAATCATTCACTTGTCGTGTGTCTCCTTATGCCCGGATTCTTGCAAGCTCGATAATCAGTATTTCTAGCCTTCTGGAGGCGCCCGTTTATACTCGCTTCAGTGGCCATTGGCTAGGTATTCATTTTGCCTAATTCGTCTTTACACTTGCACCACCATCTCAATGGATCCTGCCACACCCCACCAACATGTTGCGCCTATGCCCGCACCGCCACCGCATGACCCCAATGTGCCTCCGCCTCAGCATTTTGTAGCTCTGCCTCATCCACCCCCAACTACGGATGGCCCACCTGCAGAAGGCTACACTGCGGCCCCCACTAATGCAAACCAATCCCATCCTATTCCCATGTACATGATATCTGCCGTTCGATATCCCCCAATGCTTCCTTGGCCAGATATCAGTGGCAAGTGCGACTTTCTCATTCGATTTCGTCAACCCACACAAGTCCGCTGACCATCTACTTAGAGCGAAATGGAGTGTCAGCTCCTATAAATTTGGCTTTGGCATTGAGTGCCTAAGGGATGGAGACCCGGAAACATTCTGGCAGTGAGTCGGCTTTGTGTCCTGCTGCAAGCCTCGTTTGACATTAGTGTAGCTCAGATGGTCCCCAACCTCACTATATCACCATCGAGTTTCCAAAGAAGATGGCCATCCAAGTGACGCCTGCATGCTGCTTAAATCTATTACGCCTAATAAACTCTGATTCAGAAACTATGCATCTATTTATCCCATCCTCAGGATGACTCCTACACCCCTTCCACATTGGCTATACGTGCAGGAACCGGCCCAAACGACCTCCAAGTAAGTTCTTGTTTGTATTGCCCTTGAAACAGTTGCTGAGAGCTTTGTAGGATGTGCGGATTATAACTCTCGACAAGCCAGATGGATGGATCACATTTGACGTGTCTAGTGAACCAAATGAGGAGGGAGACGCCATTAGGCCCATCTTTGCCTACGTTGTTCAGATAATCATTGTGGCCAATCATATGAGCGGAAAGGACACTCACATCCGAGGCCTCAGAGTACTAGGTCCGATGGAAGAGTAAGCCTCTAGTTCCGGACACAGATGTACAAGACACTGAAAGACCTTCCTAGCACGCGTGAATTCAGACCTGAAGAAGAGGATCGAGACCCTTTCGTCTTCGTTACCCCAGAGTTCAGGAAGTGGAGCTCACTTCGGTAAACATAGGTAGCATACTAATCCAATCATCATGAATGATATTTCGAGTAACACATCGTGGGCTAGACACATTGGGGAAGAGAACGACTTCTGATGTTATTGAGAAACAATGGCGGTAGTTAGCTACTCTTTGTAGTGTATCTTAAGGTTAGGGTCTGTGCTCTCATGTGATATGCCGGCCGAAGTCCCGAATCCGAATCTCTTTCTCGGACCAAGACCTCACCCTTCTTGCTTGCTCTACGACTACTATGCGACCCACAGCCAGCAGATTGCTCAATATCTTGGTCCCCGTTAAGCGGTAGGCAACCCACCCTTGATTCTAAATGTCTCCGGCGCGTTTTGACACACAAAGGCAGAGCGGTGGACTATGCTGTCAAGATTCGAGTGAATGCTCAGCAGACTGGGGTGGATCTGAATGTTAAGCACTCTATGGTTCGCCCATATGTCCATCCCTTTGAATATGTGATCTAACGACACGCATAACAGAACCCCTTCGATGAAATAGGTCAGACCATCCTCGCTTCCCCGCAGAACCAGGCTCACTCAAGCTTCTACGCATAGCCGTCGAAGAGGCAGTCCTCCTGCGAAAACGTCTGGGTCCTGAAGTTATCAAGTCTATCAAAGCTGTTACCATAGGCCCTGCGAAGTCTACAGACACCCTCCGGACAGCTCTTGCTATGGGTGCCGACTCGGCTATTCACGTCGAAACTTCTGACTCTGCCCTGACTCCAGAGCCTCTTGGGATTGCCAAAGCTTTGCGAGCTGTCATCGAGAAAGAGAAGGAGTCTGCACCGGTGGACATTGTCATTCTAGGAAAGCAGGCTATCGACGACGACTTGGGGCAGACCGGTCAGATGTTAGCTTCGTTACTGGGCTGGGGACAGGCGACATATGCAAGCAAGGTGGACATTGATACTGCTAATAACACAGTGACTGTCCTAAGAGAGATAGACGGTGGTTCAGAGGAAGTGAAAGTGAAACTGCCCATGATTATAACAACGGATCTTCGGTGAGTCGTTTCTTAACATTTCGAAGCATCCCACTCATGATTCGTCACTCCTAGGTTGAACGGTACGTCTATCGGTCTCTATTACTGAATCAAAGATCTACACTAACTTCACCCAATTCACAGAACCCAAATTTGCCTCACTACCAAATATCATGAAAGCCAAGAAGAAACCCATCGAGAAATTTACTCCAGAGACGCTAGGTGTTGACCTTTCTCCCATATTCGAGACCATAAAGGTTGCAGAGCCACCGAAGCGCATTGGTGGAGGAAAAGTAGAGACCGTTGATGAGCTAGTCGCTAAATTAAAGGACGCTGGCTTCACTGCTGTGTAAACGTAATTCACGGCCAATACAGACTTTCTTTACTCCGTGAGCATGGCGCCAAAACAGAGGCAAATCCAGCTATCCCAGAGAGATATGCCACGAGTACAACTGAGCCACTGCATTCAGCTCCATAATTCATTCAGCTAACACGAACGCGACTCACGGTATTTTATACGTGGAAACGTTTTCATGTCGTCTCCAAGAGTAGGAAGGCCCATGATGTTGCAGAATATGTGCGCTGCAATAGATGGCAAGATGGAACCAGTCCGCAGAAAGAGATATGCGACATAAAAGCCGAAAATGCTTGTAAAACCGAGTTGGAACACTGCATCTATGTCAGTTACGGTCCTGGACTGAATGTACATGCTCACGCACAGGACGTAAGAAGCGCTGTTTTCAATGCATATTTGGTCCGTCCCAGATTGTTGTAGATTTCCCAAGCATGATGTGCATGTGCCAGGCCGAAAGTCAAGGGTGTAAGGAAGACAATCTTAAGATTGGAGGCTCCAGCTAGATGATAGCACAGTATAACACAAGACCGAAAGACAATCTCTTCGGTAATGGGAGCCTAAACCAAACGTGTTCAGTTGGTGTTTACGCAGTTGCTATCATGAAGACTCACAACGATGTAATTTCGCCAGCCTATGAGTGAACGAAATATGTGAGAGGCGCCACGCCATTGGCTTTGACCGGGAAGGGTCTCGGATAATAGCATGGACAGTAGAGGTCCGGTGTATAGCACAGGCGTGATAAAGTATACGGTCCAATTATGAGAAGGATATATTCCAAGTCCTTTTATTGTCTGTTGCAGAATATCAAGGGTATTCTAGAAGTGCTAGATTGTTAGACAGGGGTGTGGGAGGCTAGAGGGGATGCATACGAACAGCACTATCGTCCCTAATATTCAGCAGTACTGTGAACACGATCACAATGTTTGCCAGTGTAGCAAACGAGACGGCAATGAGACGTGTTCTAATAACATCTGGATCGTCTCTGCCTCGCTGCAGTGTTGACTGAAAAGAAAGGCGACCTCCTTTAGACGCATATATAGAGCCCACATACGCTGAAGCAAACAGGAGACCAAGCAAGTGAGCTGAAGCTAACGAAATGGATGGTTCCATGTTTAGGGCGAGAACAAGTCAGACACGTGAGGAACTATTGGCCGAACAGCGGCTTACATCTTCGACCTCAACCGCCACCAACAAACAGCAGGTTCAGCATTTATCATGGCCAAGAAGAAAAATAAACAGGCAAGTGGACGCTCAAACAGTGTGCTTGTGGCCTTACTGACCGAAATATCCAGGTTATCCGGCCCTGGTGCTGGTATTGTGAACGAGAATTTGAGGATGAAAAAGGTCAGTTCGCTACATAATATGCACGCTTACCATTGCTGACAATGTATACTGTTAGTTCTCATGCAGCATCAGAAAGCTAAACACTTCAAGTGCGGTATGTGCCCGAGAAGATTGAACACAGCAGGAGGATTGGCAGTTCATATCCAGCAGGTGCATAAACTTGAGGCAGACAAGTAAGTCAACAATCAATCCATACAAATTCGAATGCTCATATTTCATTTTAAGCTTGCCAAAAATTGACAACGCACTCCCAGGTCGAGACGGGTATGAGGTGGAAATCTTCGGAATGGAAGGCATCCCAGCTCCAGACGTTGCAGATTATAAGCGTAGGAAGGAAATTGAGTTGGGTCTCGCCGCAGGTTCCATCTCACAACCCCCGCAGAAAAGGCAGAAGATAGAGAATAAACCACTGACGGAGGCGGAGCTGAAGGCCGCGCTAGAGGCGCACAAAGCACTCATGGGTCGCAATCAAGCGGAGCCAGCTGCTCCTGCCCCGACTGACTCTGGAGGTGCTATTTTCGGTGCACCACAGACCTACGCCACGCCACCTATCGCTGCGACGCCTGTCATGACCCCTCCTGCACCCAACATGATGCCGCCACCATTTTTCCCTGGAGGTATGCCACCACCCGGCATGTCTTTTCCTCCTCCTCCCTTCATGGGTATGCCTGGTATGCCTCCTGGTCCACCTCCCCCTGGGTTCCCTGGTTTTCCTCCACCTGGA
>Ga0247734_1002609_pt1 | contig 11543 bp, 14 predicted proteins | sample UWRJL103311B2_FD_180933 | JGI IMG/M metagenome (GOLD analysis project Ga0247734, IMG submission 180933) | Plant litter microbial communities from Arlington Agricultural Research Station in Wisconsin, United States - UWRJ-L103-311B-2 | ecosystem: Environmental > Terrestrial > Plant litter >... | reverse complement strand
CGGTGCGGGAATATATGAATTCTTCCCAATTCGCGGCGGATGTCCAGTATTGACGGAATGTGGCAACCTCAAGCTAGCCGAGAATCATAGAACATCCTATATATAGTAACGAAATAGGGGAAATATCTCACACGTGATGAAGAACGCTCGGTTCCAAAACTCTCGCCTAGTAATAGGATATGGTCTATAGTTTATCCAGCGCCAAATGTTACACGTTTTGTAGCTCAGCTTAACATTCATGGGCTGTGGTCTTGGCACCGGGAACCTAACTTATAGACGTGTGTTGTAAGTTGTCAAGAGTGTTTATTTTTATGTTACAAGTTGCGCCGATTATACACGAGGTACAATTGAAGACATCAATTTTTTATTTTCTATGGACACATTAGACTTTCTACGTTCAGCCAAGTCGCAGCTCGGTGTTCCCCCTATATAGTATAATGGAGTAGGGTGTAGTAAAGTACAATTGGTTGTTTACAAATCCGTCGTTAAGATCTAAACATCAATAGCGTTAGCACCACCCTAAAGTTCAACTAACCCCGTTCACGCCACATTAAATTTGGCAGAAGACACATACCTTCTTAAGAACTCCCATTTCTTTCTCCCAAGCCTCTACCTTTACTTGGCTCGCTGCAAGCTTTGATAATAGAAATTGCACCCTCGGTCCTACTTCAGTCGGTTGCTTTGGCAGAAGACCAAGTACATTAAGTTCCGTTTCATATTTGTCGATATTCTTAGTCTCGATCTTCGTCAATTCCGTGAGGATTGCTAGGTCAAGTCGACTTCTCAAAACGCTGTCCTTAGTAAGAATCTTGAACGCGGCTTGGTAGACTGGCTTCCCAGCATGTATACTCTGAGGGCGTCCCTTGTACGACTTGATGGTGATTAGTTCAGCGGCAGACAGGGCCTCAAGAACAGATTCCCCATTAGAGGCTGACGGAGAGAGGGAGGATGCAAATGTGTTGGATAGTAGAACCTCGTTATAGCGGAGTTTGTCATGGTCGGCAAGAGACTTGACTGATGAGTATTGGTCAGCGTTGAACTTAGCGATACGGTCGCAGGAAGGCCACTAATGGTTATACCTCTAGCAAATGTTACTTACTTAGATACCAGGCTTGTTCTGTAGACCATTTCATGTCAGCTTTACCAATCGTGAGCAAGTACATCTTAAGGATCTCGGATGCACTTTGATCTATAATCTCTGCGACGGCCCGGTTTGGCGTTTGCCCCGTTTTTAGTCTCCGTGCTGTATAAAGCTGTTAGTTTCTGCAGACCTAAATATTGATGCCAGCTTTCTAAAGTGGTGTGTCTGGGCTGGCCAAGTCTTACCAAAGAACTCAAGGTCAGTGAGACGTCCGCCAAGAACTTCAATACACTCGTCAAGCTCAAGCATATCTGTGCGTCGTTGGCTCGGCGTAAGTTCCTGATCATTGCTGCTACCTCGAGCTTCATTTTCCGAGTCTAAGTGAGTGATGACAAATTTCCTGGCAACCTCAGGGGTAACTAAGAGCTTTTAGTCAGTTCTCGGTTTGTATTTCAAGATATGCATAGGTAACAGATACTGAAGTACAAGTCTGACAAAGAGAATCTGCCAATTAGACTACTTACTGTCACCGAGTGCAATCTGTCGAAAAACTCTGTCCGGTAGAGCTTTACTTAGCGACTTTGAGTAGCTTAGATCATTTGTCAAAAAGATTACGTGAGCGACGTTAGAAGTTGTTAATCCAGCGGCCCACTCTCCAATCTTGTCATATACAATGCTACTTTCGTCATTTTTATGAAGGAAATTGTCAATGACAACTACTGGTCGATATTCAGGATGAGCCTCAAGCCAATCATCGTCTCCTAGTTGGGCATCTTTATCATCTTTGTGGCGGTGAGCGAGTGCAACTTTCTTGAGTGCCGTCGTAGTATTTTGCCATATTTTTGCGAGTTGGGTGTCAAGAGTTTCTGAGAATCCAGATTTTACTCCTATGGTTCCTTGGGCTGCCAGATCGATTAGACTACTAAAACTGTTCATCCATGAAAAGACAGGCCAGTATCCAACAGCAGATGCAGCCGCCGAGATGGTTGCAGAGTCCCCTCTAGCTTCTAGTTTCAATAAGTAAGTATTCTCGAATGTCAACACTGTCTCACTCCAAGACAGGCAGTTTCAACTTTAGAACCTGATGCCTCAAGACTCTTGGCTAGAGAACCACATACCTTGTATTGGCTTGCAGTCAATTATCAATGTATTCCTTCTATCCTTTAATGCTTGATCCACTACTAGCTCCTTTTTGCCAGATCCACGAGGGCCTTGAACGATGATAAAAGTATCCGCAGTCTCAATTAACCACGTGTGTAACTGATCAATCACTGACTTTCTGTCATCCCAAATAGCAGACAGGCTTATATCTTCGGATCGGTGGTGTCCACGAAAGTCTAAAAAGTCCGACGCTTGGCTTTTAAACCATTTATAAAGTTTATTGTCCTTCAAACTGAAAGCGTGGTCCACGTGCGCCTTGATAAAGAAGGTTCTTATGGGATCAAAAACCGCGACTGTTATAGTTGCGATAAGGGCGGCTACTGCTGGGATGACTACTCGCGGATGGTTCACAAGCCAATCCTTGATCCAATGCGATTTCATTTTAGGCTCGAAAGAAAGACGTAAGACCGTCCCAGCTTTACCCCCGCCTGCTTCTTCTGTAACTTTTAGACCATGCAGACAGTTTTTCGCCATAATAGCATGTCTCATGCGAGAGAAATCTAGAGTTGCGTATTTAGGCAAAATCTTTGAGTCAGCGGGTTGAGATGAGATTTCGGCCAATTTTCCATACTGTCGGAAAAGGCTATAGAGTATTTCCTGAGATAACTCGGCAACTTCCCCACCAGGCGTCGTAGGCACAAACTCCACCTTGATCCGAGAACTTGGAAATCGGTAGAGATCTTCAAGCCAGGGCTTTCCAATAACGAGACTTGTTCTCACACGCTGGAAAGGTGAAAACCATGGCTTGATTGGGTGTTGCTTAAGATGCTCTGCGATTTGTTTTTCCACGTCTTTAGCTGTCACATCGGCAGCATATGAGAATTTGACAAAAGCTCCACCGTCTTTGAGTCTCGGAAGAATCTCTGTGACTTTGATTGGTGCAGTTTCAGGAATGGACCTCTTCACCATGTTCAGGGTTTCGTAAGAGGAAAGAGTTTGAGAATTGAAACGGCGCAAAATGTCCGGTATGTTCTTTCTATCGACATGCCATGGTAGCCGAAGCAACCAATTGAGTTTAAGAGGAAACAAATCTGGTGTGTTGTTAGTAACATGTGTTGTGTTGAGCGATGAAGAAGAGCAAAGTGGAATACGACAATAAAGGTAGATGTTTGTCACTTCTGAATCCGAAGCTAGAAGTATCTGCGACTAGGAAACTGCGGGGGGTAATGCTCAATGCACCGGGATCGTTCAAATGACTGTCATGGACTCACTATCGAAGAACAGAATACCCTCATTTGCTGTTGCTGAAATATGCCCGGTTGAATTCTCACCCGCTTCTGAGCTTGCTCTGAAATTTCTATTAGTGATTATATGTTATGAAAGAGTATGTGTTATTAACCTTCTTATTCCTTTCCATTTTCCGAAATCATTTCTTGTCGCCAATCTGGTAGGACTGGTTGGGACATGACTGAAATCTCGCCTTGGCCTGGAAGTCCTCGGGCCTGGCAGACTTGTCGGATTGAAGATTACGCGTCTACTCATGGCTGTTTAAGATCACGTATCATAACATCTCGGCGGAGGATGTTGAAGCATTCTACGGCAACGCGTAGTAAGCTCCTGAGTTAAGGACTTGAGAGAAAGGACGTCATAAGGCTAACAATCAGCCTCATCATTTTTATTGCCAGGGGTAAGGTTACAATACTAGGAATGTTAATACAGCCACACCCTAGGCCTCTTGAGTATTATCAAATCCATATGTTTAGACAATAGTGGTAATTGAGTTGAACCGTGTGACAAACTTAGGATTACATTGTAAGAGTGTAAGACTGAAAGATCTATGAGGTCCATTGTCGTACAGCAGTGTATTGGAATTTTAGCACAAGTACTATATACAAAGTCGACTACTCTTGGCGGGGTCTATTTATCAAGTCCTATCGGAGGTACTTCGAAGATATTGATCTACAAACCTAAATTCAGCCTCATCAACCTCAGTAGAAGCACATTAAGCAGGCCCGACAATGGTATGGCCATTTACGAGTTCGCAAGCAGCTCCAGCACAGGGAGGAGCTGCTTCTTTGCCCCCACAAACTATCAAAACATCTTCAGAACCTCTGCCAACCCCCCAAAACACTCCATCCTCAAAACCTCTATCTCGGGACGAGATTGCAGAGCAAGAGTTACAGTCCTTCCTCCAGGAAATAGCAGCAGATACGAAACCTAGCAGCACAAAATACTCACGCATACCCAAAGCGGCGCCATCCTCCGCTTCCAATTCCTCAGCCACAGATGATGAGAGTAGACTCCCGCTTAGGGATCAGTTGCTTCCTACAACAATGTCCTGCCGCGACGCTTTCGATGCTGCGTTTTATTGTAATTCAATGGGTGGGCAATTCAATAACCTATATCGTTATGGTACAGTGCGCTCATGTTCCGAGTCGTGGAATGATTTCTGGTTCTGCATGCGCACACGGACTTGGTCAGAGAATGAAAAAGGCGAGGCGATACGGTCGAGATATAGGGACAAAGAACAGGCAAAATACTCGAAGCAGGATAAAGACGATATAGGGAGAAGCAGTGAGGATGTATGGAGAAGTCGAGACAAGAAGATAGAGCCAGGGGAGGCTATGTCGAAACCGTTCCTTGGGTTTCCTAGCGATGAGGAGTTCAATAGGATTGTAAGGGAAGAGCGGAAGAGGGTGCATGGAAATACTGAATAATCTCCAGAACCTAAGCGGACGATGTATGACTATTGGGTGTAAGACAATCTCAATCATGATCATGGGCTGGTAATGTTAGTTAGACCTGGTTAACTAGGCTGCATGGGAGAGGTTAATGATAGCAGGGCATGTGGAATACTCAGAAATGTGAAACTTATATTTAAATAGTTAAAAATCAATAGTAGGTTCCAGACCCAAACTCACGGTCCTTAATGTCGGTCACTTTTACGGAAGCATCGCCTAACTCGCACTAAAATAGTCATTTTCGTTCAAAGGTACAAAAATACCAAGCGGTAAGCACTTTCCGGTGGCTTCTGTGACCTCCGCAAACAGATCTGGAACATTAATCCTGTGCCTGTGATATTGTGATATTGTGATATTACAGATTGCAAAGATGGAGTTGCTAATCCTTATTCCTGTTGCTATTGATAAGAAATATTCTGCAGTACTTGCAAGTATCAATATTATCATATGCATTCGTCCTGCTACGCATATAGCAACATAATATGCATTATCAAGATCCGTGCCTGCAGAGGTAGGTAGGTAGTTTTTACCTGCTTTAAATGTTGTAACTATCTTTATCAGCGCAATATCTGAGCCCCATAACTTACATCATAACAAAGCTTTCCTCATGTAATGTATAACACTAGGGATCTCCGCGAAATTCTGATGGGTCTGAAATACAAAATGCCCAATTTCGGATTAGTGTAGATGTGCAACAAAATATTCAACTCGTAAACCCTGGAGTGTGATTGGTCGACAGAGCTGCTGGGATCCCACTAGCGCGCTTTCATATATAAACTGGTGACTAGGTTTAAGGGAGATGTGGCGTGGAGGGATAATTAGGGGTCCTCGCTTAGCAAAGGGGGGGAAGCTGGGTCGGGTAGGACAGAGGCGGCATGGACGCTGTGCTACGTATTACGGCCACTCTAAATTTAATATTTGCAAATTTGCATCAAGCAGTGTAATATCGGCTGTGTGTGGAGAGCTTTATCGAGACGAACACAGTCCTAGACGAGTGAGAAAACGGAAAGTTGTGTCAATATTCAGCCACTTGACATCATTCTTGCATTGGTGTCAAGGCTAATATTGTATTATCCTCATTTGTAATACCTGGGAGGAAGTTTCTAAGTAGCTACTGATTCACTCCATGTTAGTTATTTCACCTTCACTGTCACAGGTTCACCACAGAAGCTCAAATCTTACGTTTTCCCCAAGTGTCCAAGGTTCACTGCACAGTCAAGATGACTCGCAATCTACTCTACAAGGGAGATAACAAGTATCCTCAATCCAGCTACCTGAATATAAGATAGATGACAACTAACACGAACAATAATTTGCAATTGATGTTGGGAGCTGGATAATGAACGTGAAAAGCTGCGCATTACTAGAAGATGCATTTTCAGCATAATTCGTTTTGGCTTTTTGACTCTTCGGGTTTTAGAACTTAAAACGAAGTGGACTGTTAGGCTATATCAGCTTTGATATTTGTATCTTATTAGTCCCAAGTCACCCACTCCAAAAGCTTAGCAGTTAACAATAATCACTCACGAGACAGCAGTTGAGAATATCAATAATCCAGTCTTTTATATTAGATTTGCCTTGACGCTTTATCAACGGCCACGTATGTGAATCTTGTCTATAGTAAAAAGTGTCTGCAATTATCCTTTGTCTAAAGTCCGTCTAAATAGTATGACCGAGCTACAGATGAAGGTTCGATAGAGATAAATGTCTAAGGATGTTTAAGTACTTACACGCTTTCCTCATTTTCTATATTTACAACTACTTACTAGCGTACCGTATGTTACAGATTCTACATTGTTGCCAGTTTTGTTTTATACTCCATTGGCCCTTCCATCTTATGCACCCTAATCAATTCACTTCCCCCCCCCCATAACTCATTTCTTTTGATGCTTCGGTGAGTGGTTTTTGTTTTCGCTCTCTTTAGAAAGAACGATATAGCATAACAACAAGTCAACCCCGTTCTATATAATGAGAGAGGGAGAGGGTTTAGTTAGGGTTTCTGAGCATGTGGGAGCAGAGAAACTCTCATCATTGTGATGACACTGAATATGGACAATCGATCTAAAATGATATCATGAAATGCAAAGGGACGGGTTGTAGTGTTGCCTAGGGCGAGATTCACTGGGGGAAAGGACATGGCATGGCATGTCTTTTGTATTTTTTGTGAATGTGTATGTGTATGTGTTTTTGGTGCATTATGTGCATTATGTGCATTATACACCCACCCCATCCTCAAATGTATAAGAAATAAGAAATAAGAAATAAGAAATAAGAAATAAGAAATAGGGAACTTGTTGTAATTCATCCACTGGATAAATACCAACCTCATGTTTTATCAGATATACAGTCTAGTCTAGTCTTGACTTGTTTCTTTCCTAGGAACATACGTTTCCTATCTCATCATATATACAGAAAAGGAAGCCACTATCGTATATACATATATAGCATGCTTCAAAGGACGAAACATACACAGCATATAAAATACACCTAAAGCCGACAAAAGACCAAAATATCAAAGTCCAAATGTTCGCTATAAAGAAGAATTTATACAAACGGTAGGAGTCTTCACCAACAGCCAACAACAGCAGCCATCACAGAATAATCATACACACACACACATATATATACACATATAAAGAAAAGCAGGACACACCCAGATAGAGCTGCAAAAATACTCTATACATCGAGGTGCATATATAATATATACATAACTCGAATACGCTTGCTTACACGAGGTGAGAAGTCTGTAGTGCAGAAAGATGATATTTTTATATGAGTTGACGGCCATCCTCCAGCTTTCCTTCCCTCCCCCTTTCTCAAGAATCTTTTACAAAAGAGTAAACGCCGCCACACAGACCTACCTACCTAGCTAGCTAGGTGGTTGTTCCGGCTTTCCAACGCTAGTTGTTAGGGTTAGATAACCTACCCGCGCCTTTAGCACCCGCTGGTGGCGCTCGTATCGATCGATCCCCCTCCCTCCCAGCTCCTCAAAACCTTGGGGAGGATCTTTTGTGTTTTTGGGAAAGAATTATAGCGGAAGATTGGTTTCTTGAAATGGGGTTTACCTTTATTTATTCTTTGCTTATACACATGTTCAGGTGTTCAGGACCAAAGTAGGGAGCTAGCAGGTTTACTTTTATCAAGGCTGCTGCTATTTAAGAATCGGGGGCATTCATTTTGAGCTTATTCCAATCCTTCTTGCAAAAACATCATCATTTCAGAACTATACGCTGAATGAAGAGAGAGAGAGAGAGAGAGCATTCCCGATTATGAAAGCTAGGAGAACTGCATGCATATTGGATATAAAAGGAAGGAATATCGTGAAATGAAGTAAAGGCTCTAGCCATTCCCTAGATAGCCAGCTAGCCAGCTTATATGATATATACAACTAAATGCTCTGATGCCCAGAATGGCAAGCGATTTGAGGGTAAATATTGAATATTGGGTGAAAAGAATGGATCTCGATCTCATGCATACCATACCATTCCATACCATTCCATACCATACCCTACCACAATCTTGTGTTTTCTTATTGCCGGAATTTCAGGCGTGAAAGCGAACAACAATAGCAACGGCAACAGCAACAGCGTTTAACCAACTGCAGAAGGGAAGTTGGCTACAAAGGGGGGGTGCATGGGAAAGGCATCGCTTAGCTCATGACTGATTGGTGCATATTGGGATCTCTGGAGAATGGAAGAATGGAACGATGGATGAATGGAGGTATAGCTGCAGAAGTGGTGCCTTCTGATGATTCGGGAACCAGTGAGGTTGGTTTGTTCCTTGGCTCGTCTGTTGGTAATGTTGGGGAAATGGAAAAGTTGGAGATACCGAATACTGGTCTTGCATGAGAGCGCTTGCTCCTTCGACTTAAGTCGCCCTGTTCTCGAATTGTATGTGTGTGTGGGTGTGTTTTGAGGGCGTGCATGTTATCCCGCAGTTGGGGTTCAATTTGGGCGTTTAGTTAATCTCGCTGTTGGGTTTTTTTTTCTTCTAAAGAAAGTGGAGAGTGGAATATGCTTCAAATCGGAGAATTGGCTGCATGCATGGGGTCTGGTCTGGTAGTCGTATCTGTAGAAGCCCAAAAGAGGAGAGTTCAAAGTGTCAAACTCTATGATCCACTCGAATAGGCAAACTCTATAGGTTTAAGCTTATTTTGGTAAATTTGGAACAGCATTATTCTACCATCGGTCCCAGAATTGAGCATAATTCTGAGCGTAGAATTCATGTGGTAAACGTACGAATGGTTTGGCATGATGAGAGGGGATTTGAACAGCAGTTTCTACTATATCGCTATTCGCGGTACTTTGAAGATATGTCAGTGTTATGGACTGACTAGCCGGGAGAAGCGATCATTGTGATGGGACTAAGATGGTCATCAAAGCCGGGAATGTGTTTGAATATTTAGCCCATAGATAGAAAAGCCATCACCTAGCCCATCTGGTATACTTCCCTTTAGCAAATTCCAATTCTCCTTCCCCAACTCCCTACTCCACTATGCCCAAGCCAAGTTTATAACTCATGCAGTAATCCTCTCTTCATATGCCGCCCAGGCACTTCTTCTATATCTTTCTGCCTCTGCTCTTGGATTTGCAGCTTTGATAATACCTCTCCCGACAATCACAATATCGTTGCCCATCAAGCCCACTATCTTTTTCGGTGTGTTGTATTGCTGTCCCTTCCCATCACCCTCAATTGCCGCGTCCTCATCTGCATCTTCAGGAGGGAGTTGACATCCTGGCGTCATACTCACAAATTGATCTTCAGGCTCCGTATTTAACGACTCTTGTGATATGAAGCCCATTACGTAGTCCTTGTGATCCCTCGCGCTCTCCACGCAAGCTTGTGTATAGTCTGGTGTCATAAAGTTCCCCTTGCTGCTCATCTGTGCTAGAATCAAGAGGCCCCTCTCTAACGGCGCCTCCTCAATTCCGGGGTAAAGTATTTCTTCGTCCTCCCCGAACGCCTCCCAGTTCCTTGGGCTATTCGCGGGCTCAAAGTGCTGTGAGACTGTAGTTATGGACACAATGCTTGCTTTCCTCCCATCCCTCCCAGTCTTATATGCCTCCAACCCACTTTCAAATTCCGGCACCGGCGTCCTCGTAGCATCCTCGTCACTATTGTCTGAATCTACGCTTTCCGCCCTAGGTGTTCCAACCGATATATCGGTCTTGACCTCATAACGCTTCCTCTCCCTCCAGCGCGCCGCCGCACTGGCCATGCTATCCACCACTGCCTTACCGGGTATCATGTTAACATTTGTGATATGCGACCACTCAATGATCTTCGCCGTGCCCTCCGTATACTGCAGCTGCACCGTATTTCCAATGTCGCCAAATTTCCGGTCCTCGAAGATCAGGAAGCCATGGCGCCGGGCAAGCCGAGCAAGTTTGGCTCCGGTCCCCGTCGTTGGATTGTAGTCCCAATTGTTTATCAGGTCGTAGTGGGTTTTGAGTATGACGATGGAAGGGCCGATTGTGTCGGCGAGGTTCAAGAGGTGATTTGCGGTTGAGACGTCTGCGCTGAGACAAAGGTTGGATTGCTTGATGGTCATGAGACGTAGCAAATATATGGAGAGGGGGTGCGTGGCTATGGCAGCTCTCGCAGAGTATGAACTGGTCGTAATAGGGTGGGTGGACTTTGCAGACATTGTAGCGGTGTTGTGGTTGTCTGGGTGGAAAGTCGAACGATTTTGAGATTTTTTTGGGTGGTGCTGTTAGGACATTTTAAGGCTGGGCCCAGGCGTCACGCTGAACGGGACGTACATGAATGGGTGGTCTCGGCACTGAAGTGGGTGAAGTGGTGTGTGTACAGCTAAATTAATTGGGATCACCAGGATTATTCTTTCACATGAATCGAGCGTTCCAACAGGATCATTTTCATGCGTTTCGATGATGCAGGTGCTATTGGACATTGATCCGCAGTACCGTTATCGTCACGCCTGTCACAGTGTCACATTTTAAGGAGAATTGATAAGTGAATTTTACGATTTTATTTTTGTACGACCCTTTGAAGGCCTTCCTGTACTACATATGCGGTGTAATCAACACCGGACTTTTCCAGTGTATCGCCGCAGAAAATGGATCGCAAACCGCAACAAGTCTAGCCCTAGTAGGTATGAAAAAAGTCCCCGTGGACACCAGATAGCAGTGAAACGCTGAAAACATGACCGTCCAATGCAAGAAACCAACTAAAGAGATTCGTGAGAAACAATCTAATCGACCTCTTCCACTGTTGGGCCGTCATCATGTGCGTTAGGTGGTCCACCAGCTCCTGGGAAGCCACCGGGAGCTCCGCCGGGCATGCCAGGCATACCACCGCCTTCTCCACCTGCACCATAGCTATAGTAGTGTTAGCATTTGTCATTTCATACATTGGATAAGGGTAAAAGCTTACAATTTCATCATGATGGGGTTGGCAACAGCCTCCAACTCCTTTTGATGCTCCTCATACTCCTCCTTGGTGGCCTGTTGAGACTCATCCAACCAAGCAACGGTTTTGTCGATCTCAGCCTTGAGGGCCTCCTTGTCGGCAGCCTCAAGCTTCTCGTCAACCTTGGAATCGGAGAGGGTGTTCTTGAGTGAGTAGGCGTATGACTCGAGACCGTTCTTCGCCGAGATACG
>Ga0247734_1002608_pt1 | contig 11548 bp, 9 predicted proteins | sample UWRJL103311B2_FD_180933 | JGI IMG/M metagenome (GOLD analysis project Ga0247734, IMG submission 180933) | Plant litter microbial communities from Arlington Agricultural Research Station in Wisconsin, United States - UWRJ-L103-311B-2 | ecosystem: Environmental > Terrestrial > Plant litter >... | reverse complement strand
GTTCCAACCGATAGAAGAAAGCACGCCACTGCCGGACGAAGTGCTTGCCAACATCAACCCACATTCGCTCAATCCGTTGATTTCGTGTAGATCTAGGAGATATTGAGCACTCAAGAAGACACAGTTCAATTGATAACAAGCATACGACCCCCAAAGAAAGCTTCCCCGGTTCAGCCCTCTGGCCATGATCATGTAAATAGAGACATCGCGGTTTTCTTTTCCGCGATCTCCACGAACACGTGAAGGTAATCCATACTTATTGGTAGCATCGACAAACAGATTCAGCACAGTCGATGCCCTGTTGTTTGTGCTTGCTCGAAATCGGATTGCCTAATTGTAAGATGGCACTGTGAGAATAATAAAATACCCAATGGAATTGAAATCAACGTACCGTTCTGCAATATCCGTCTACGAGACCATGAATCACTATACCCCACCGTATCAGCTTATGGTGACCGTCCAAGTGCCACAGGGCATTTGGTCGGGTAACCTTGTACTGCCGCCGTCTAGTCGTAGCTCTGGAGCGAAGGATGTTGCTCACAGGATCAACCCTCTGCACAGAGTCGCGAAGCCTTTGTTTTTGGATACGGAGCCGATGGCGGCTGATGTAGGACATCAGGAATCGCAGGCCATGTTGAGGATTACGCTCACGGAACTCGTGAACAATGGCATCCAGATTATCGTCAGATATGTTGGAGTACTGATAATTGATGTTATATTCCTTTAAATACTTCCGAACAGTATTTCGATGAACTCCGACTCCTACAGCAATCTGAGTCTGGTGGATTCGGCGGCTGGTAGACATAGCATTATCCAAGAACGCCTTGTTAATAGCCTTTTTCGGACGACCAGGCTTCCCTGATCTTGTAATCTCGACCATGTTTGGGAATGCGATGTTCTTCTGCTCCCTGCAGAAGAATGTAGAATGAGCGGCCAAGATGAGAGTCAGAAAGGCTAGATATACACACCTTCCGTTTGCTTCGCTTTGACTCTCTTCAAGTCTGACTCTCAGCCGCTCAAATGCTCGTGCGAGGTTCAGAACCCATTCTGAGAACAATGGCACACCAAAATCGCGTGTATCCTGGAGAGCAAAAAGAACAGGTATAGCATCACGTTCAATCGTTTCCAAATGGAAAGTAAGTCGGTTCCCTTCTGTTTCGCTTTGTAGAGCCCGTGCAGCGCTGTCGTAAATGCTCTGCAAATTTGAACATGCACGATGGACATAGGGCGGCCATGGTGTTACGGACAGCGGAGGAGGAAGAGGTGGGAACGACATCTTTTCGCCGTGAGATAGAGCTCACCAGGAGAGCAGATGGAAGTAGATAGCAGACTGAATTACGGCCATGCGAGCGTGATTGGGGCTAATAGTCGAGATAATCAGTGGGAGTAGTGTTAAACGAATACTATATTATTTCATGTTCTGAAGAGATAGTGTATGCCTGTACGCCACTGCTCTAACAGCTTGGAAGCATGTTCAGAGTTCACCGGCATTTGGAAAACTTGTTGCAGCACGTAAGATAGCAAAGCTGCCTACCAAGCGGCATTTCGGCTTAGAAGTAGCGGACAGCCTAGTCGCCAGATATAGTAACAGCCACGTGGTTAAGCAAGGCCATGCTCAAACTAGTCCCTGCCGCCATTACCGTCAGTGAGCAACCATGTTCCGCCAACTACGTCAAGCAGCTTGCTCTGCTCCCGCCCCTTGTCCATGTGGTAGAAGTTTCCCCAAGGGAAATTAATCGACTTTCGCGGAGATGAGTATGCAGTTCAAGAACTGCTTCACGGTAGCTTTTGGGAAGCAGGTGGACTGCTTGCGTTGTCAGTACGTGGTCATTTTCTGTACAGCTATCTGTGCAATACTGATTTACTTCATGCAGAATCTGGGCTCTTCCTTTCTGGCCCCCCTTCCGTCTACTATACACCTTCAGTGCAATGCCTCTGCGACCTTTAAAAGCCCTACTGCAGACCTTCTATCCCATCACGTCATTCTCCCACTTTCGCCCTGATGGCCTTGGTAGAACGTTATCCAGGGCTATACCTTGAGGACGGAAATATCACGTTTCGCGTACGTCCTCCTTGCGTACTTTGAACGCAGTACACTTACAGGATTTCAGATCGGAAAATACCTTTTCAAAACCTATCGAGGCCTTCTAGGCATTCACTTTGACCTGTTTGATGCGGCCAACGAGGCCAAAGAACTCATTGCACAGGCTGACGGTGCTGACGACGACCATCCCATTGTTCTTGATGAGCAAAAGAACTGTACAGCCGAAGAACTTGCTGCAGTGCTAAAATTCACATTGCATTCGTGCGTATCTCTGTACTTGACAATCTCGCTACATGCTAATAGGATCCCTGAGCAGTCCTCCTCAAGGAAATGCCCCTCAAACAATCTTTGAGCTCATTGCGTTGCTTAGGCTTAGCCGGCAATGGCTTTCTCCAAATATAGCATCATGGTCGATTCACCAGCTTGACGCTCGCATTGACACTCTGGGTCCCGGCCTTGCTTTGAAGCTTTCTTCTGAATTCCGAACGTTTGCGGAAGATGGGATTACATGGATTAATCGCTCTGTTCGTGCCTTTTTGGCTCGTGGTCAGGCTAGGCGTATATCTCGCCTTGAACGTGACCAAATGGGTCCTGACGCATATGCTATTCTAGTCAATGCATTAGAGACAATGGCAGAGAAGCTGAAGATGGTGGCAGCGCAAGCACCTGGCATCGATGTCAGCTACTCTACTTCCTTTCCCATCCCTTGCAGCATTAGCCGGCATCAGAAGGAGTGCTGCGAACTGTATGGCGACTTTTGGTGGAAAGTTATCGCTCGAAAGCTCTTGTTGCCCGACTCTCCTCAAGGATCCACCTTGCAGCTCAATCGCAAAATCCCATACTCTATTGAAGGCTTCCGAGACATCAAGCTCCTCATCGAGTCAAACATCCCTGTGCGCCAGTCCTCCGTTGTTTTTCCTGGCTCAAAAGAGAAGACTTTAGCGCCTGGGTGCCGTGTAAAATTCCTTGCAGAAGCGGAGAAGCTCTTTGAAATTCCGGAGACCATTACTGTAGCGGCCGTAACTGCCGTTCAGGCTTTATACGAGTTAGACACAATGGATCTCAATGCATAGATTAGCCATTAGCCTTGTAGACGAGACTCTAGTTCTGAACATATCGCTACGTTTCAATTATATTTGTTGATTGTTGACTGTACTATGCAGCCAAATAATAAAATGACCCTTGACACCTGCTCAATCCAGCCATGCGTTGTGTGCGCTCTCGCGTTAAATCCCCTCGTAAATGTTCTCTCTCGCGAGTTCTGCCTATTAAGGACATACCCAACTATTGATGTGACAAGTAAATTAGATTGTAGGTTAACTAAGAGCTCGCGCGGAGACACTCAAGTTCTCGCGCGAAATATTGAAGTTCTCGCGCGGAAATAATATTTGTGCACATTGAACAGCATACTCGCTCAATATTTGCCGAACTGGCCGAGACCGCAAATCTGCTTGTCCCCGAAATATTAGGAATGCTCTTGTATTTGCTTTGTATAGGCACAATGGTATGGTGAATGAGTGTAATGCATTGAAAAAATATGTAGCATTGTGTAAGGGCATTATAACAGTAGTAGACAAGCAGAAGAATCGTCCATAGGAGCATCTTGCATGATAAGAGGTGCCATAAGCAACAGAACTAAAGCATCAAGACTATAGACTCACGTAGTTATACAGCTATGATCTGCTCATCAGTTCAGTGGAAGGTCGATGCCTATACGATATGTTGAGCCCACCTTCTCAAGATTTCATGTGCCGGCTCGCGCTTAGTACGGTCCATTAGCATCGTCCTTGGCTCTCGTAATAGCATCGATCTGTCAGCCTCGACTCGTAGACTAATTAGTCCTCGGATTTCGTAAATGCGTCGACCTGCTTTCGTAGAATATTCGTCGACCTAAAACTCGGTTCTCGAGTATCCATCGACCTCGACCTCGAATCTTGTGCATTGATCGACCTTTTTCGTGTCCATCGAGCGCTGTGGCTGCGCATGCTCAACGTCTGTCTGTTTCGTAGAAGGAGGCCAGTGTCACGCACGATCGTAGAGGCTGGTCTCAGCTCTAAGGCCACAGAGTAAGGGAGAATATGGAGGTCTTGGACAGAACGACACCTGAGTCCCTTTTCGGGACATAAACAAACCATGAATCAGGAGCCAGGATTCATGTAGATGTGCGACGTTCAAACAGCGTTGGAGATTGAGCTCAGCTTGGGCTTGGAAAGGTGCGAAGCCCAATCTATAAATTATGTGCAGGGCTCAAGCGACGCTTCGGTCTGGCACAAAACTCGTTTTGATCCGGGCGCATCAGTATGCGCTTGTGCTCAAACCATCCGAGCGTCTAGCTGTGTAGTGAGCTCAAAGTAAAGGAACATATCCAATTTTTGGTTGCCACGCATAGCTTTCCGAAATTTCACGTGGGCTCACTACTTTCCAGCTTTCCGGCTTTCACAGCTTTCCCTGCCAAATTTGGGCGGGGAAAGCGGTTGAAAGCTCGGTGATGAGATTGCTGATTTGCTGATGATTATGATGTCCTAGGATATTCGCTGACGAAGTGGTTAACAACAGATACCTCACTGGCCAATTGTGATCAATTGGCAACACCTTCACAACAGCCAGATCTGGTCAGTTACTGTGCCGTCTGTCAAGCGTTGGTTGGTCCTGCTCATCTGGCTTTATCAGGATCTCCCGATTTTACTGATGTCGCGAGGCCATTATGCGTAACCGTCAAGAGTCGTCAGCGATCTCCAAGGCTACAGCATCAGGCTATCATCACACTAGTCTCGTACCCAGACGTTACGGTGAACCGGATCAAAAAAACCAATCATCACCGTAACGTCTGGTGCATTTACCCCCCGTTTTGGGCATACGTCATTTGCATAGCATTTAGCGATCACGTGTCTGCTTTCCTCATAGCGCGTCTCAGCGAGATTCTCAGCTATGCGACTGCTTTACATACTTCTTTCGGGGCAGAAGTGAGCGCAAACTCTTTATATGCCGATTCACGCTCTTTGGGCGCCAATGTCAATCTATCCTGGGCATTTTTTGCTTTACAAGGTAATACAAGGTGCTGGAGGAGGTAAACAGTGGGTCGATCCAGATATTACGACACGAAATGAGCAGATATCCGATACAAATGCTTCATGCACGGTACCGAAGAGGTTTCCCAATATAACAAGTCGTTGGGGCCATAAACCATACAAATAGGACTCAGAAAGGCATCTCTGGGCGTGAAGTCCGAAGGCTTGGAAAGGTCGGCCGAAGCGCAGAAATGACGTATGCCCAAAACCGAGGGTAAACACCCCAGACGTACCAGACACAAACCCTCCATCAATACACATCATTTTCCCATCATTTTTTCAATCAACAGTAACACGCGCGCTAGTAATTAGGTACGGCTGGGCACGAGACTATCATCACACCTATTTCGACAACGGTGGCCTGGATCTTATTGCTCTTTCAACATTCCCAGAGCATTATAGTATGGTTAACCTCGCAAATCAAGCAATGAAAGAGGCCGAGAGCTTGGTCTACCTCCTGGGAGTCCGGCCGAATTCAGTTCGCGATTCTGCTACTGCTACGAGCAGGAGTCTTCCCGGGATCCATTCCCTTCTCAGAGGAGGGTCGAACTACTATGACCAATACTCTAGATATGACGAAGAGTCTATGGATGACTTTGCCGATGACAATGATGAATCAGAAGAGGAAGAAGATAAGAGTTCTCACTTGCTTCGTTTGGTACGCGGAGGTGAGACAAATGAGCACCTAGTGATGTCTTCAGCTCTGGAGAGTACAGAGCTCGAGTCGTTGAGCTATGCAGCTCTGGCAGTGACCTTACACGAGCAGATGAAGCTGTACGTTCTTATTGCTTTGCTGTTCTCGCAACTCAACCAGGCTCTTTTGACAGGCAAGAGCTGCCCGGGATATCTAACGAAGTTCAGGCTGAGTTTAATGCCGAAGACCGTGACAACATGCGACGTACACTCTCTCTGCGTCTGCCTGAGATTGACAACACGGCAGCACCTTTTAGCTTTGCTCAAGATACACCATCGCTCGATACCACGGATCTAGAGAGCTTGATCACACTTCGAAAGGCTCATCAAACCCAGCATGCTGCTAGAGCAGGTAGGACGAAGGGTGCTCAGCCTTTAGCAGACAATTCTCACGCCGTCTCGGGCTCAGCGCGTGGAGAGCTTATACGGAAATATCACATCGCACTCAAAGAGACCGAGGATCGAGGATTAACCTCAGGCCAGAATAGGAATACACGTTGGACAGCTGGAGAAGCATCGAGCTCAGGAGATGGATTGAAGTCCGGAGATGCTGACCCTCTCGAGTCAAGTGGGAATGCAGGGAACGCTCGAGTATTGGCCAATGCGAGTGCAAGAAAGGTAAGTAACTTATTTGCTTGTTGTACGCGAGTCCACGGCAGTGAATAATTATTTCGGCAGGCCTCAACACTACGACGTGGGTTATTCCTGAAGGCTAATGTCCCATGTTACGCAGGTGTATTAGATGAGGCTCGGATATCCAGTGTGCGAAAGCTAGTCAAGAATGACTACGGATTTGCTTTCGTGAAAAACACCATTTGGGCTTGTAAAGGTACGGTGGTTCTGTATTATCATGATATTTATGTTCTAATCTCGCTGTGACATTTAGTATTAACACTGTACGAAAGGTCAGGTGGAAAGAACGGCAAGCATGGCGCAGTTAAAAGTTCCTCGAGCATAGGATCATTGTCCAATATCGTTGTCCAGCTTTACGAGCACGCGTTCGGCTCGTCCTTCAACTTTATTGACTCAACAACTGGGATCCTGCATGCAAAAGCTTATGCGATTTTACATCCTCAAGAGTTTCTCACTGTCTTAAACAGCACACCGCGAATCCAAACGAACGGTGGATTGGATCGGGATGGCGTACTGACCTTGATGCCCAATGACATGAACACCTGCATGGAACTGACAGATGGACGTGCCCAACTTGAAGTAGCCATGGTGCTGTACGGAAAACGGGACAAGGAGAGTCCTTTGGACGATGATATGGAGTAATAATATTTGTTCAAACGTAGTATTTCGACATGCTACTAACATAAACATCACTTGCTTGTGGCCTGATGACGCTGGGGGCAATCCTGGGGGGTTCTGGGAGATTTTTTGACATTTTACGAGGCTAGATCCAAAATTTGGACATGAACCGCCATTTTTGTAAGGCTAGATCCGATTTTGGACGTGAAATCGGCGAAAATCGTGATTTGGGTTTGGACACAAAAGCTGCCAATCGGGCAATTCCTGATCTAGCCTCCCCTACTATAAAGGGGGGTCCTAAGGTGGCGCGTACAGATTATAGTCGGGCCGGAAGTGCCGGAAATCTAACCTTTCGTTTTTCCGTCGAAGTATACAAAATTGTTTGCTTTGGCATTTTTCTAGGCACAAAACCTTGCCTTTTTAGGCTATATTTTGGCCAAAATTTAGTCAGAGTCATAACATGCACACCCATTTAACACCCACTCCGCTGCTCTGTTACTACCCTGATGCTTACGACGGAATTCTGGGAATATAATGTGCATATCAACCCGTCATTGGCAACCTGTACGATAAGTGATCTGCACAATCTTGCATCCAGTTTACGCGATGGACCAGTCTTGTTGCCCGAAAGTAGCCTCGAGTGCCTGCGATGCAACCAGGGTTCACCCTGTTCTCAAGTAAACTCGAGAAACAGCTATTGATGAGCCTAGCCTCTGTGCCGCCTCCAACAATGTACCAGCCTAAACAGCACCAGTAGCACAGAAGTACTACACCAAGCCTCCAAAAGCTAACCAGCCCAGAAGGCGGGCTCAACAGGATATGGAACAGCACGTTGCCAGAAGCATTAGTTCAGCTCCTCGTTTGTCTAGTATTTACCCAAAGGGCCAGCTACAATTCTCAGTCAAGTCACAGATCTGCATACAGTGGGAGGTAGCTCTGCCTTGCTGCCGCCGTTATCCAGTACGTGCAATAGATCCTTGAGGCCTATAATAATGGTGTATATATCCAGATAAATCCCAGAGTTTGTATGGTATCCAGTAGTATTTAAGTCGAAGTGGACGACCATGATCAAGCGGTCCTTGTCTGGTCTGCATCGTCGTGGGAAGTAGATACGTCGGAGTTTGAATTCAAGTACCGGCTGGAGGTCGGCATACCCCGGCCCGATCAAAATCTGCGCGCACACCATAGTATTTGAATTCATAGAATCGAGTGTGAGTGTAGAAATTATGGTGCGCGCTACGCTAGGTCTGTGCACGCGCCGCATAATTTTTTTGCACTTCGAACAGGATAGGATCTGATGTTATCCAAGTATAATGTCTTGGATCTTGTATTTTGTTCAACAAATGAGCCGGGATAGAAGGGGAAATCCTGAAAAAACACTAAGTCAGTAAATTTGATTGTGAAAGGAGGAAATACAGCAAAATGTAGCGCACGAAAATCACCGAAGCCGTTAAGCCTGTCCAAGACTGTCTTCAATGCGAGATAGAAGCAGTGAGATTTATTGTCTAATACAGAGCGGAGCAGATTAAGACGAGGGGGTCCACGGAGAAAAGCAGCCACAAGAGGATTCAAATGATCAAGAATAAAGAGCAGTATGAGTTCTGTCGATGGTGGGCGAGGTTTTGAGGCAACCGTACGAGCACAACATTCAATCTCGTCTTTTTCAGTACGGACACCCAGGAAAGGAAGCGGATGTCAAGAAAAAATATCCAAATTAGAGTGTCATCCCGCATGAATTCTATGACTATGGGGTTCTAAAGGTATAAAGGTGCTGGAAGGCGGTGGGCAAGAGCCATGATGACGATACGGGATCGCTTACATAAGGGACCGTGGGAATCACTCTTCGCGAAATAACCGTGTGCCTGGTCATTCGAGGTCCACAGGACCCTTCTCTTCGTAAACTCAGAGTCGGGGATTTCTAGCCCTGCCTCCGTTTTTTTGATCAACTGTCATATACCCTAGCATACTTCCCGGTGTTTGGATTGCATCAGCATTGTAAACAACTTCCAAACAAACACAGCCCCATTCTGAACGATTATAAGACGGGGGGATAGTTCGCTTCTATCACAGTTTTCCCTCCATCATGACACCGGCAGAACAAGATAGTCTGCTCAACAGACCATATGGCGATATGCCAGTTCCTCAAATACCCGTTGAACCGCCACCCACGGTCGAAAGTCTACTTGCTAATACGGACCCGTTTGTGGTCTACAACTTCTTCGACGTCATGAATCGACAACCCCGTTACGAGAGCAAGCTATATGGAGTAATTGCGGCTATTCTAGCCAATATATTCCCTACTCACCGCTCCTTCGTTGTCGAAGGAGAAAGCCCGCTGCCGGAAGCAGTGCCGCACGACTTCAGTGGTGACATTTCCATTAGCTCTGAAGGTGGTCATTTCCCAAGTCGATATGGTAGTGCGTAGTATTGATTAAAACTAGAGCGTACCATAAACATGAACTTACGATTCATAGATACACCGAAAATACGCCCAAAGGTAGTCGACTTTATGGTAAAGCAAAATTATCCTCAACCTTTTGGGCTTCCCAGAAAGTCGGTCAGCATTACCATCATTGAAGTCAAGCGTACTATAAAGGATGCATCTCTTGCAACGCGGCAAATGCTGGAGTATATGAGGCGAGTCCGCCTGACAACCAATCGGTTGCCAACCTTTGAAGGTTGGGTGGTTTTCCCGGCAAAGGCGCAGAAGTTCCTTTTGAATGGAGTAAACGACGAATCACCCATTACATATCAGGCATTCGAGACAAGCTTTGATATCGACTGCATGGGTTGTGTCCTATTCCGTTCTCTGGCTAGCATCGCAGTCTCTCGTTGGAATAGTAGCACTGGAAGTACGGAAGAGCTGCCTGACATTCTCGAGGATGGATTTGGAAGTGACGAAAATGATGAGGATGGATTGGGAAGTGACGAAAATGATGAGGATGGATTGGGAAGTTTCGAAAATGATGAGGATGGATTGGGAAGTGTCGAAAGTGGTGAGGATGCAGATGAAATTGTGGCACTTGTGTTACCCTCAGATGGTTACTAATTGGGTGAGCTTGCGAACCCAACTTCTACAGTCGGGCACCCAAATTGCAGTGGCTGTGCTACCGGGATTCGGAAGCCGGCTTCCGCGAACGCGCAGCATTGCTCCTCATCTTCTTAGCTCTCTGTTTCACACTTACTTTTGAGATATCTTCCTTTTATCTTTTATCTTTTATCTTTTATCTGTAATCTGTAGCTGTATGTATTCCATTATAAATGCTGGATTTATGCAAAAATGCCCAGTCATTGTTCACTTTTTGATAATGTGTCCACTATGTCCTACCAGTACAGATCTTCAGCATAACTTGACAGAAGCAAGACCTGAAAGAGGTCAAGAGTGTAATCAATCATGATACTAAAGGTCTTGAAAAAATGATATACCTCGCTGAAGTTGCTCGTGTTACGGTTACGCGCGATCTCTCAGGGACCTCATAGGGAACTGTAAATGGGATTCAAGGTGTTGTCCACAAAGTCTGATATCATGCACACTCAAGGGGTTGGGGAATTTTGCGGATCTGAGAGCTCAACAATGACCAAAAGTCCGGTAGATTTGAGAGGAATCTCAAGCATGGAGACTTTGTGACCTTTACCTCTAGGAGCCGGGTCTCAACTGGAATTCTGGGGACATTTTGACCTGTATATGGCTGAAAAATGGGTATGACCGCACTGCGCACAATAGTCACGGCAATTTTGCGGATGTGGGACCAATCACCCCTGAAAGTTAGCGGATATGAGAGCTTTGGCTCCGTTGACCCCTCAGAAGAGCTTCACAAGTTCTGAAAAATCTTAAAGGTATTGCATTCTGCACAGATTCCGGACACAGGCGACTGCTTTGTATGCAGGACTCGATAAAGACAACACGTAGTTTAACTGAAGACAATGCTTCGTAGAGACTTACAGGATTTTGTTTTGTGGATTGATATAAAACAATGTACATTTACTCGCATAATCAACAAGCTCATCCATCTCCAAGTTGGGCCTTCTGAAAGCTTGACCCTCGTCATTGTAGCATAGAGCTGGGTCGTCTTTTATTTGTAAGATTAGGCAGTTTTCACTTTGAAATAAAATGCAGTTGTGTCTTTTTGCTTGTAATCATAAGAAACGCTGCGCAGTGCGAAGGAAAGTCAGGGACCTGATGCCACTCGAATCGCTACGGACGCCTTTACTGAGTTCTGGCTTGACTACGAGAGACTACCTACGCCCCATGCTTCCATATCACCGATTCAGATCTTACTGCCCCCTTGGTTGGTAGGGCGGTTAGTGTGTGATCCGCCCTATCACATTGCAGCGGTGCTCTTAGTTATCGATGCCAACGACTCGCAGACTTGGGGGTGATTTGTAGACTTGGGGGCGATTTGTAGACTTGGGGGTGATTTGTAGACTTGGGGGTGACTTCTAGACTTACGAAGATCTCCTCCAAGTCTACACAAGTCTACAAATCACCCCC
>Ga0247734_1002606_pt1 | contig 11570 bp, 6 predicted proteins | sample UWRJL103311B2_FD_180933 | JGI IMG/M metagenome (GOLD analysis project Ga0247734, IMG submission 180933) | Plant litter microbial communities from Arlington Agricultural Research Station in Wisconsin, United States - UWRJ-L103-311B-2 | ecosystem: Environmental > Terrestrial > Plant litter >... | reverse complement strand
TCGCGGTGCTGCTGTCGGGTGTGCACGCCACGATCGCCGGGGTCGTCGCGGCGAGCACCATTCCCATCCGCCGCACGCCCGGCGCGCCCGACGACGCACGCTCGCCGCTGCATCGGCTCGAACACGGGCTGCACGGATGGGTCGCGTTCGGGGTGGTGCCGCTGTTCGGCTTCGCCAATGCCGGGGTGTCGCTGGCCGGGCTAGGGCTTGCCCAACTGACCGCGCCGCTGCCGCTCGCGGTGGCGGGTGGGCTGTTCCTGGGCAAGCAGGTCGGCGTGTTCGGCGCGCTCGTCGTTTGCGCCCGGCTCGGCATCGCGCGCCGCCCGGCGGGGGCGAGCTGGGCGCAGACTTACGGCATGTGCCTGCTGTGTGGGGTCGGCTTCACGATGAGCTTGTTCGTGGGCGGACTGGCGTTTGCAGACCCCGCCTTGCTGGACGCGGTGAAGATCGGCGTGCTGGGCGGCTCGCTGCTCTCGGCGCTGGCCGGGTGTGCGGTGCTGGGGCTATCATCCGGGCACCGCGCGAAGCCCTGACCCGTGCAGGTCAGGCCGCCGCGTGGGTTTCTCCGCGCGCGATCAGGATGCGCGGCGATCCGAAGATACGTCCGGTCCCGCGCCGCGCGCGCTTGGCGTCGTAGAGCGCGAGGTCGGCCTGGCGCAACAGTTCGGCGGCGCTGCCGGTGCGGGCATCCAGCAGCGCGGCGCCCACCGTGGCAGACACCGAACGCCGCCGCCCGTCGCGCTCGACCGCGTGGCGCAAGGTCGAGAGCATCGCCGAAATGATCCCTTCGATGCGCAGGCAATCGTGGCGGCGGGTCAGCAGCAGCACGAACTCGTCGCCGCCGAGCCGCGCCGCGAAGCCGCCGGGCGGGGTGATCTGGCGTAAACGGTCGGCGATGATGCGCAGCACGTCGTCCCCCGCGGCATGGCCGAAGGTATCGTTGACCGCCTTGAACCCGTCGAGGTCGAGCATCAGCAGGTAGCCGCCGCGGTCCGCCTGCTGCGCCACCGTTTCGGCGAGCCGCTTGTCGAGGCAGGCGCGGTTGGGCAGGCCGGTCAACGAATCGGTGTCGGCGCTGAGGCGCAGCGACTGTTCGCGCGCATGGCGTTCGGTTATGTCCTGGAACACGCCGATCACCGCGACCGGCTGCCCGTCGACCAGTTGCGGCTCGCCGATGCTGCGTACGCGCCGGGCGCGGCCGTCGGCGGTGAAGAAGTCGCTTTCGAAATCGAACGATTCGCCGTGCGAGCCGCAGCGCTCGAGCATTTGCGCGATCTCGGCCCGGCGGTCCGGCGGATAGAATGCCAGCGCATCCTCGAGCGAGGGCATCTCTCCCGGCGGCAGCCCGTGGATTGCATAAACCTGGTCGGACCAGTGCACGGTCTGGTCCCGGAAATCGAGCCGCCACGATCCGATCGCCGCCATCCTTTCGGCCTGGCGCAACTGCAGGTGCTGGCGTTCGAGCAGCGCGGCATGGCAGCGCGCCTCGTCCGACAAGCGCATCGCGCCGGCGGTGGCGGCACGCGCGCGGATCAGCGCGCTGACGAGGCCGGCGATCTCGCGCAGCATCGTCACGTCCTGAGGCGAGAGCGTGCGCGGGCGGGTGTCGATCACGCACAAGGTACCGATGCCGGCCAGGTCCTCGGCATAGCCTTCGGCGGCGGGGCGCAGCGGCACGCCGGCGTAGAAGCGGATGCCGGGCGCGCCGGTGACGAGTGGATTGTCGGCAAAGCGCGGATCGAGGGTGGCGTCCTCGACCACCATGATGTCCTGCGCGTGGATCGCGTGCGCGCAGAACGCATCCTCGCGCGGGGTTTCGCTGGCGTCGATCCCGCACTTGGCCTTGAACCACTGGCGATGGTCGTCGACCAGCGAGACGAGCGCGATTGGCACGTCCAGCACGCGCTGGGCGAGCATCACGATCGCATCGAACTCGTGCTCCTGCGGCGTGTCGAGGATCGCGAACCCGCGCAATTTCTCGACTCGTTCGAGTTCGGTGTCATCGGGTTTATCAATCGATTGCACCATGACCCAAGTATTGCACCGGATTGCGTTAATTTCCGCCTACCAGATCGCCTAGGGCAGGCAGGGGAATTTTCGCCCGCGCGAATTCGGTATCGGACAGATGCTCGCTTTGAAGCGATAATATATGTTATGTTAAATCAGAGGTAGGGGCATCGACGCCAGACCGGCCCGCGTTTCAGGGCTTTTTGGCGAACCAGATGACGTGTTCGGCTTCTTCGCCGCCCGGCTTGTCGCCGGTGCGCGCTTCGACGTGGACTTCGGTGACGACGAAGCCGGCGCTTGCCAGCAGCGCCGCGAAGGCCTTGTCGGGCGTGGCCGACCAAACCGCGAGGATGCCTTCGGGCCGCAGCGCCGTCATCGCCGCCCGCAGCCCGCTTTCCGAATAGAGCCAGTCGTTCATCCGCCGGGTCAAGCCTTCGGGGCCATTGTCGACGTCGAGCAGGATGGCGTCGTAGCCTTCGCTCGCGGCGTCGATCAGGATAGCGACGTCGTCCTGGACCAACATCACCCGCGGGTCATCGAGGCAACCCGCCGTCAGCGCGCGCATCGGACCGCGCGCCCATTCGATGATTTCGGGCACCAGTTCGGCGACCGTCAACCCTGCGTCCGCGCCCAGTATCGCCAGCGCGGCACGCAAGGTGAAGCCCATACCGTAGCCGCCGATCAGCAACTGCGGCGCCACGCGCACGCCCAGCCGCTCGCACGTCATCGTCGCGAGCGCCTCTTCGGACGCGTAGAGATCGGTGCTCATGAGTTCGTTGCGATCGAGCAGGATCGCAAAGTCGTCACCGTTGCGCACCAGGCGCAGCTCGACGCCGTCGGGCACGCGCGCCGCCCCGATGAACTCGTCTTCCGAAAGAAGCGCGGGGCTCGGCCCGGTCACGAAGCGACCGTCACGAGCACCGGATCGTTTTCAAGGGCGGTTTCGGAAAACCCGGCGGAAAGTCTCGGGAGATGTCGCAGGATTACTTCCTGCGCGCCTTGCGGGCGGCATACCGCGCATCGCGGGCGGCCTTGCGCTCGGCTTCGGTGAGTTCGGGCGGCGGCGCTGCTGCGGCGGCGTCCAGCGCATCCTGTTCGGCCTTCGCTGCCTTGGCCGCGGCTTCTGCCTCGCGCGCTGCCTTGACGGCTTCGCGCTTCTCGGCCTGAGCCTTTTCGCGTGCCGCGGCTTTCGCCAGACGCTCGGCCTGTACGGCCGGGTCGATGGGAGCCTTGGCCTTCAACGTCGCGAGCGCTTTCGCCCGCGCCTCTGCGGCCGCGTTGCGACGGGCGTCGAAACCCGGTTCCTTGTATCCTGCCATTACCTGCTACCTGATATTCTTGAAATCTTGACGAAGCGCCAAGAGGCAGGCCCATGAGGCCCGCCTCTCATACCGCTCCGGTCGGCCGGGCCGCGAGGGCCCGACCGGGTCGGCCGACCCGAAGGTCAGGCCGCCTGGAGGTTGACTGCCGAGGTCTTGCCGCGACGGTCGGTTTCCAGCTCGTAGGAAACGCGCTGACCCTTGTCGAGGGTACGCATACCGGCGCGCTCAACGGCCGAGATGTGCACGAAGGCGTCGTCGCCGCCGGTCTCGGGCGCGATGAAACCATAACCCTTGTCGGCGTTGAAGAACTTGACGGTTCCGGTAATCATGGACTTGTTCCTTGTCCGTAGTGTTGACGGGTGAGCGCCCACGTGGCGCAACCCGGCTTAGTGAAGCGACTAGAGGACAAGGGAACAGCTGAAGCGGCCCGATATCCGTCGATGGCGACGTCAGCGCATGCGGTGTAGCACGGCGATGCCGCCCTGTCACGACCTCACGGTCAACGGGCCCTCGGTTAAGCTTCTGTGCAGGCGGTTGCGCGTTCGGGCCATTCGCGCGAGACACGGGCGGCGGTGCCGATCAGATGGCCAGGGAGTGACGCGTGGAATTCGATTTTGCCAAGGTCTCCGGGCCCGATCGCTACAAGCTGATGGGCGCCAGCATCACCCCGCGCCCGATCGCCTGGGTGACGACCGTCTCGGCCGGCGGGATCCGCAACGCGGCGCCATTCAGCTTCTTCAACATGATGGGAGCGGACCCGCCGCTGATCGTGCTCGGCATGATGCGCCGCGCCGACGGCACCCACAAGGATAGCGCCGCCAACATCCTGGAAACGCGCGAGTTCGTGGTGAACCTGGTGTCCGAGGCGGACAGCGCGGCGATGAACTTTACCTGCATCGACGGCCCGCCCGAGTTCGACGAACTGGCGGCGGCGAACCTCGCCACCCTCCCCTCCAGCGCGATCGTCCCGCCGCGCATCGCCTCGGCGCCCGTGGCCATGGAATGCCGGCTCTACGAACACGTCGAGGCGGGGCGCAGTACCATCGCGCTCGGCGAAGTGTTGCGCTTCCACATCGACGACGCCTTCATCGATGCGGAGCGGCTGCACGTCGATGCGCCGGCGATGAACTTGGTCGCGCGCATGCACGGCGCGGGCTGGTACACCCGCCCCACCGACTTGTTCCAGATGACTCGGCCGATCTACGAGCAGTGGAAGGCCGAAACTACCGAATCCTGACCTGCCGCAATCGCGCTGCCGCCTGACGGCAAGCGCGGCTGCGCTCGAAACCCCTCGCCCCGGCCTGCCTTCGCAGTGCCGGGGCGTTTGGCGTGTCTCCTGCCCTTTCGATTTCAGACTTATTCCGCAAGTGCGAAATGGGATCGGATAATTGGTATCGAAAGATGGTCTTGACATTGGGCGGCCAAATGGATCAAACAATTGGTATATAAAAAGGGTAGGAGAGTCTGAGTGGGTGCCGCGTCGGTAAGTTACGTCGCCAATCGCCTTTGCGACAACAATCTGGGCAGGGTCCGTCTGGCATTGCTGGCAGGTGCATCCGCCCTGGCGGGGATGGTCGCGGCCGTCCCGGCTGCGGCGCAGGATGGCGAGGCGGCGCAAGTGGCCTCCCCGCCCGCGTCCGACGCTGCCGACATCGTCGTCACCGGCGTGCGCGAAACGATGCAGAACTCGATCGAGACCAAGCGCACGTCCGACGCCATCGTCGATGCCATCTCGTCGAAGGAGATCGGCGAGCTGCCGGGCCAGTCGGTCGGCGAAGTGATCGCCACGATCACCGGCGCCTCGATCGACCGCGCCAATTACGGTCCCACCGAAGTATCGATCCGCGGCCTCGGCTCGGGCCTTAGCATGACCACCTTCAACGGCCGCGAAGCCTCCAACGGCTCGGGCGATCGCGCGGTCAACTTCGGCCAGTTCCCTTCCGAACTGTTCAACGCGATCAAGATCTACAAGACCCAGCAGGCGGACCTGATCGAAGGCGGCGTCGCCGGCCTGATCGAGCTGGAGACGCGCAAGCCGCTCGATTACAAGAAGCGCTCGATCCAGCTCGAGGCCAAGGGCAACGCCAACCCCTATCAGGACCGCATCGACGGCGAGAGCCCTTATGGATACCGCATCACCGCTAGCTACATCGACCAGTTCCAGCTCGGCGCGCTGGGCGACGTCGGCATCTCGATCGGCTACCAGCGCAACAAGGTGAGCGATCCGGTGGAGCGGTTCTACACCAGTTCGACGTGGTTCACCTGCAACGCCGCCGTCGTCTCGACCGGCAACTGCACCGAAGTCAGCCGCGCGCAGGGCAATTCGGGCACGCCGTACTTCCACGCCTCGAACTCCTACGCCTATCGCCAGATGACCGCGAAGGAGACGCGCAACGCGATATTCGGCGCGCTGCAGTGGCAGCCCAGCCCGACGCTCGACTTCAATTTCGACGTCCAGTATTCGCGCCGGAAGTACAGCGAGAAGCGCAACGACTTCGGCACCGCCGAAGGGCGCTACAACCTCCACAACGTGGTCATCGGCGACAACAACCAGCTGCTCGAAGCCGACGGTTCGGCGACGATGCAGACGATTTCCGGCCTGTTCCAGCGCGACGAGAAATACCTCGGTTTCGGCGGCAACGTCGAGTGGCAGGCGAGCGACAAGCTCACCCTCACCGCCGACTTCGGCTATTCGCATACCAAGCGCGTCGACATCACCCGCCAGGTCCGCCTGCGCACCGATCCCTTTGATATTTATGGCGTTCGTACTGCGATCAACAACCAGCGCATCCCTTACCATGTGGATTCCACGCAGAGCTACCTGCCGGTCTTCACTTTCGATTCCCGCTTCGATCCCAACGACTACGACGCCTTCAGCGACGACGCACGCCTGACGCGTTCGCAGGATGGGCGCGACGACGAGATCTACTCGGCCCGGCTCGACGCCAAGTACAAGATGGACGGCTTCATCGAGCAGATCGCGGTGGGCGGGCGCTGGGCGCAGCGCAAGTTCTTCGGCTACAGCAACGACGTCAACATCGACAAGACCGACCCGCTGGTCGACCGCGCGGTGAACCTCGCCTGCCGCACGCCCTTCCCCGCCAGCAGGTTCTTTTCCGACGCCCCTGCCGGCGCGATCACCAGCTACGCCACGTTCGACGTGCTGTGCCAGTTCCGCAATTACCTGGGCACCGAAGACCCCGGCAACAGCGGCGATCTGCGCGCGGTGGAGAACTCCGACGTCACCGAAAAAACCATCGCCGGCTACGTCATGGCGACGTATTCGGGCGACTTGGGCGGCCTGCCGGTGCGCGGCAACTTCGGCGTACGCGGGGTGCACACGCAAGTCACCGCCAACGGCCTGCGCAGCGAGCTCGACGTCATCAACAACGCCGACGGCTCGATCTCCTTGCGCGAGAACGGCAGCTTCAGCGAGACGCAGATCCGGTCCAGCACGATGCGCTGGCTGCCCAGCCTCAACGCGATCTTCGACTTGTCGGACAAGGCGCGGCTGCGCACCGGGTTATACCGCGCGATGTCGCGTCCGGCCCCCAGCGCACTTGGCGCCGGACGCCAGATCACGCTGGAGACGGGCACCGGCTTCACTTCGGTCACGGACGCGATCAACACCATCATCGCTACCGGCAGCCCGCGCTTGAAGCCGACGATGTCGTGGAATGCCGACCTCAGTTTCGAATACTACGCCAACAAGGACACGCTGCTCGCCGCAGCAGTATACTACAAGCAGTTCAGCGGGGGGCGCATCCCGATCGAGCAGGACGAGGACTTCACTATCGGCGGCGCGAGCTATTCGGTGCCGGTGACGCAGACCACCAACAGCGACGAGAAGAGCGACCTCTATGGCCTTGAAATCACGGCCAGTAACCAGTTCACGTGGCTGCCGCACCCGCTCGACGGGCTCGGCGCGAAGCTGAGCTACAACTACGCCTGGACCAACTTCAAGACCCAGGACATCCGTTATGGCGACATCGTCGATGCCACTACCGGCGAAGTCACGCCGGGGCTGATCCCCGCCGCCAGCTTGTCCGGCTATTCCAAGCACGTGTTCTCGGCTCAGGCGTTCTACGAGATCGGGCCGTTCTCGATCCAGGGCATCTACCGCTACCGCTCGCGTTATTACCAGGCGTTCACCAGCGACAACACGCAGCTGCGCTACGTCAAGGGCAACGACACGTTCGATGTCAACGTGCGCTACACCATCAACAAGATGGCCGACGTGCGGCTCCAGGCGCTCAACGTGTTCAACGAACCGCGCGTGGAATACATGCCGGTGGTCGGCAGCACTCGCAACGTCGAGTTCTACGGACCGCAGTATTTCCTCAGCCTGCGCCTTCGCCTGCGGTGATTGATTGAACTGGTCTGACTGACTGGCATGAACAAAAATTTTAAACGGGCAGGCCTCGAACCGGGCCAGGTCTTGAAACGGGGACGACGTGAAATGACGAGGAAAGCCAGAGGGCCGCACTAGCGCAGCCCGGCCAGGCGACGGGGGGCCACCGCGCTGCCTGGCCACGACCATACGATTAAGAAAAAGGCCGGACGACCGGCTTGGACCATGCGGCATCGCGCCGCAGTGGAGGGGTGATTCATGGATATTTCGGTTCGCGCACGCGGCCTGCGCACACGCCTGCTCGTTTCCGCGTGCTTCGCGGTGCTGCCGCTGTCGGCGCAGGCGCAACAGACGACGGTTTCCGGTTCGCGCACAAGCGCGCTCAACATGGACGCCGACGATACGCTCACGGTGACGGCGGGCAGCACTTTCCAGGTCTCGGGCAACCAGGCAGTCAACCTCAATGGCGCCAGTTCGGGCACTGGCGTCGTCATAACCAATGACGGCACGATCGAGGCCGTGCCGAGCACCACCACTAACGGCCGGGCCATCAGCAGCAACATCGACGCCGCCAACCGCACCGTGACCATCGTCAACCGCGGCACCATCCGCGGAGGCAACGACGCGATCCGCCTGATCGAAACCACCGCGGGCACCGCCGGCGGCATCATCACCATCGACAATGCGGGCGCCATCGTCAGCACCGGGCTCGACAGCACCGGGGCACAGACCCAGCAGGCGCAGGGGGTCGAGGTGACCATGACTGGCGCGATGCTCAACCTCACCAACCGCGCGGGCGGCACCATCACCGGGGCACAGGGCGTGGTGAGTTCGGCGACGACGAACGTCGTCAACGCCGGGACGATCACCGGGACGGGGGTGCCGGGCGGTCAGGGCGAAGGCATTCGCGGTGCCTCCGGCGCGACGCTGAACATTGCCAACGAGGCGACGGGCACGATAACCGGCCTTTACGGCGTGCTCGGCACCGGCAACACCACGATCGTCAACCGCGGCACCATCGCCGGCAGCGACGGCGGCACCGGCACCCCAACGCGCGAGGGGATCCGCATCAACCTGAGCGCGACCAGCACGCTTAACGCCATCACACTAGCGGCCGGCAGCACCACGCGCGCCGGGACCGGGGCGGGCGCCACTGGCAACGCGGTGGTGTTCGGCGGCACGGGCGTCACGGGCACGCTCAATACGCTCACGATCGAGACGGGCGCCATCATCGATGGCGGCCTCGCGGGCGCTTCAGCGAGCGGCGTCACCGACGTGCTCACCCTCACCGGCAGCGGTGCGCAAGTTCTCGGCTCGGCCACCGGGTTCGATACGTTGAACGTCACCGGCGGCACCTGGGGTATCACCAACGCCCAGACCCTGCGCAACGGCGCGACGATCGCGGCAGGCGCGACCTTGCGCTACGACGACCTCGACGCTGCTTCGGGCGGCTACGTGGCGGGTGCGATGGTCAACGACGGCACGCTGGTGTTCAACCGCAGCCGTACCGTCGAGCAGACCGGCGCGATCAGCGGCAGCGGCGGGCTGCAGGTCGTCAACGCGGGCACGCTCGTGCTCTCGGGCGCCAACACCTATGCGGGCGACACCCTCGTCAGCGCCGGTCGCCTGCGCACCGCGCAACTGGCGAACAGCTTCTCGGCGAACTCGGCCGTCACCGTGACCGGCACCGGCGTGCTCGACCTCAACGACACCACGCAGGACGGCGGCGGCAACGACGCGCCCGTCGCGCGCGATCAGATCATCGCCAACCTTGCTGGTGACGGTTCGGTGCGGCTCGGCCAGCTCAACGGCGCGACGCTCACCACCGGCGGCGCGGGCGGCGATACCGTGTTCTCGGGCGTGCTGAGCCAACTGGGCGGGCTGACCAAGGTGGGCTCGGGCACGCTGACGCTGGCGGGTGCGAACACCGCCACCGGCCTGCTTGCCGTCCAAGGCGGCAGCATCGAACTGGCGGGCAACTGGGCAGGCGCCGCGACCCTCGACACCGGCGGGCGGCTGAGCGGCGCGGGCTCCCTCGCCGGAACCCTCACCGTAGGCAGCGCCACAGTCGCACCGGGAAGCGGCGGCATCGGCACGCTCACCACCGGCGGCCTCGTGCTGTCGGCGGGCTCGGTGCTCGACTACGACCTCGCCTCGCCCGGCATCGCCGACCGCATCGTGGTAAACGGCGACCTCACGCTCGACGGCACCGTCGACCTCACCGACGTCGGGGGCTTCGGCGAAGGCGTCTATCGCCTGATCGACTACACCGGCGAGCTGACCGACAATGGCCTTGCCGTCGGCACCGTGCCCGCGGGCGCCGTCAAAGGCTTGCTCGCGGTCCAGACCGCCACCGCCAACCAGGTGAACCTCGTCTACGGCACCCCGACCGCCTCGACGATCCAGTTCTGGGACGGCGCGGGCCCGGCAAACGATACAGTGATCGCGGGCGGCAGCGGCAGCTGGACCGCCCTCACGCCCAACTGGACCGACGCCAACGGCACCGCCAACGCCGCGTGGGACAGTGCCTTTGCGGTGTTCCAGGGCGCGGCGGGCACCGTGACCGTCGACGATGCGATCTCCTTCACCGGCGCGCAGTTCATCACTGACGGCTACACGATCGCCGCCGGAACCGGCACCCTCACCACCGACACCGCCCTCACCAACGTGCGCGTCGACCCCGGCGCGACCGCGACGATCGGCGCCGGCATCGGCGGCACCGGCGGCATCGTCAAGAACGACACGGGCACCCTGATCCTCGCGGGGGCGAACACTTATGGCGGCGCCACAAACGTGTTGGGCGGCACGCTCGTCGCACTGTCGGGCTCGGCGATTCCGGTGACTAGCAGCGTCACCGTCGCCACCGCGGGTACGCTCGACATCCGCGCTGACCAGACCATCGGCAGCCTCGGTGGCACCGGCAAGGTCCTGCTCGGCGCGACGCTCACCACCGGCGGGCTCGGCAATGCCGACAGCTTCTCGGGGACGCTTTCGGGCAATGGCGGGCTGGTGAAGACCGGCACCGGCACGCTGACGCTGGGCGGCGCGAACACGTACGCCGGCGGCACCACCGTCTCGGACGGGACGCTGGCATTGGACGGCAGCGTCGCCGGGAACGTCGCCGTCGAAAGCGGCGCGACGCTGACTGGATCGGGCAGAGCCGGCGGCACCGTGACGCTGGCCGACGGCGCGACGCTCGCCGTCGGCGGGGCCGGCGCAGGCGCTTTCACCACCGGCGGCCTCGTGCTGTCCTCGGGCTCGGTGCTCGACCTGGGCCTAGGCACCCCGAACGTCACCGGCGCGAGCGACCGCATCCAAGTCAACGGCAACCTCACGCTCGACGGCACGGTGAACGTCACCGACCTCGGCGGCTTCGGCATCGGTGTCTATCGCCTGGTCGACTATACCGGCACGCTAACCGACAACGGCCTCGCGGTCGGCACCCTGCCCACCGGAATCGACACTGGCGACGTGACGGTGCAGACCGCACTCGCCGCGCAAATCAACCTCGTCTACGACCGCGACATTCCCGAACTGCAGTTCTGGGACGGCGCCGACACCATGGCCGACGGCACCGTCGACGGCGGATCGGGCAGTTGGACCACGACGCGCAGCAACTGGACCGATGCGACAGGCGCCGCCAACCAAGCCTGGGGCGGCCGCTTCGCAGTGTTCCAGGGCAATGCCGGCACCGTCACGGTCGACGGTGCGATCGGTGTCACGGGCATGCAGTTCTTGACCAGCGGCTACACGATCGCCGCCGGCACCGGCACGCTGAGCCTGCTGGAAGGGCAGACCAACTTCCGGGTCGATCCCGGCGTCACCGCCACCATCGGCGCGCCGATGGGCGGCAGCGGTGGGATCGCCAAGCTCGACACCGGCACGCTGGT
>Ga0247734_1002605_pt1 | contig 11570 bp, 9 predicted proteins | sample UWRJL103311B2_FD_180933 | JGI IMG/M metagenome (GOLD analysis project Ga0247734, IMG submission 180933) | Plant litter microbial communities from Arlington Agricultural Research Station in Wisconsin, United States - UWRJ-L103-311B-2 | ecosystem: Environmental > Terrestrial > Plant litter >... | reverse complement strand
CAGAATGGAATATCACCATGCAGATGCCCGTGTCCGGCACAAACTGCTTGCTGCTCGATGTCGTGGCCTGGGATAAAGATCGCTTCGGCAAGGACTATCTAGGAGAGTTCGATCTGGCCCTCGAGGATATCTTCGCAGGCGATGCGACTGAGCTGCCCCCCAAATGGTATGCTCTGAAAAGCAAGCGGAAGGGCGGCAAGAAGAGCAGCAATGTCTCCGGGGACGTGCAATTGCAGTTCACCCTCTTCGATTCCACGGGACTGGCTGCCTCCCCACAGGAGGTGCTAGAGAAGCTGCGAACGCTGGCCAAGGTGGATTCGTCCGACGTAGGCGCTACATCGGAGGTCGAGACACCCACGCCAAACTTACAGCGGGCGAATACCGGGGATGAGTATTTCGCTCAGGATCTTCTTGATGACGACGACGACGACGACGAGTCGTCGAGTGACGAGGCTGATGATCCGAAATCCGAGAATGTCGAGAAGAAGAGACGGAGATTGAGGCTCAAGGGCTTGCGGAGGAAGAGTAAGAAATCCAATGGATATGAATTCAGTGGTGGGAGCGATATTGTGGGCATTGTATTTTTGGAGATCGTGAAGATTACGGATCTTCCCCCCGAGCGGAATATGACGAGAACTTCATTTGATATGGATCCGTTTGTCGTTGTATCGCTGGGCAAGAAGACCTTCCGCACAAAGGTGGTACGCCATAATCTCAATCCGGTCTTCAACGAAAAGATGATATTCCAGGTCTCGAGGCATGAACAGGCGTACTCGCTTGCTCTCACCGTCATTGATAGAGATAAGCTGTCAGGCAATGACTTTATTGCTTCCACTTCCCTCCCAGTCCAGGACGTGACCAAAACGGCTCCAGAGGCCCACTCAGAAACCGGACTTTATTCGCTCAGAGACCCTCCAGATGCGAGTGCCTTTCCACCTCAAGCAAACCGCTCGCGCTTTAAGCTACCAATCTCGAGATCTTCCTCCGCCAGCAGCTTGAAGTCCATCGGTCGCCCGGCAATGCCTGCAAAGACCCCTAGTCAGAACTTGATGCAAGCGGGACAAGCTCTTGCAACTGGGATTGCCACACCTACAGCTTTAAGTCCGCCTACTAGCAATCCAATTGGTCTGCAGCCTGGAGATAGTGTTCCTGCTCTCAATACTCAAGAGAGCATCGTATCAACTGATCTTGGTGACCCAGACCTGATTCCATTCACTATTCCATTGAAGCTCAAGAATGCTGAGAAGTGGGAGGAAAAGCATAGTCCAACATTGTTTCTAAAGGCTAAATATGTGCCATATCCTGCACTTCGTCAACAATTCTGGAGGGCAATGTTGAGACAATATGATACAGATGAGAGCGGAAGAATCAGCAAAGTGGAGCTAACGACTATGCTCGATACTCTGGGATCCACACTCAAAGAATCTACTATTGATGGATTCTTCAAGAGATTTCCTCATCAAGCAGCTGAAGGCAGTGAATCAAATAGTGATCTTAGCGTCGATGAGGCTGTTATCTGCCTTGAAGACCAGCTTCTTTTGAAGTCCAAACAGACGGTCACTGATAAAGTCAAGAATATGATTCCTGATGCGTCAACAGTCAAGCACTTGCTACCCCCTCAAATGGGGGGGACTACCGGCGAGCCTTTGAGCACGAGTGCTTCTGGCCAGTCGTCCACTTCCGACACTGGAAGCTCGACTCCAGAGAGCTCCGAGAGTACCACCCTCGGAAGTCAGCCTCAACTAGCGGTTGAGACGCAAAGTGTTAGCGAACTTGCTACTCCCGGTGAAGAAGGCGATCTTTTGGATAAGTCAGATGACCTTAATGACAAGGACGAGGAACATGTGGTTGAGATCAGAGAATGTCCAATTTGCCATCAACCAAGACTTAACAAGAGATCTGATGCGGATATCATCACACATATTGCAACTTGTGCTAGTCAGGATTGGCGTCAAGTGAACAATATTGTGATGGGTGGTTTCGTCACCGCCAGTCAAGCACAGAGAAAATGGTACTCGAAAGTCATCACCAAGATCTCTTATGGTGGTTACAAGCTTGGAGCCAACTCTGCAAATATTCTCGTTCAAGACCGTCTCACAGGACAGATCAACGAGGAGCGTATGTCTGTGTATGTGCGGCTTGGTATCAGATTACTCTACAAGGGTCTTAAATCCAAAGATATGGAAAAGAAGCGAAGTAAGTCCCACATGCAACCTTTGTAAACTTAAGCTAACAGAAGCAGTTCGCAAACTCCTCAAAGGGCTTTCTTTCAAGCAAGGCGTCAAATATGATGACCCACAATCTGTCTCTGAAATAGCCGGCTTCATCGCCTTCCATCAGCTCGACATGGGCGAAGTCCTCCACCCCATCGAGAGCTTCAGATCTTTCAACGAATTCTTCTACCGCGAACTTAAACCCAACGCTCGCCCCTGCTCCGCACCAGATAACCCACGCATCATCGTCTCGCCAGCAGACTGCCGTTCCGTCGTCTTTAACCGGATGGACGAAGCTACGAAAATCTGGGTCAAAGGTCGTGAATTCTCCATCGAACGTCTCCTTGGCACAGCTTACCCAGAGGATGCAAAACGCTATACTAATGGCGCGCTGGGTATTTTCCGGCTTGCGCCCCAGGATTATCACCGTTTCCATATACCGGTTGATGGAGTGATGGGTGAACCGAAGCTCATCTCTGGGGAGTATTATACTGTGAACCCGATGGCGATCCGTAGCGCACTTGATGTTTACGGTGAGAATGTCAGGGTGGTAATCCCGATTGATTCAGTGCAACATGGTCGTGTAATGGTCATTTGTGTTGGAGCCATGATGGTTGGAAGCACAGTTATCACACGAAAGGCTGGTGAAAATGTCAAGCGGGCGGAAGAATTAGGATATTTTAAGTTTGGCGGAAGTACGATTCTAACATTGTTTGAAGAGGGTACTATGAAGTTTGATGATGACTTGGTGGCTAATTCAAATACGGCTTTGGAGACCTTGGTATGTTTCTCTTACCCACCCCTATTTGCACCTTTCCATTTTTCGACCTCAGTTGTGCTATGTTCTTACAAAGGATGCGCTAACAAATCAACAGATCAGAGTCGGCATGTCGATCGGCCACCACCCCTCACAAACCCAACATACACCCGACATGCGCAAAAACGCAGCCGACATTACAGAATCGGACCTCGCGGATGCAAATCGGAGGATTGGCGGTGGCGAGACGCAGGGTGGTGGGAAAACTCCCGTAGCTAGCATGGCTGGATAGAATCCTCTTGTTCCTCTTTCTCTATCCTCATTATTCTGTGTTTTTGTCGATACTTGCTATGTGTGACGAAGGCGAGGGTTATAGAGGCATACATCTCGGCGGCGGGTTAACATTCACTTAGGGGGCGGAGGCACTTTGTTTTTTTTCCTCCACTAAGTTTTCATGAATAGACGCATGGCATTGTACGGATGTGTACTAATGACCGTAAACGAAAAACACATATACTTTATTTCTGAATATATAAAAAAAGCCTGACGAGGTGGGTATGACTGGATGAATAACAGATAAAGGGATGGAAGGGTAATGGAACGTAGACTTTATACATATGTGGATAAGATGAATAAAATACATAAACGATATTAGAAAAGTATGAAACGAAGTTGATGGGTGGTTTGGTTTAGTGCTTGCTTGTCTTTTCTGGAAAAGAAGTTTGTTTGACCCCCATCCTTTCTTTCCCGTATATAGATATATATACATATATATGTGTGTGTGTATGTATGCGTATGTGTATGTGTATATGTGTTTTTCTTTTTAAAAAAAAACCTTCCCCAGCTGGCTAAATTCCCACAGAATGAAAAATTTGCTAGTAGCAGAAAGAGAAAGGGGTGGGTGGCGAGTGAGTGAAGGAAGGAAAGAAGGAAGGGGGTTTTTTATTATATAAACTGAAGTCAGTAGTCGGTCCAGCTAATAGCAATACAACAAGACCCTGCTACACGATTACCCGATTATCCGACTACTAAACAAGGTAATAGTGAATGAAGCGTAGGAATTGTCATTAGAATGTTCGTTAGTTAGTTTTTGGTTTAGTTTTGGTTTAGTGCTTGGCTTCAAGCATAGTTAAAGCTTAGTTAGGGTAGGTTGGAGTAGAGGAGAGATCTGACCAAATCGCTTGCCTTACTTCGAGGAGGACAATATCCAGTGGTGCTCCGAGAAATAGGGTCGGAATGGGCTTTTGTTGGCGAATGTTATGTCCATGGCGTCATGGAAGGAGAGCTGCTCCAAGACGTTGGTTTCCAAAAGCTTACCATCATCTGAAGCCAGCGGAGAATCCGCTTTTATTTTTTTCAGATAGCCCCGAACGATAGACACTAGCTCGTGTATTTGTGTAAATATATAAAATATTCCCTAATGCGTATACGACGTCTGCAGACTCTTGGTATCCTGGTCGTTGCTGTATCAATGTTCAAAAGCAAAGATAAGATATATATATCAAGCCAAGATTACGGGCTAAGTGCTGCCACAACCATTTCCTACGCAGCTCCTGGTCCGGTAGATCAGTCCATACAATGCTGAGAACGTGGGCGAGTTGAACATAGCTATAACCCACCTCTTCCCTAGTCCACTCCTATATTGCGATGTGGTAGATTCAAGTTTCATGAAGCCTTTTCTTTTGTGATTTCGTTTGGTTTAAAATAGTCTTAGACCACTCACAAACCAAAGCGGATGTTATGTAATTTAAACTTTGCTAATTTATGTAAATCTGCTCCTATTGGATTCTGCCCTGCTATGCTTTAAATTTCTTTATATTAAGAGTTGGCTGTGAAAGATACTATTACTTGGCTACAGCGACATAAATGCTTCGTATTATCGTTTCATACATGATAGTTGACTTCCTGCTTTTATAAGAAAGAGTATTATCGAGAGAGACTTACTATGGCCTAATTAATCTACATTATATAAAATATAATTAGGAGTTTTATTTGTGTATGACAGAAGTCCGGTGAGGGTGTATGGATATTGTTCATGTAAGTCTATTATTATTTATAAACACTACTGAGTCTATTCTTCAAGTCATTATTAGGGGTATATTCAACATAAAACATCGCCGAGAAAACAATCATCATATCGCTAGCACGCTCATCACTCCCACCAACATCCACATCGCCATGCGCTTGGAGCTCAGAACAGAACCCTCAGACTTGGAATTCGTCGTCTCCGCCGGCGCCGCGCGGACATTGCAGTTCGTCGCCGTCGGACTCGCCGTCTTCTCAGCGCCAGCCGTCAATGTAACGTCGTAGCGGAAGTAGTCATAATTAGAACTCGCGAGGCTAGCCATAGTCGAGGTGCTGGTCACCGTGCCATCGACGGTGCCGCCCAAGGTGACCGCACAGGCTGCAGCGGTGGTGCCGGCAAGACTGCACGAAGCACTGACCGTTGCCGCGACATTGCTGCCCAAGGTCTGCGCGGAGGTGGCCAAGTAAACTTCATACATATCAGAACCCTCAGTGACGGTGAGTTTCTAAAGGCCGAGGTTTCTGGTTAGCTGACTATAAATAGTAGGGGAAGGGAAAGGGACAAGTGGTGGGGAGACAAACAGGAGCTTTGGGTCCGCATGTTGCAGTGCCGATATATGAGGAATAAGGCGCGCTGGTGCATTGGATTTCATAGACGGTGCGGTCTGCGCAGGCCGTGAGCACGGCACCAGCGTAGCCAAACCCCTCCCCCAAGCCGTTGATGAACAAGTTCACCGTTGGATCGGATGGGGCTGCCGTGGTTGTTTCCGAGGAGGAATTGTTGGCGGTCCCGGAAATAATGGCTCGGGGATTGAGTTTTGCGAAGTTGGCGCTGTCATCGCGAGGACTGAGAGCGGGATTGAATGCGGCGCTCAACTCGTTATTGAACACGGCTGCTCCTGCTGCTCCAACTATGTAAGCCATATTTTGGAATAATTGAGAGCGCCGGATTGAGCTGAAGGGATTCGAGGTATTTATTTGGTTTTGATTAAGAGCGAGCTATGTTTTCAGATTTGAACAGTAATTGAATAGGATTGAATCCGTTTTGGCATGTCGGCAGTCGATATATATATCCGTATACGAAGGGAACTTCGTACCGGGGGGATCGCCATTGAGTCAGCCCGGCGTGTTGAGTGAAGTATTGTTTAGACCGATTAGGCGCACAACACATGCAGCCAAGACTCTGGAGGGCTGAATGGAAAAAGTCCGGAGTGTTTCCTAGTTGGAATAGGTCTAGCACGGAGGCACGATCCATTTACATGGGGCATTTAGCTGATTTTTGCAGATTTAAGCGTCCTGACAACAAACCACCTGCCTGATTCTAATCCTAAATCTCGCTTAGTTCAGTCAACACCGTACGAGAAATAAGATTTGACTGTTGGTTTTTTTCATTTCAGGCAACACTGGCCGAGCCGAGAAAGGAATTAAATATTTGACACTTTACGGGAGTCACTAACTTATAGCAACATAACTCTTGGGATATTTGAGAGAACGAGTTGGATAATTGCCTATTGCATAAATCATGTCACTAGACGTGGTTACCTAGGTACCTAGGTAGGTAGTGCACACATGGTTCCTATTTTATCTATCACTTGGAATGCTAAAGGCGTGTAAGCACACTTCTTTAAACCACGCCAGGCTCTCTAGCATAATGTATGTATCGGGCATAAGGTATATTTGTTATAATTATGAAAAGCGTCAACGAACCGGGAAATTGTGTTGGTATAAAAGTGGGCTGTTGATTTGCTAAACTCCTTATCCAGTATTTTCAAACAGAGGGAGACGGCAAGGGGAACACCAGCACGCTAGGAGGAAAAGCCGAAATGGTCGAAAACTCCGTTGAGTAGCATACTCGCCGAAGCACTATGGGCAAAGAATTGAATAAGCCTCGGGAGTGGGAAGGGACGCATAACAACTGTAACAACTGAACTGCCTCCAATGCACTACTATGGGATCCTTGGCATTGAATTGTCCATTCTTGAAGCTGATCGACAACCCGGCCGACTTGCGAGGCGGATTAGGAGCTACTTAGTGTGACCCATTGTGTTGTTGGCAAGACCTAGGCGTTCGCTGACGGACAATAGTTCCAGAAAATATGGAACTTTTCCAAATGCCCTATTGATACAGCGTGGAGTGGAAGTACGCTTCCGACTGGACGACTGGCGAGGATCTTTTTCGGAGAATCTATTAACGGGTCCGGTCTGAGCAGGCGCAGTGAATTAATATCAAAGTTAGGTAGTGTCACCCGTCGCAGTTGGGCTTGGCACGAAAGCTTACTTCCCCCACCCATCTAGCTATCTTCCCCATTCTCGCTAATTTATCCGAGCTCCACCCTTTAAACAAAAACTCTAAGGGTACGTCAAGTATACTTAGCTTAGGCTTTGCCCAGCTTATCCTCTTGTTTCTTTTTTTAAAACCTGAAGTTACCAAAATCTAATGTTAGTTACTTCAAACTTTAGATTTCTTTATTGTGGCTTTATCAGAAGTAAAGTTATGAGGTAATTTAGTATACTTAAGGTTTCTTCAGTGTCACGACCTGGCTCTGGAAGCCTGATGCTTTTTGAAATGAGGTTCAGGAAGAATGTGGCTACTAGAAGAGATCTTCTAGAAGCCTTGGTGTTTAGGAACTATATTCTTCCAGAACCGATGTCGCGTTTGATAAGGGAAACCAAATAACGGTATTTGGACCCCTGGTTCTGGTTCTGGGATTCCTGTTGTCACGTAATCAACCCCAGGATCCCAAGACTTTGCCTTGGCACGACGGGTTCTATATAAGTAAATGGTTTTTGCTAGATAGGAGCTTCGCGCTCCCCATCTCTAGAGCTAGCAGTATAGATTGTTTCACTTATAACGCCTTCAATTGCATTTGGAGTACCCTGATTCTCAGATGGTGACTCTTCTTGTAATGATAACCCAACAAGTCATCGCCCTTGTATTATAGGAACTTAGGAAAATTATACAAGTACCAATCCCTTGGAGATTGAGATTTTCCACTGACCTAACAGTTTATTGTTCTAAATTCTAAACCGATATTTCTATTGTTTTATATTTATAAACTCAATATATAAAGATTAGATAAAAGTGTCATAGCTATTGAATCTGAACGTTTAATCCTAACTATATCAAACCAATCTCAAAAGGCGGCTCCTAGTGCTATGGTCATCCATTAACTTTCCATCCATAAGCCCATCAACATAACATTCACCAATGAAGTTATATACCCCTGATATCTTCGTTGGACGAACCAGATATAGACACCGTCCACCGTAGAATAGAGCAACCTGGTCACCAATCTTAGCCGCTGCAGGAAGAATTGCAATATCTCCGCCTTTTAGTCGGGCCATCCTTCTTCCATAGCAGACTGCTGTAATGTTGTCAATCATTGAATCCCTCATGTGGTACAGCGATTGATCTTCGGTTGCGCTATCTATTAGATTCCAGTCTGCCATACCGCCTCGTTTCCACTTGGAGATGAATGCATTATCTTCGGTTCCAGATTCTTCAATAGACCTATCAGCAACTAAGCTTCTCCGAATAACTACATCCAGATCACTTGATCTTGATTCTTCCTCTGAAACCAGGAGGCTACTATGCCAGTCTCGTGGCCGTTTCATGGAAGCCTCTGGATCATCCCAAATAGGCATTAAGGTTACGACAGATAGATTCTCAAAAACAGTTCCTGTAAGCCGAAGCTCCAAACCAACTACCTCTATTTGAGGAGTGGTATTACGGCAAGGTTGGTATAAAGGAACCTTATCTTTCGTTTGGTCAGGATCTTTGTCAAAAGATAGGATGATTACTGTTTGTCTCCAATCTGGTACCCAAGATGGAAGGGCTGGTGCTATTCTCTTTTGTAACAAGTCATTTGAAGCATCCTCGGCCGGGATGAAAACATGAGCGAGGAAATCCATTCGATGGTTAGGGGTAGAAAGTGCTACACGGACTACATCGATATAGACCTCTGTAAGACTCTTCGTATAGTCGACATTTATATAAAGCGTAGCTGAGTCCGCTGTGTGGCCCAAAGGAGCATATACTTTATCTCTCTCGTCTGTGCAGTGTGTCAAACGCATCTCAGTCATAAGCTCAATCAGACCTCTCTTCCGATCCTTCTCTCTTTGAATACGTGCTGAAACTAATGCAGCGACATTGCTGGCTGGCCCAGCAGCAAGACGGAATGGGCGAGGGAAGTCAGGGATATGAGAGAAAGCTAGGCCAAAGGCTACTGCTGCACTCAGATATATATCGTCAAAACTGTGATCTCCACAGAAGAACCATATTTCACCGGGCGTCGTTGCTTCCTGGTAAATCCAAGTTCTGTGCCAATAAGACTGTTCGAACATCTCCTTGAGGCCTTCCCAAGCCTTCCATGTCTCGCTGGTCTCGCCAACCGGAAAAGCAGGATTGTGGCTGGTGATGGTGGGCAGTACTCCAGCAATTCGATCTCCATTATCCGCAAGTCCATCTTTCAAGTACTGGTTCATGTCATGCATCATCTTTACTGCAAGCTTCATCTCCTCCTCGTCAAAAGGTATGCCAAGCCAGGCAAAAATGTATTTGGCATTCTGGTAAATGTCCTTCATTTTCTTGACTTGAGAATTTCTCTCCTCAAAGTCTCTTTGATTAATACAGATAGCATCTACCCAGAACAAGCATCGTCTGCTTCGCACATGCTTCGCAAGATGGCTAAAGGCGTCATGCAGGTTCTGCTGTATTTGAAACTCATTGCCATTTATAGTGCTAGAGTATATCTGTGAGTTTGGGCGACCCTTTTGGTAACTAGCGGGTCCCCAGGTGTAGGACAAGGCGATATAAAATGGTGCGTCGTTGATAGAATAAGAGTCTAAAGAGCATGACTCCCCAGTGTCATCATCAAATGATAGCAGACGAAAACATCCTTCATCTAGTCGTTGATAACTCTGAGCCATGGAATGTGACTAATTTATTATGCCTTGTTTATGGTTATGAGTGAGAGATTGTCTTTGATAAATGAGCGTATATTTACATCCCTGGTTAGAATCTTTGATGTCCATTACGTGATTACATCATGGGCTCCGCATTTACAATCCTTGGGTAGAGCAACGATAGAGCGTGCATGTTCTGGCCTGAGGTTAAGAACCTTCGAGTTAGATGCTGACCCATCTCCCTTACTGGCGCTTTATGAGTCTGCTAATGCTTATATAATGATTCACCGCTTGTTGCAATAGAGGACCATTACATAATACACGTCATGTGACAGGGCTTTGCGGAAGTGTAGCTGCCCAATCGCTTAATATCACAAGGTTCTAAATAAATAAACAGATTTTCCTTATATATGAGCTTTATGATTAAGTTTAATAGTAGTTAACAAGACGCTTGTTTGCCTTGTAATTTATCTAATTCTACTTAAAGAATCCAGACTCACATATCTGGTACATCTCCAGCAATAGCATCCTGATACTTCTATAGCATTACACCTAGGACTTCACGAACATTATCCTAAATTAAGATAAAGATGATCATAAATTCAAGAAAAAGCAAGCTTATGAGTAAGCTTACCATATAATTAATAAGCGAACTGTAAATATAATAGACCACCCTGCTGAAGTTGTAGTCAAACAAACGTCCCAACACTATTCGCAGTCACTATGCAACAAGAGGGTTCTCAATGCCCATGATAACTACCCCAGGTCAAGTCATCATCTTCTTTATTCAGCTACAATTCGACCACGCTCTCCTCGGCCTCGGTCTTCTTGTCATCCGCACCAAGATTCGTCCCTGGGAAGCCAAAGCTGAGGATCAGTGCAATACCAGCTGTAGCCGTGAGAATGAACTGCAAAAACAATCAGCCAAAGTGTTAAGACTTTTGTAAAAGTGGACGTCGTCACTAACGAAGACTTTGACAAGGACCTCATTGTACGCTATTAGGACAGTTGTAATCTGGTGGGCAGGTTAGCTCGAAACCCAGTGGCACCGGCGTCAAGAATAGATTTCATCTCCACGCGCGTTGCATACTTAGAAATAGCGTGGCCCAGCTCGTTTTGAAACACTGTTTGAGCAATGGTGATGGCGACAGAACCAGTGAGATACTGGGAGAGCTGTAGTACCTGTAGCAACAGCGATTTCAGGCCCGGCTATCTCTTCCTGAACTGAGATGATAGGCTATGTAGGAGGTCAGCTCTGAAGTTATTCAATGCTCATTTTCTTGGTAAGGATTACCATATTGAGGGTGGCACCCCTACCAACGCCCGCCAGGATCTGATATCCTATCCACTTGCCCTCGACTGTATGAAGTTGAACGTCGTCATGAGTGCGGATCCGACCACGGTTAGCAGACTGCCACGGATGGCCCATGGAGGGACATAGTGCAGTTTAGGGACTGGGATTTAGTAGCACATTTATTCAGACGCATAGTGACAGAAGTCACCAACGATCGTTCATCATCCTACGATATCAGTACTATGTCTTTGTAAAAGATCAGTATTTGATGGGACTGTTCTTTTAAGTGCTTCTAACTTCATACCCAGTCCTGGAACTATATAACGAGTGTAAAATATAGTTTACCCTGACACAACAATTATACTAAGAGAGAATAT
>Ga0247734_1002604_pt1 | contig 11571 bp, 10 predicted proteins | sample UWRJL103311B2_FD_180933 | JGI IMG/M metagenome (GOLD analysis project Ga0247734, IMG submission 180933) | Plant litter microbial communities from Arlington Agricultural Research Station in Wisconsin, United States - UWRJ-L103-311B-2 | ecosystem: Environmental > Terrestrial > Plant litter >... | reverse complement strand
TACTAATTTGCACCACTTTGAAGAGTTAATGGAAAAAGGTTTGCCCATTGTTTTCTTTGACCGTGTCCCCAATGATATTGAAACACATAAAGTAGTAGCTGATAATTTTTTTGGTAGTTATGAGGCAACGGAACATTTAATTAAAAGTGGCAGGCGAAGAATTGCGCATATAACAAGTCCAATCTATCTTTCTATAACTACCGAAAGATTAGCAGGTTACAAAAAGGCGCTGGAAGATTATTCTATTCCATTTGATGAATCATACGTAAAATATTGTCATCATGGAGGAAAATTGGTGAGTGAAAATGAAGCTGCCGTTCAGGAGTTGCTGGATATGGCTGAGCCGCCGGATGCTATTTTTCCTGCCAGCGACAGACTTACAACGGGATGTCTGGCTGTTTTGATAAAAAATAATATCAGAATTCCTGATGAGATTGCCATTGTGGGTTTTACCAATATTGGTGTGGCAGAGTTGCTGAATCCACCTCTTACAGCCGTTGTCCAGCCTGCCATGGAAATGGGGCAGCAAGCAGTAGAGCTTTTAATAAATTTGATTGAGCATCCAAAAAAAACAAACTCGTTTGAAACACGTTCTTTCAAGACTTCTTTAATAATCCGCGAATCATCTGCTGGTAAAGTGCATGCTTAGTGATCTTTTTAATATTTTTTTATGAATGGTCCCACAGCAATAAGTTTCCCATTAGATGGAGGCTTGTTTAATTTCAGAGTTGTCGGCGTTGCTGTAAAAAATGGGAAGCTACTTTTGCATAAAACCCCTTCCGATAATTTTTGGAGCTTACCGGGTGGAAGAGCGGATTTGTTTGAAACAACCAGCCAAACGCTTGTTCGTGAAATGATTGAAGAAACCGGATTGACTATACAAGTAGCTGAACTGATGTGGATTGTGGAAAATTTCTTTGAGTACAATGGCATACGGCATCATGAAATTGGTTTCTATTACAAAATGGAAATTCCTGATTTAAAAGACAATGTTGATTTTCTGTCTATTGAATTAGGATCAGAATTGCTTTTTCACTGGCATCCTATTGAAGATCTTCACAATCTTAAAATTTATCCTCAGTTTATTTCTCAAAGTCTGATTCAAAATACAATCCATCCCAAACATATTATTGCTGATTTCATAAATTTAAATGCAGTTGTTTAAATTGAAAATAATAAACAGTAAAAAATAAAAATAATAGTCTATTAAAATTGTAGATTATATAGATTAGTAATACATTTGTATCAGAATCAATACAATCCTGACAAATATGTATTATGAAATCGAAGATGAAGTAGGTAATATATCTACAATTCAAATCAAGGAAAAAATATTGGATGAGTCAGCTGAGGTATTAAAACCTGGTGATTTTGCTCCTTTATTTTATTTAAAATCGGAAGAAGGTTTTCCGGTAACATCCTTAACTGGTTTTTCAGTTTCTAATGATTCAAGATCTTTGATTGAATTATTGAGAGATAAACCGTTGGTCCTGAGTTTCTATTGTACTTGTTGGGGGAGATATGCGCCAAAACATCTGGCATTTTTGCAGGAAATTGCTCCTCAGATCGAAGCATTGGGCGGACAGCTTTTGACACTGACCAATGAGTCGCCGAAGCATATAGAAAGAATGACAAAAAAGTTGGATGCTGAGTTGAATATTTATCACGATAGAGACCATAATGTAGCTCGTTCGTATGGAGTTTATTCTGAAACTTCACCAATTTGGGACAGGATAGCAGGAATTTCAGAAGAAGTTTTTACACCATCTTTATTTGTGATTGGAAAAGACAGAAGGGTTTCATACACTTTTATTGACGAAAATTTTGATAATTCCCCGAATGTAAAAACACTTTTAAAGGAAGTTTACGAATGGAAGGATAAAAAATAATTTTAATTATTCGGAAAGAACCCCTCACCAAGCTGGCTGCTATCAGGTATATTTGATGCATTCAGACAGCTGGTGAGGGGTTTTATTTTAAACAATTATTTATATATCAAAAGCTTTAAAATTTATATGTTATCTGCCAAAACAGAAATCAGATCAAAACTCCCCAAAGTTGGAACAACCATTTTTACACACATGTCGAAACTGGCCGAAGAGCATCATGCAATAAATCTCGCGCAGGGTTTTCCTGAATTTGATTGTTCGCCCGCACTGCAAAAACTGGTTGATAAATATATAAAGCAGGGAAAAAATCAATATGCTCCAATGGCTGGTGTGATGGCTCTACGGCAGGCTATCTCACAAAAAGTTTTTAATGCAACGAACACTGAGTATCATCCCGAATCAGAAATTACTATTACCAGCGGGGCTACGGAAGCAATTTATGTGGCCATAAGCGCTATTGTACATCCGGGTGATGAAGTAATTGTTTTTGAACCTGCGTATGATAGTTACGTTCCTGCTATTGAGTTAAGTGGCGGCGTTCCTGTTTTTATTACTCTGGCTCCGCAATACGAATCTATTGACTGGGAGATAGTTAGTTCTAAATTATCAGATAAAACGAAAGCGATAATCATTAATACACCTCATAATCCGACAGGAAAAGTATGGACATTAACTGATCTTCATAAACTGGCCGAACTGGCAGTTAAGCATGATATTCTGGTGATTAGTGATGAAGTTTATGAGCACATTATCTTTGACGGACAGATACATATTTCAGCTTCTTCCATACCGGCTCTTGCTGAACGAACATTTGTTTGCGGATCTTTTGGGAAAACTTTTCATACAACGGGCTGGAAAGTAGGATACTGTCTGGCACCGAAAGATTTAACAATTGAATTCCGCAAAATTCATCAGTTTTTAGTTTTCAGCGTAGTTACTCCGTTTCAGTTTGCCATTGCAGAATATCTGGCTGAACCTGAGCATTATTTGAATTTGTCAGCTTTTTATCAAAATAAAAGAGATTTGTTTCTCCATGCGATAAAAGACATTGGATTTGGAATAAAACCTTCGGAAGGCAGCTTTTTCCAAAATATTGACTACGGAAATTTATCAGGAGAGAACGATTTAATTCTGGCTGAAAGACTCACCCGTGAAGCAGGCGTAGCTTCTATACCTGTTTCAGCTTTTTATGATAAGCCAGTGAATTATACTGTATTACGTTTTTGTTTTGCCAAAAATGATGAAACCTTGCTGAAAGGAGCAGAGTTGCTGAGCAAGGCAACTATTTGGTGAAGTCAGTGATGAACTAATAGATTGGAGTTAAGAATATATTTTGCGATAAATGTCGTATGCTTGTACGACAAAATACTTTTTTATGAAAGTCTTACAATATGAAATGCCTGAGAATGGTAAAGCTTTGGCAATTGCTGCTGAGCCTGAAGTCATGTATTTGACGAAAGACAAACTGAATATATTTCCATTGAGAATTTCCGGGAATTATCACAAAAACTTCTATTTACACAATTAGAATGGGCTGATATTTTGCACGTTAGTAATCGGACTTTGCAGCGTTATCTTAAAGAAAATAAGCCATTTGAAGGACTATTTGCTGAGCATTTGTATCAGCTGGATAATATGGCAGAATTAGGAATGATTGTATTTTTTAATGCGAAAAATCTGGAAATGTGGTTGAGAAGTCCGAAATCTGTTTTAGGTAATACACTTGATTTTTCAACTTTGCAATCATTTTGGGGTGTCAAATTAATCCGCTTGTTGCAAAGTTTGACCTGATAAAATTCTCAGAACCAGCTGATTTTTTAACCGATTTCAGGTTGTTGAGCCGATTGATTTTCTAATCTTTTACTTCTTAAACAAAAGTGCCTTAATTGGCTGTATTCTGGTAATAATCAATGTTGGTATAAGCAGAATTAATGCTGAAACAATAACTGTTACAATATTGATCATGGCGAAAATAAACCAGTCAAAAACGATGGGAACGGTGTCCATATAATAATTTACGGGATCAAGTGGAATGATCTTAAATTGGTATTGCAACCAGCAGAAAAGTAAACCAATTATATTTCCGATCAGTAATCCCTGTCTTACCATGTGTAATCCGACACGGAAAAAAACCATTCTAATCTGTTTATTCGGACTGCCTAATGTTTTCAAAAGTCCAATTAAAGGGGTTCGTTCCATGATCATCACAAGCAGGATAGAAATCATATTAAAACACGCCACAAATAAAATTAAGCCTAAAAAAACTGCGGTATTTCGGTCCAGTAAAATAAGCCAGTCAAATATCTGTGGAAAGGTATTAGTTACTTTTTGCAGGTATACAGCAGGCGGTAGAATTTTTCTCAACTGATTAGAAACCTGATTCAGTTTCTGGAAATCTTTAAGATAAATTTCATAGGTGCCAACAGAATCAGTTCCCCAGCCATTCAATCTTTGTACAAGAGCTAAGTCTCCGATAATTAATGTGTTATCAAACTCTTCCATTTGCGTATCATATATGCCTGACACCGTAAGTTTTCGGGGACGGGGTGGATTCTGCAAGGAATACATGATCACATTATCTCCGGTTTTTAAACGTAATTGTGAAGCAATTTTCCGGCTGATTATTATTTCCGAAGAATAGCCATATTTTATTGAGGAGGAATCTTTATAACCAATCAGATGGCCGTCGATAAGATTTTTTTTGAAAGAATTCCAGTCATAATCTTTACCAACACCTTTCAAAATAACTCCTTTTATTTCATCAGGCGTCTTTAATATGCCCGATTTTAAAGCAACAGTTTGCCAGCGGCTTATTTCAGGAATTTTCGGCAGCGCTTCAGAAACCGGATTTTTTAACGGGAGAGGACCTTCCTCATAAGTATTTCCCATGGCGAAGGCACTAATATTGATATGTGCGCCGAACAGGAATATTTTTTGTTGTATTGTTTGTTTAAAACCCAGTAATACTGCGAAAGCAATAATCCCGACGGAAACACCAATAGCGATACTGGCAATACCGATGCGTGATACCGTTGCAGAAAACGAACCTGCTTCATTATGACGAATTCGTTTGGCAATGAATGAGGGAAATTGCAAGTGTGTCGGACTGGTTAAATTTTATTTCTGGCAAAAATAGGAAAAAAACAACAGTGGGATGAAAATGCAGAATAACTGTTGTTATGTTTTTGAAATTGTTGAAGTTATTTTTTGTTAAGTTGCTATATGATTCGTTTGTTTCGAAAGAAAATTACGCTCACTAAACCGATTATTAATTAATATGCCGCAAATAAAAGTTGCTTCGGGAGTTGTTAACCAGACTCCAATGGCTTGGGAAACAAATACAAAACATATTATTCAGGCGATAAATGAGGCTAAAAAACAAGACATTAGCTTACTTTGCTTGCCGGAATTATGTATTTCAGGATATGGATGTGAAGATTATTTCTTTGCACCAGATCTGGTAGATCAGGCGCAAAAGTGTTTATTGGAAATTGTACAGGAAACGACCGGAATCGTAGTAGCAGTTGGTTTACCGATCCGTCATAATAATAGTTTGTACAATGCCGCTTGTCTCATTGCAAACAAACAGATTCTTGGTTTTGCCTGCAAACAAAATCTGGCAAATAATGGCATTCATTATGAAGCGCGCTGGTTTCGTCCCTGGCAGCCGGGCGCGGTAGAAAGTATTGAAATAAATCAAATATATTATCCGATAGGAGACATTCTTTTTGATTTGTCTGAAAGTCCATTGCAGGGCGGTTCGCATGGCGTCCGTATTGGTTTTGAAATTTGTGAAGACGCCTGGGTTTCAAACCGTCCGGGCCGTCGGCATTATGAACGTGGTGTGGATATTATATTAAATCCCAGCGCCAGCCATTTTGCCTTTAACAAATTTTTGACGCGTGAGCGATTGGTAATTGACGGATCACGCTCATTTTCGTGTAGTTACATTTATACTAATTTACTTGGGAATGAAGCAGGAAGAGCAATTTATGACGGAGATGCCATGATTGCTTCAAATGGAGATCTTCTAATTTCCAGCCCACGATTTAGCTATGAAGATTATTTTATTACAAGCGCCGTTATTGACACTGATTATACGCGGTTAAGTCAAATCCAGAATAAAATTACAGCACCTTCCAAGGATAAAACCTGGCGTGTCCCGGGCAGATTTGATTTTCCTGAAATAGAGCCTGTATTACTACAAGTTCCTGACCTGGAAGCATTTGAAAAAGGAGGAGCTTTAAAAGAAGAGGAATTTGCAAGAGCAGTTTGCCTGGGGCTTTTTGATTATTTGCGCAAAAGCCGTTCAAATGGTTTTACAGTTTCACTTTCTGGTGGCGCCGATTCCTGCGCCTGTACAGCACTTTGCGGATTGATGATCCGGCTGGCAGATGAGAGCATTGGAATGAAACGTTTCAAACAAAAATTATCTCATATTGAAGCGATTCAATCTGCAAAAACAGAGGAAGATATTGCGCTGACTTTGATTCATAATATTTATCAGGGAACAGATAACAGTTCGGAAGAAACGTTGGAATCAGCACGTTCGCTTGCTCTTTCTATCGGTTCGACGTTTTACAATATCAATATTAATGGTTTGGTTGAAACTTATACCGGGCTGATTGAAGAGCAGATCGGACGAAAACTGACATGGGATCAGGATGATATAGCATTGCAAAATATTCAGGCTCGTGTTCGTGCCCCGGGTGTTTGGCTGCTTACCAATTTGTCAAATCATTTGTTACTGGCCACATCAAATCGCTCCGAAGTTGCAGTGGGTTACGCGACTATGGATGGCGATACAGCCGGAAGTATTAGCCCGCTGGCTGGAATTGACAAACATTATTTGAGGCAATGGCTTCGCTGGCTGGAAACCGTTGGATGCGAGGTTAAAGGAAAACATATCAAAATTGAAGGTCTTAAAAAAGTAAACAGTTTGCAGCCAACTGCCGAGCTCCGTCCACAGGATAAAAACCAGACTGATGAAGCTGATCTGATGCCGTACGATTTTCTGGATGCATTGGAAAAGCTTGCAATCCGTGATAAAAAATCTCCTGTAAACTGCTATCGTAATCTGGTAATACGCTATTCCGGATTATATTCCGGCGATCAGATACTTGCCTGGACTGAAAGATTTTTCAAATTATGGAGCCGTAACCAATGGAAACGTGAGCGTTACGCACCATCTTTTCATTTGGACGATCTTAATCTGGATCCACGTTCGTGGTGCCGTTTCCCTATATTATCGGGTGGTTTTGTTAAAGAACTGGAAGAGTTAAGGGAATATGTCCGCGGAAATTCTTCGCAGGGTGGGAGGAAGAGGATTGGTTTTTGATGTTAGTTGTTAGGTTACACAGAGAAACAGGAGAGAACCACAGAGATAAAAGAAAATAAAACTCTGTGGCTCCGCGCGGCATCCGCTCTTTCTTTCTCTTTGAATCTCTGTGTAACTTTTTTTATCGGCACCCATTACCATCAAGCCAATATACCTCGCCTTCTTTTCTAACTCTTAAGCCCATTGTTTCAGCAATTATTGAAAGAGTGGCATCTACCGGCTCTTTCTCGAAACGAATAGTAAGTCTGCATTGGGCAATCCGGGTATTGGTTAACCGAAGATCAATGTGGTAACCGTTACGAATGGACGCTACTACATCGTTCAGGTTTGCTGCATTAAAGTCAAAAATTTGAGTTCGGTATCCCAGTATATTCATATCAGGAATAATGTTTCTGACTGTATCTTCAACTACTTCTGCACTTTGTCCTTTTACCAGATATATTTTTTTATTCGCTTTTTGTACCAATACTTTTCCTGTTGAAACATCTACCCGAACTGGCTCTTTTGTATAAGCTTTTACATTAAAGGATGTACCCACAACTTTAATTTCGGTTCCGTTAGCGTTAATTACAAATGGATGCAATGAATCAGGTTTTACATTAAAGAATGCTTCTCCCTGTAAAGAAACGGTTCTAAAATCACCGGTAAAAGTGGAAGGATATGTTAAAGTTGAATTGTAGTTTAAAAATACTTTCGTTCCGTCAGGTAATTTTTTTTCAATGGTATTGCCGGTAGTTACTACTTGCAAAGGTTGGGAAATGTCTTTATCAGATCTCACCAAAAGCCATCCGTACGCTAAGATAAGCAATGCGATGACCGCCGCTACCCACAGCATAACAGGTAATTTGTGTTGAATGATCTTTCCTGAATCAGTTTGCTTAAATGGTTTTACATGAATTTGGGAGGAAGTATTTGTAGATTGATTATTCATTTTGGACTTCACTTTTTCCCAGGCGGCATCTGTATCAACGCCCGTGTTTTTTTTAAGCGAAGCACCCGATTGATCCCAGATTATTTTGTATGCGTTGAATTCCTGTTCGTGAACAGGCGATTGAGCGAGCCAATTTTGAACTTGAATTTTTTCATTCTCGGTAACCGATTCTGCCAAATAACGTGCTAACAGCTCCTCCGATATATTTTCATGAAATGAGTTCATGGTATTAATCTGATTAACTGTTCAATTAAATAAATTTGCAAAAGTACGACTGGCAGATAATCAGCTAGTTCGCTTCTTAAAATTTTAAGTGCTTTGCCAATTTGGTTCTCAACAGTTTTAATAGAAATTCCCAATCTGTCTGCTATCTCCTGATATTTCAATTCTTCAAACCGGCTCATTCGGAAAGCTTTCTGACATTGTTCAGGCAATATACTTACTGCCATTTCAATTCTTTCTTCCAACTCGTTTGCATAAATAACTTCAGTAACAGATTCATACGATTGTGGAATGAAATGTTCGGTGTATTTCCTGTGTGCTTCACGTACTGCAACGTGTTTAAAACGGTTCAGACAATGATTATGAACGGCACGATAAAGGTAGGATTTAAGAGAAAGTGTAATTTCTAGGTCTGTTCTTTTCTCCCAAATTGTTAAAAAAACGGTTTGTACAACTTCCTCGGCTTCTTCTTCTTCCTTAAGTAAGGAACAAGCATATTTGCACAAACGCTCGTAAAATTTACGAAATATTTGTTCAAAAGCTATTTCGTCGCCACGCCTGATAGCACTGACTATTTCCGGGTCAGAAGGATACACTGATTTCTCATTTTGATTTTGCCTCAAAAATATAAAATCTCTTTCGATTAGTGAGTCCGGATGTTGGAAAGCGGTTGCTGTCACGTTTAAGTTTACTTTTCTTTATGACAATCAGCATGTGAGTTCCCCCTATTGAAATTTTAAAAAAAGAAAACAATCCTATTACTTGATCATTCCATACTTTGCCCGGGCTTGTTTTTTAGACATACCATCAAAATGCCACCATTCGGTAGTATTTTGTTTAAAGCCGGCCTGAACCATTACTTGTCTGAGAATCTTGCGATTGGCAATTTGTTTGGAAGTTAATTTGCCCTGACGAAGCATTTCCTGTTCTGAACGCGGATAAGCGAGGGGACCAAAAAAGTCATATTTTGTGCCCATATCCAATGGTTTTTTATTTTCGTCAACGACAGTCAGGTCAATAGCACATCCGAAATTATGATTGGAGCCAATTTTAGGATCTGCGACATATTGCGTTTTGCTGCGTTCCGGAATTTTCAATGCATCAAGCGCTTTCCAAAGATCATATTGGGCTGCATTGGGGCGCGCTGCATCGTAAACCAGTAATTTATAACCGGGTTTGATTTGTTGTAACAGCACATTGGCGCGGGCTAGCCTGCGAGCCATTTCGGGTTGTAGATAAGCTCGTGTTAAATCTCCGTAAACGTCTTTTCCTATGAAATTATCAGTAGTGGAGTATTTCAGTTCTACCAAAATACCCGCATCAATTTTCTGAATATCAACCAACCCCTGATTGATCATTCTTTGTTCAGTTTCAGGAAGATCCCGGTTTATTGAAGACTTTTTTAATTGTTGTGAAAAACCTGTCTGGTGAAAAAGAATGAGTAAAGAACAGGAAAGAAATATTTTGAAGAAACGCATAAAAAAAATGAATACCTTTTGCTTATAAGGCAAAGGTATTCATTTCGATTAAATCTGATTAATATCTTTCTATCTTAAAGCTGGTCAAACCACCTTCATAACGAACAATAATTTTCTTAGCAGCCTGATTAAAATTCGGAGAACGGTATAGTCCTTCACCTACCTTTTCAAGATCATCAAAACTCTTTGAATTTAAAGCACCATCCATACGCATCTCACAACCAACAGAACTTGGGATTTTGAGTGTAATAGAAGCAACTCCTGCTTCAATATCGACATCAGCATTGGTCATTTTATCTCCCATACGAATTTCCATATCGGCCACTCCGGTACTCACTTTTAACTTTTCTACCTTGTAATTGCTAAAATCAAAATCACCTTTTCCAGCACCTATTCCCAGGTCAATGTTCCAGACAGGGTTTTCATTCAACTGAATTTTAGCTTCATTGGATATTTCTCCGTTTTTCAGTTTGACATTACCTTCTTCCATTTTTAAATTGACTGTGGCCGAGTTTTCCAGTTTATTAATGGAAGTATTAGATATAAATCCTACAAGGCTGCTATGTGTATTGGCCTCAAATAACTTGGCAGTGTTCCCTTTCATGGTAAAAGATCCTGCTCCGCCTTCCAGATTGAAATTTGCTTTTTGGATGAAATCTTCCATTTCGTATTTATACGAGCCATTTACGGGTTTATTTCCACCCATGTTGCTGTGCTCTTTTTGGTAATCTTCATCTTTGTCCTCGTCGTCATTGTCATCCTCATCATTGTCATCATTACTGTCTTCGTCGCTGCGATCATGATCATCTTCGTCGTCATCATCGTTGTCACCCCAGTTAAAATTCCAGTCGTTATCATGACGGTTAAATGCACGATCGGCACGGTTAGTAATTCCTCCAAAAACTGCAAGTGTAATTAGCAGGGCAACCACGCCTCCCGGAATTCCGCTTTCCCTACGGCTAACGAGTAAAATGGCTCCGGCCAATATTAGTAAAACCGGCCAGTATGGTGCTATTGCATCCCACTGAATATTAATGAGGTTCATATTTCTCAGAAGCCAGTATATTCCAAGAATAACAAGCAACCCACCCCAGACAATGCCTCTAGAACTTTTCATAATCACTTAAATATTAGAATGGTTGGAAATGTCGGATTTTAAAAAATTCTTAAGCAGGAGAAGCCCGCCGGAAACAATCATGATGATGGGCCAGAAAAAGCGTCCAAAATCAAAGTCAGTTAGTTCTTCAACTAAAAAAAGAGAACCGGTAATGATGAGGATTACACCCCAGAATATATTTCGAAAGTTCATGGCGCTATATTTTTAATTATTAATGGTTAAGTATCAATGGTAACCTATTGTCTTAATTTACTTTAATGATCTGATCATCATCATCAGTATCAGACTTTTTCATCTCAGGATCTTCCGGGAAATGTGTGGCCGGAGAAGATGAAGGCGAAGGCGACGGTGATGATGGAAAAGGAGTATACGGTTGTGGATCAGGATCAATCGGTTCTGTTGGTGGCGGTGTTGTTGGATAAACCGTTGTATTATTATCTGCCTCAGCTTTATCTCTTTGACGAAGAATAAGAAAAGCACCGATTATAATAAGAACAATTGGCCAGAAATAATGCTTTACCTGATACCAGATAGGAAGATCGTCTACCAACATTAATGCTCCAAAAAATATCAATGCACCCCCGAGAAATAAAATT
>Ga0247734_1002603_pt1 | contig 11571 bp, 18 predicted proteins | sample UWRJL103311B2_FD_180933 | JGI IMG/M metagenome (GOLD analysis project Ga0247734, IMG submission 180933) | Plant litter microbial communities from Arlington Agricultural Research Station in Wisconsin, United States - UWRJ-L103-311B-2 | ecosystem: Environmental > Terrestrial > Plant litter >... | reverse complement strand
ATCATTGAATTTCCTGTGTATTGCTTTTGTGTTACCCATACATAAACACATCTAGCATCGTAGCCCCAGTCTATTACAATGCTCTAGATGTCAAAGTCTCCATGATCCAAAATGCATACTCCAGTGCGCCTCAAACTCTCCCACTCATCTTACAATGCATAACCACCGACCTACAAACAACATGCATAAGAACTGGCATCCCCATCATTAAAAAGATGACTTCGTGCCCCTTCATCATCAAAGCTCGTAAATGAACTTCCTCTATATCGCCCCGTCACATCTCTCGCATTCGCCACGCTGCTCGAAAATGCACTCCCGCTAATCCCCAAGAAGAAACTGCTCTGAAGCATGACCCCCATATCCACCGCACCCTGAAAGTCGAACGCCAGCGCGTCGATCATTGGTATTATTGACGTGTCGTGCGAGCGGGCGAGAGCCCATTTGTTGGTTACGTCCCAGCCGCGCTTGGATCCGGCTTCAATGAACTTCTGCATCTGTGTCTCATCACCACACGCGAGGTAGACGAGCGGCTTTTGGGGCGGCTGGGATGAGGACATGACGTCGGTTCGGAACTGTTCCCATGCTTGATCTAGGGCATCGAGATCAAGCGTAAGCTGGTTTTCGAGGGAACTCCAGATTGTGTCATTTTCCACACGGAAGTGCACGCCATAGAATGGACGCGTGATTTGAGACAGGAGCTTGTTGGCGATTTGGCGTGGTGGTTCTAGGAAACGAATAAGGAGGGAAAAGTCATTCCACAGTCTGAGCTCCCGGCCAGTAGGATCGTCAGTGATTCTGTAAATGAGGAAGAGCGACGCGATTTTGATGGATGTAATTCCCGGTGTGGGATCTTTGGGAGCGGCGGCTGCGAGTTTTGAATATTCCTCATCGAAAAATGTTTTGAAAGGGCGACCTGCCCAAAAATGGCTATTAAATTGACGATATCCTGGAGCTTTGGCAACATCGATATCCCACTGGTGTTTTACGACAATTTTGTCCTGGCCTAGTTGGTCTGGATGGATGACCTTGATCTGGGGGCATGCTCTACCGAGCCCCTCGATCAGGTGCTCGGCATCAAACCATTTGTCGTAGGTCATGTAGGCATCACCATTCAGGAAATTGAACTCTTTGAGATCTTTAGAATCGCGGAGAGGCATGGAGGGCAGGATTATCCCGACTCCGGTGTCCATGGCCATCTTCAGACAAACTTTTACCTGGGAGATGATGGACGTCATGCCGGCGAACATGTGGCCGCACTCCAAATACACATCCTTCAGTGCCGGATTCCATTTGGTGTTCTGGCAAGTGTATTTGATTGCTGGGAACGGATACGGCGGTGGTTTCTCGACCGAGAAGACTTGCTCGAAGTATAGCTGCACTGGGGCGGGACGTTGGCCAGTGGCTCCGCCGAAGGTGTTGATTTTGTTCCCAATCTTGGAGCCCAGGGAGGTCTGCTCGAGTCGTTCGAGATTAAACCAGAGACTGGCGATGAGGAAGAAGGCGGTTGCAGCAACTATCGCAACGCGTCGTGGTGGGCCTAACATGATGGATATATGGGGTTCAAAACACACATGAGAAGTGAGGTTCTTGAAATGCTCTACATGTACCAAGCGTGACACCTATGGATGGTGCAGATTGGCAACTGGAGCTGGGGCAAAGACGGTGGAGAAAGGGGTAAAATGATGTTTAAATTAATGCCCTGGCGTTGTCATGTGATTCCGAAAACCCGGGAATGTCATATAGACAGAACAGTCTCTCCTGCTTTACTCTACTCACTGGAATATATCATCTTTGTAGTTGAAAAATGGTGTAACCATCCCTGCTTATCTGATAGTCGTCCATCCCTTGCTTTGCCGCATCCTCCCCAACAGCACAGTACCCCATACAGCGTCACTCACACCACATGAGACGAGTATCGTGAGTCACGTGACTAGGTTTGGAAAAAGAAGGGGAACTGTTGGATGCTTAGTCATTCAGATATCCCTTTTTCGATCCCAAACTCAAAACTCCACGCCGTAATCTTCAGCAAATCACATCCCCTATCTGGCCCCGCCCCAACTCTAACTCGTTACGTTCCCGCCTATCACATCTTCACTATGAAAGCAAAGGCTGGACTGGACCCCTTTCCGGGCTGCCTCGAATATGGTCAGCACAAGGAGAATGGAGGCTCGACGTCTGCCACACATTCTTGATCTTGGAATACCTTCGTTTTCCTTCTCCAGTCATCCTTAGCCATGGTTATGGGTCGCCCGTCGCCGAAACTGACCATCGGTGTGTCGCTACTGTTCCTTTTAGTGATTGGCTGGTCACTATGGAGCCTGGAGATACATACCTACCGATTCGTCAAGGTTCGTGCTACTTCGTCTTTCTTGGTTACACTTGTTATATTGAGTCCTCAACATAGGCTTAAACAGGCTAATTGCTAACATTTCCTGGCTAAGAATCCAGCATCTCTCGAGCCGACTGTACCAGCAACCAAGCCTTCCACAACTGAGGAGTCTTTGGTTTCGGATGCTGCCATTTCGAATTACCAACTACAGCCACCCAAGCCAGCAGCAACTCCTTCGCCTTCGGTAGCCTCTCCAGCACCAGCTGATGGAAAATCCAATCGTCCCCTTATCCTATACACCTATTTTGAGACGGAGAAGGCGCGGTTCAACCTCGAGTTCTTCATCAAGCATGGACTGCATGCGCAGGCAGATTTCGTCTTTATACTGAGTGGCGACAATGAAGCAGAGAAGCTCCTACCGCAAAAACAGAATATTCGATATATCAAGCGGAAGAACGACTGCTATGATCTGGGGGCATATGCGGAGACTCTGCTGAAGGATGATCTATATAAGAAGTACAAGAAATTCATCCTCATAAATGCCAGTCTTCGGGGACCCTTCGTCCCTTACTGGTCAGAAGCATGTTGGACCGACATGTATCTCGAACGTATAACAGATGAGGTGAAGGTAGGATCTCCAATGAATTCAGAGATGTGGGGAGGAAGGCTAACGCAGTACAGATGGTCGGAATGACAGCAAACTGCTGGCCCTTGATACATGTCCAATCTATGATCATAGCGACTGATAGTATCGGCATCGAAGTACTCCTCTTCCCACCCAAAGCCGCCCTCGAAATCGTGAAGAACATTCCCGACTACAATATCCCCGGCATGTGGCCGCCTTACCCTGGTATTAACAGCTGTTTCCACGACTGGAACTCTGCCGTCTCTGCTGAAATTGGTTCGAGCGCTTTAATGACCGCTGCCGGGTACAAGTTGGATGTTATGATGAGCGCTTACCACGGCGAATCCTTTGAGCTGTGTGCGGGCCGTAGGGAAGACTTCTTGAATAAGGATACATATTACGGGATTAGCTACCATCCTTTTGAGACATTGTTCTTCAAGACAAATAGGGTGATTGATGAGACGATGATTGATCGGTACACGAGTTGGACAAATGGGAGAAACTATAGCAGTTATGACTGGTGCAAGGCATAAGAAGGTATGCATGCATCACATCTTGCTTGGGTTGCCGGTGTTGTACTATTATATCAAGGGGCGTTTTGGATATAGACGACTGGGAGAGGTATTTTCAATGGTTGTTACATACGTGGGATATATCTACTGTACTTCGGATTTACAAAGCAAGAAGAGCTCAAAGGGGGAAAAGCGTCAAAAAAATCTATGACTTAGGCGTCAATGGTGGGTAATACAGATTAACAAACTCAGTGCTGCTTGGTGGAGATACAGAAGCACCAAAATTCAACGATAATACCAAAGCAGCTCGTTGTCAATATATGTTGATACATCCGTGAATATGGCCACGGCCTTTCCATTGTGTACTGTTTTCTTCACTTCCTCATCGTTTTTCATCATACCAAAATAACTCTCTGTCTCAAGCACCAAATCAAATAAGAGTAGTCGTGACAGATTCCGACAATGCAAAACAACAAAATCCTCAAGCACTGATTGAAAATTACCCTTCTTTCTTCTGCATCCTCCCCTCCACTCTCCACGAACCTACTACGTGCACTCCCCCTTTTATGCTTTCCCAATGAAGACCTCTTTCTAGATTCCCGTTTTCTCATCCTCTGAATGTTACGACTACCAAGGGAAATCTTACATCAACAATAGTTACGCGTTGATGAAAAAGAAGAGGGCATAATTTCATACTCTCCGCGTAGGTAGCGGGTGGTGTTTGCTATCTAGGATTGTTTACAGCTAAGGCAGGTGCCGGAGCTCGATGAGATAGTACTGCGACTGGTCATATAGGTTCGTGGTGGGTTCGTCTTTGGAAGTTTGGGTGCTTGGGCATGGGAAGATTTTGATCTTTTATAAGAGTCTTGAGGTTCATGTTCTTCAGTTAGGTTGGAATTTTGCTTAGGGGTTTGGTGAATAGATAGATATTCTTAGAGGATTTGTAGGTTTGGTTGGTCGAAGAAGACGGCATTCTTTGAAGGCAACAAAGTTTTCTATGTGAATATCATTGCTTAAACAAAATTGTTGGCTGATAAAAACGAAGGTGATTCCTGGATAACAGCGAATACGCGAAGAATGTGACAATCGGAACAGAAAGGATTGAAGGATAAACTTTCATGTTTTAGGGAATTTCCAAAAGGTTTATCTTATAACTGAATGAACGGAATATCAATCTACTCATACACACTTTTCATCTGGCTAGCGGTCCCTATTCTTCGACCAGCTTGAGATCAACCACCAAAAACGCGACAAGAGGATTTTAGGCAAAAAGAATTTGCGTTTCCACAGGCCTAGCACATGGGTGCGAATACGCAACTCAGACTAGAAGTCGACTTACTCAGCGTAGCGGGAATGTGCTCTTTAATTCCCGCACTGCTTAACCACCATCTTCTCTCACTAGAAGCATTTGACCTTTGTTGCTTGTATGTGCATCCAGAAACAAACTGAGAAAAATACTTAGAAGGATAATCTACAATGTTGACTTAACCTCAATTTCAGTTAGTCAGGATTGTTGAACCAGTATAGAATATATCTTTGCAGATTCAACTTCAAAAAGGTACTTTTAGTATTTGGTCTTACGAACTGCTAGCAATACTTTGTTCTGGAGTAAAATACTCCAGGTTTCTCATAAGATTTGCTTAAACACTGAGTAATAGACCTCCGATCTTACTGTCCGCTCTCCATCGCAAAGTGTCCCAGCCGGCAAATTCCCCCCTCTCGCGCCAAATCTTGTAACATATATACCAATTCCTAAATCATATTTGCCAGCTTCGGTTTTCGGTTCGGATGCTTCAGTTCTGAGTTCCTGCTCCAAGGTTAGATCCAAAGGACTCGTAGCCAGTGGATCCGGGGTCAGAATAGTTGTTTTGCCAACCCTGATATAGAACTCATTAGCATGCACTTGGTAGAAGGCCGACAGATTTCTAAGCCCACCAGTACGTAAAAGTATTATTGGCAGTGTAAAACACTGAATTACCGCCTTCCGAGTCTCGTTGCAACATTAAAACGTGCTTTCCTAGCACGAACCTGCGGCCGGGGTCGGTTTCGGCATCAAACATGTCGTAATCGAAAGACTTGAGGGTGTAAACAGGGGCTTCGCTCTGTGCATTGCACGTATATGTGCGATCTCCAACGGCCAAGAATGTCACGTAGCGAACATATCGTTCTATTGGCGCTGGAGCAACTAAAGCATCTGTGAAAGCAATTGCGTCGACAGATTTCACAGAAAATATCGCAAGCACCAATAATATGGACGCAATAAAATATGATCCCATTGCAACAAGAGATGTGTTAGTTGACTGATGAGCCTACGAACGCGCTTTTAAGATAAATAGTAATGAATCCAGTGTCGTAGCACTTGGTATTCATGAACAAAAGGATAGCTAAAGTCTATATAGATCCTAGGAAGCATCTACAGGGCATTTGCATCTCGCAAAAGTTAGTCTGGTAACAAACTATACATTTAAATACCTTGGCATGTATTTTCCAATTTGTATGATTGGCCGCGCACAAGCAATGTAACCATCGAAATGCAAGCGCGGATCAAAATTCTACAAATGGAATACCAGAATATTAAAAGGGGGGGGTGGGCGGCCAGAGTAAGGGTTCTGGCGTTCTCAACTAATCCGCTCATAGGCTATTATCTGAGGTGGCTTTCACATATCTGAGCTGAGTACAGAATGTATCTCAAGGTTACAGCTCTTGGCGATATTAATACATCCAATATTGGGACGGTAAAGACAACGATGTATGACTTGGAAAACTTATCAGAATTAAGATGGTCGTGTGTCAGCCATGAAGATGAATAGGGAGTTATTGGTTTCAGTAAATTTCTTAAATTGTTTACACAATCACGCATATGATATAACTTCTACCGTCGCCCACGTTTTAACGAGTATGTGGACTAATGAGCGCTTGAGTGCCATAAGGAAAGTTGCAAAATATTGGATGCTAGACCCCAGACCCTCCATTCCACACATTATTCTGACAACATAAGATTTCTACATGGCCATACCAGGGATGCTTGTGAGCCCTATGTAAAGGTTAGTTTATATTGACATTTCTAATTATTCATATAGCACATCCAGGCAGTAATGACTTACATCCATCAACTTGCTCGTTAGCCTCGTTCGGTACAGCGCATTTGTTCGCCTCGGTGAACGACTGTGTTTTGAGCTGACTGCAAGAAGCCCCAAAACATCCCGCATCCAAAGCCTTTTGAAGTACACCTTCTTTCCATCCGAATACATAGTCACCGTGTTGCCCGTAGCCAGTACTGTATAGCATCAGAAGTCAGTGGAAGGAAACTTTCCAATCAAAGATTGCATAACTTACTTGTCATTCATACTCAGAACAAATGGTTGAGATCCATCAGAAGGCCAAAGCGATTTGTCATTAAAGGATGTAGTATCCCAAATGACCTCAAACATCAGTTGTGGAAGCTTTACAGGATGAGTGGCAGGGCATGGCCCGTTGGATTCGAAGGTTCCTGAAGCAGGGTATGAGACATGAGTCGAATGAGTAGGACTATCTAGATTCGTTCCGTCCCAGCAGCTATAGTGACTATGCGTTAGCACCTTACAAAGCACCGACCAATTGTATCTAGATGGCCACCTACGTTGGGAATCTGATGGTTGTACGGATTCCTCCTAGGCACGCCTTATTTGGTAGATTGACAGAGTCAACCGAGGCATCTGCGCAAGGCGCCTGGTTATCTCCCCCAAAGTTTGGTGCATTGTAGCAACGAAAGCAAATCGCATTATATTTCGTGACGCCGCCAGGCGCTCTTTGATCAGCTACTCCCGCAAGCATACGAAAGCCCTGTACCAATGCTTAGAGAGTAAAGTTTGGGTGGAAAGGAGTTTAAGCTTGACTTACCGGCTTGAAAGCAGTGGACTTAGAACCATCATAGGACGTAGTATAATAGACAGTCATGCCCCCAACTTCACCGTTGAGATATCGGTTGGGGATCTGAGGAACACGTTTGTAGGTTCCGTTGCGGGCTTTGAAATACATATTGGCGGTCCAATAATTCGACAAATCCTCGCTAAAACTGCATGAAGTGCAATTTGCAATTTTGGAGACATCAGCTTGGGCAATGGTCGCGCTGAAAGCGTTCTACTATATATTAGAATGAGACGAGACCAAAAGCACGGCATTGATACGTACACCGCCTGTAACCTAGCAAGCGTCAGTATGTTGCCAGTGTTATAACATACTATCAGTTGGTGTCTGGGATTTACCTGATGGACATGAGGACTGGGTATCTTCCCAGGATTGACTAGGCTATGGTTCTTAGTTAGAATGCTGTTTTCTTTACTACTTGTGAGGCTCCTCACGGATCAACACGCTCGACTACAATTTGTGAGCATCCAAATCTCAGCACTGCTTGTGCAGCATAAGTGCTTTCTGTGAAGAGAATGGTAGCAAGGAAGGATGGAAAGCGCATCTTTGCTAACTATATTTCAATCAATATTCGAGTGTATACAGTTTGAGAGATGATGATAGAAGTGGGAAATATGTCAGTGCTGCTACTTTTAAGAGAAACCAGGTTGTGGTTCTATGTACAACTGCCGAAGTGCTAAATGAAGAACGACAAGCTATTGGTTCGAGGAAATTAAATCGAAATTAAGTGTTCCCAATCATGAGCTCTGTCTTGTATCTTTTGAAAGTGTAGCTACGAAACAATCATCATCCCGTAAATGACAACTGTCAAAATATTATACAATTTAATCTGGCAAAAGCTTCATTTTCTTCCGAAGCTTAAGTGCCAACATAAGGGACTAGCTTTTTTGGGGGCTCTCTAAGTAACAAGATGGTGGGTATACCTTCTCATCTTTTCTACAATTAAGAAAAGAGAATCCGCGTGGTGTGAGGTTGGTAGCACGGCTTTTCGAAAACATATTAAATAAAACGAGTTAAAGATTGGCAGGTTTCTTGGACTCTTGGTTAGAGCTTATTTCCTGGGAACCAAAATGATCAAGCTTTCATGAGGACCAGATCTTCGGGCAGCTGCATTTCGAATAGGCGGGGAATGTAGCATCCAGTTATCAGCCAGAATTAAACCCTATAACATCGCCGTGTACACATGATATAAATATCTGCCCTAACTGCTATAAGTGCTATAACTGGTCACTACTTAGATATATTATCCGATTAACGGCTAACTCTAAGCAACAGCCCCACCCTAATTGAAAGTTTGTTTTTGAGTCAGAACTATTCCCGAAGATGGTCCAGAGATCAGTTTAACGGTACGAGGTTTTGGTATAGTATATATGTACCAATCCGGGTAAAATTGCTTGGCTAAATAACCCTTTGCATCAACCCATGAGGGGGGCATTAGTTACAACTCAAATCAAAACAAATACAATGCTTGGCTATGCGTCATTGTAACCTGCTTATCATTGATTGATACCAGTTTCCTGGTGTCCCCACCCCAGATGTAGAATATGACCTGGGGCTTGCAGTCGATGCCACCCAACTAGAGGGGCGTCTTTGATCAAGAAACGAATATATCCACAAGCTGCAACTGGGGTATTTCTTTGTTGCTGATTAATGATACATCAATCTAGAGGAAGAGATAGGAGTTCTCCAGTTCTACCTTAGAGCTAGGGTGCTATTCCTCAAATAGATAGATACTCTCGGCAGCGTGTCTAATTTAGTAGGGCCATATTCTCTCATACAAAGTCTTGGTCTTCTCATCTTCTCCCATGTCGATTAACATCTTTTTGACATGCTGGTTAACAGCTTGTGCTCGTTCAAAATTCTCTCGTAAAACTCTCCCACCAACCGAGATTAGATTCTTGTCCTCAAGCAGATGCAATACAGTACTAAGCTCTTCTAAAAGCTCCATTTCTTCATTGTGAAGCTCGAGTTCCTTCTCTGTGAAATCTATTGGACAGGGTGTGTTTGGAGAAATGTCCTCCCAGTGAGCTGCAATGCTGATAAGCGCATGCCGGAAGGAAAATACGTCATTCCGAGACCATGATCCAGTAAGTAGTGAAGTTGGTTTGGTGAGTATACCCAGGCTGTCAGAATTAATAGCAGCCCAACGAAGCGGATTTTTTATCTTTGTGAGATTTTGATAATGTCCGAGAATTGCGTCGATCTCATTAGAAGGACTTACAGCCTTTGAACTATCTGATTCCTCTTTCGCAGTTTGTGGGTAGCCACCAACAGGAGGAAGTAGGGGTGGAAGTTTGGTCTGAAAGAGAACTTCAGTTACTGCCGTAGATTGCCAGTCGATGACACAAGTAATTGCTCGTGTATCTGGATCAACAAATATATTGTCTAGATGTAGATCACAATGCCAGAGCTTTTTGGAATAAAGGTCTCGGGGAACTCTGTCCATGAAATGAGGCAGAATAGTAAGATAACGTTGTATAAGCGAAATGTATTCATCTGGTAGTTCGGGTACATCCACTGGCCGGCAGTAATTCATCTGTGGGGTTGCAAAGCTTTTGGTCCATTTTATTTCATTCGACCCGATAGCAGTCATGTAGTCGAGCGCATTTGCCCCTTTATTAAGTCAGTTTTGTTCCTAGACGCAAAAGACCACTCAACTCACAAGGCCCTCGATCTAATGTCATTTGAGCTCTCTCCCCTTCCCAGAGCCTTGCTTGTGTTAGCGGGCCAAACGCAAGCTTGGACAGAATAGAGCAGTCTAATCGTTCTCCAGATGCTGAAAAGATGGCATCAATATCTTGGGTGTGCATTCCATTATCCTCCAGGTCAGCTTTGTAATATATGCATCCATGGTTTTTGAAGGAAATTGATGCGAGTTTTGTTTCAAATTCTACCAGCTCGGACACTAGATTAAGCTGCGACTCTTTTGGCCACTGGAACCACAGATTTCCAAGAGGCACGCCCTTGGCTTTCTCTTCAATTATGTATTCAACTCCAACTGGATTCTGGGGATCTACAGAATAAGATATTATGCGAGGGATAGCAAGATCTAAGGCTTCTCGCAGCTGTGGAGTTTCATCAGTATCGTTTCATGACAGCGATATTAATCGAACTGAGGAGCAGTACGTACAAAGGTTCGTGTAGCAACCTCGGATGCTACCGTGTGGAACGACGACCCAGCATTGGGATTAGGGATTTTGGCCAGAACTTCAGTCCCGTCATCCATTGTTAATATGAACGCTTTGTTGAACTGGCCCTCAATGCATTTCAAAACTTTAGTGCCTGTTCTAATTTAGCGACAACCGGCTTCACCAGTCACCACGGAGACCACCTGCTTACATGATCGCGCTTCACCTTCCACTGCCTGAACTGCCGCATCCAAAAGGTGATCCAAATCGAACTTCCGATAACGCATATTCAGATTCTCTGCCTCATGTGATCTATAGCCCCAATTAGTACATGTAAGAATATGGGCATAGGTGAGGTGAAACTTGCAGCCATCTGTACCGATTATACTGAAATAGCACATCTTTTGAAATTTCGACCTCTTCTATGGATCAGCTATCGGATGCTAACAGTAGTAAACTGTGGTTCATAAGAATAGAAACTTGCGGTAGCAAATAGTCTTACCTAAACCGCCTTCCGTTGCCCTTCGGAGCACTGAGGCTGGCCTTGATGCCATCATAAATACTGCCTGAGGTCTCTTCTGACTGCATCTGAATAGTTTCTTAGTATATAATCTGGAACCTATTATGGGACGTCGTCCAGGAAAAAGAATGAGCATTATCCCTGGAGTTATATAATCTCGAGATAATCAAGGCAGAGAGGAGGTGGCCCTGAAACTGTGGATACCAAGTGTTCGGCCCGAGCCTTTGTTTAACGCCGCCTAGCCCGTCGCTTAGCTGATGCCTACTTCGGCCCAATAATAAACCACAATTCAATTGAGGATTAATACCTAAAGGGTATATAAGTGAAGGATATCTTTGAATATTTTGCCCTTGCTTTGTATTTACTGTCACGCCTTGTCTCCTCCTGTAGAACTAATACTCAATATGTGTCGGTTCACCATATGCGCATGGTTTTGACTCTCTTTGAATACACTGCACTAGTGCTTAGTGCGTATTGTATTCGGTGGTAATCAGTTGGCTTGTATTGTAAGATCTACGTAAGTGATGGTGTTGATATAACTACTGATCAGG
>Ga0247734_1002601_pt1 | contig 11575 bp, 12 predicted proteins | sample UWRJL103311B2_FD_180933 | JGI IMG/M metagenome (GOLD analysis project Ga0247734, IMG submission 180933) | Plant litter microbial communities from Arlington Agricultural Research Station in Wisconsin, United States - UWRJ-L103-311B-2 | ecosystem: Environmental > Terrestrial > Plant litter >... | reverse complement strand
CTTTTCCTTCATTTCGTCTCTCTGAGTCGTCTTCAATTCCAAATCTGTCGACAATTTCTTCAAAGCGTCCTCGAAACGTTTCTGTCGCAGCTAGTCAGTAGTTGTTGTAATTCAAAACGCGAGAAATGCCTACCCTGATCAGTGGGTTGTTAGAACTTTGAATCTCCTTGCCCTTCTTCGCCACTGCGTTCTCCAAATCTCTGATTTCTTCGTTGAGCAACCTGATTGCTTGCACCTCTTCGTCATCTTCGTCGCCCTCTTCCTCTTCGTCGCTTTCGTCGCTGCCACTGCTATCGCCCAGGTCCCCGTCGTCGCCGCCTTCCAGTGCTAAATCTAATTCCGCCGCCAGCTCCTCATCAATGTCGCCTTCTTGACCTTCGTCGTCCGAGGGCTCTTGGTCATCGTCATAATTCTCTATTTCACCAGCTGGAGTCGGCGCGTCTGAAAATCCGGCAGGTGTAGGCGCATCCATTGGAAGCGCGTCCTCGTCATCACGCTCAATGAATTCAGAGTCGCTGAGGTCTGGGTTGACGTTTTCCAACACCTCTGTAGAGCAATGAGTTAAGAAATATGACACTGAAACGCTCTTGCGTACCGTATTTCACTTCTGCTGCCATAGCGTCTTCGTCCAGTAGCCTTTCGACTTCTTGTTCCACGCTCTCAATCATCTACGGCAAGTGCATGAGCGATGGATCGGAACAATGTTGGATCATTGCACATACACGTCTATTGATTCTCTTTCTAAACCTCCGCTTCCGCACATGTCGTAGAGGAGGTGTTATGCCATGTGGATAAATGAACTCTTCAATGTTGAAGTTCTTATGGGAGACTGCTTCGTCTGCATCTGCTATCTGATTTTCCACTACCAGCATCTGGACGTCGTTCAGAAACGCAGGGGGCGAGCACAGAAACTTGACATACTTGGCATATATCGGCCACTTTGAACATTTGCTTGTTGTCTAGCGTTTTCTGGGCCTCAATGATAGCAGGAAGATCGACGAGCTTAGCAGAATATGTGTTCTTGTCTATATGGAACACCGCGCGTCGTGAATCTGTCCTAGCCGCGTATTAGGAGGCCATGCATTGAGAAATAGAGACGCGGAAACGCACCTTTGAATTTGAACCAGACGTCTTGTGAAGCATCTCGACTACTGACTATTTTCCTCAGCTTCTCGCAGTCCTCTCCGGGAGGCATACGCAGGATAAACTGTTCTTCAAATTCCAGTTCCTCCTCCGGATCCGAGTCCAGTTCACGGTCATATTGACCTAGGAACGACATCCCAGGGGCTTGAGCAGCAGCCTTCTCGCTTAGCTTGAACTTGAGCTTCGGATGTGCTCCTTTCGCTGACCCCCGCGTCCGTGGTAGAGCATGGTTGGTGGATGTGGATGCAACAGGATCGACATTAGCAGGCATTGGTATAGTGTGGGACTGGGAACGTAGTCGCGCAGACTGCCTGGCTGTCTCTGCCATAGATTTGGGTCTTGCAACTGGTTCATACTCGTCTTGGTCCGCCTCTGGGACTTCAGCAGCAGGTTCGTCGTCCACAATGTTGACAACATCCTCTTCCATTACATTCATGATGCCTGTTTATAAATGGCAAATATAGTCGAGAAAAGAGCAGATAAAGAAGTCGAGGTGCGAGCAGCGGTGGTTCTTGATCAAGAGCGTTTGTGATCAAACGGTTATCCTCGTCTCTTTACTTTGTACTATCATCATCACAATGAACCTGTTAGACCTTCCGAGAGACATTGTGCTTGAAATTGGCCTTCACACAACACTCGAATCTGCTATCTCTCTTGCTTCAGTGCGTTCTAGGTGTCGATACATTCCATGTACACTCTCACCTAGAACAACCTTCCTAGATTTGTAGGGAGTTTAGAAGTTCATACTGGACAGACCACAGTTTCTGGCTCGCAGCTGTAGCCTCCACGCTTCGTAAAAACCAAACTCTAGCCTGCGATCCGCTTGAAGACGTGAGTCTTCGTTCGGAGAAGAGTCTACGCAATCTAGTTCATCGCTCTGCTGTACTTAATAAAAACCTCTCTCGACATATAGTCAAGCTTCACCGCTTTTCGCATCGTGAACCTGGCAGCTTTGAGCGAATTCTTGACTTCAACTCAGATGCTCGCCTTGTTCTGCACATTCCAGAACCTCGACCGATGTTTCTTGTTTATACAACTAGGATGTCTCTCTGCACCTTCGGGTTTCGAGACGAGGATGAATCCATTCATGTCCTCCATCGAGCCGAAGGAATACGTCTTGCAGCTCATGATGCCTCTTCCCCTGTCCATACCCCTTTAGCCAGTCTCATTGCTGTACAAACCAATCGTTGGTAAGCTCGTCCCTGACTTTCTCCAGCATGCCATTGACCAACACCAGGCCGGGTCTGTTTCGCGAGCTTATTGTGATCAAGGTGGACAGAACGACGGGTGGCATATCATTTCCATTCCGGAGGATTATAGGAGACGAGACAAAGTCTTTACCCAATGTCGGACCCTACTTTGACGGTGACATAGCCGCCTTTTTCTCTGGAAAGAACGAAGTGGTTGCGTACAATTTGGAATCTGGGTATGAAGTACATATATTCCTCTCCAAATCATTATCCGTATGTTTCCTTGGTATTCTCATGTTGAGTCTTTTGCTTATTGTGCCATTGAAAGCCTCTCACAGATATTAAACTGGTGCCTCTCAGAAGCACTATGTGGGCATGCATTCAAACCCCTGACACTATATCCATGATCGAAATCCCAAGGTCCTGTCTACCATACCCAGGTGTTACACCACCACTCGAGTCTACTTTGAACTGTTCAATGGCAGAACCTTCCGCTTCCTCGCGGCCTGAACCTGAAGACGCAACCATGATTGCCTCAGGGCATTTCCAAAGTTCTCACTCAGGCTTGCACGGTTTTTCTCTCTTCCAGTATAGTTACCCCGATCAGGGATTGGACACTTGTATTTGTTTCTACGACTTTCATGGCAGCCAGGGCGCTGCACGCTCTTTGATTTCATTGACTCAGAAGACGCTTGCAAGACGAATCGATAATGCAGTACCGGGAAATGGCTTTCATATTGGAGGCCATGTCGCCAGCGCAACATCATCTTGTTTTTCCTGCATTCTGCTAATATCCGGCACGCTGCGAGATAGTGCTCGAGAACTTGTGTTGGTGCGACGTAACACACACGAGGGCACAGCGTCTTTTCATCATCTGAAGACTCCTCACTCGCTTAACACTAGAGCAGTTACGGCGGTCTCTTGGGATGAGAACACTGGCTGCGCTGCAGTTTTGACGATGGACGGGGAAGTAACTGTACTGTGGTACAATTAATCCATCCTTGATTCAAAGCACTTGCAATTGTTGTTACACGACCAAACAAGATGTATATGTCAGATAGCAAGATGGCAGCAGTCCCAGCAACCTCTCAACTTGAACCCTGGCTCACACCTCGTATCGGTATGTATATACACAGTCTACAGTTCGTTACATATTCTCCTGGCGATCATAACAGAGTGTCCGCCCCAAAATCACGACAACTTCTTCTTCAGAATACATCTTAGGCAAGGCCCTGCAACTGATCGGCAATGGATCTGACACGCTGGTCTATGTTGGAGAGCACATCTATCGTATTGTTCTAGATTCAGACGGATATTATCAGTGCGCATTTTAACTCCTGTATATCATTGTGTGCCTACCCAGATTGTTTTTTCGAACTGTTGTCCAGTAGTACTTGTCACAAGTTGGTTCGGTTCTTCAACTGTGCCTCTATTAATATATGCCGCCTTTAGACCTTGCTCTACGTTGACATCCCCAGCATGCAGCAATGCAGCCTGTACTAGGAATCGGCTGCCTTGCTCCGTGGTGTATGCTTTGTGCTTGACGCTCTCCAGGATTTCAAACTGTTCTTTGGGCATATTCGAACCGAGGTTTGTCAGGGAATAGCCCGGAGACAGAGCATTGACGATGATCGAAGACTTTGCGTTGATCAGTTGGCCTTGCAAATGACGAGCAAACAAGATGTTGATGACTGTCAGAGCAGGTTAGTTTGCACCACTTCTAATACTAACCGCTAGCAGCATTTTCCACTCACGTTTCGTGTGAGCGTATCGCATGTCTATGACCCTGTCAGAAACAATGAGTAGGTCGAAGAAAATAATGATGAGAAAATAATAAACGTACTCGGGAGTGCAGTAGTCTTTGTCGGATAGTCTTTGCAGAGGAGTTGGATGGTTCACCAGCTCATCGTCTAGTGATGCCCACGCATATGCTCCACTACTCACAACAACAATCCTGGGCTTCACTTCAGACTCCTTTTCTGTCTTCAAAAGCGTGGGCAGCATCAGAAGAGCGGCCAATTCAAGCCCAAGGTTGTTCGTTTGCAGTCTGTTCCATCGCCAGTGGTCAGCGATTGTCGTTAATCATAACGTATATACTTACACCAGCTCCCAGCCATCCTTGGTCTGCTCATACTGGCCATTGTTGATTCCAGCGTTCAAGATGAGAAGATCTACACGCCCAATGTCTCCTGCAATCCCATCCACGAACGGAGGAATGGATGCAAAATTGGAAAGATCAATCAAGCGAAGCTCAACATTCTGGAACCCTGTAGATTCCTGGATATCTGCCGGAACAAATGTGTTATTAGCAAACTAGTCTGTCTCAGTGAAGAACAAAGAACGTACCTTTAACGGCCTTCTTGCCCTTTTCTTCACTCCTGCAACCCAGGACAAGGCGCAAAGGATTCATGGACGCGAAATGCTTCGCAGCCTCGAATCCGAGACCAACATTGGCTCCAATAATCACAATTACCCTCCCCTTAACGTTCTCAGCTTTCACCGCAGATAGATCTACTGGACGAGGCTGATCGGGCATGTTCCTCATTGCTTCCAACTTTTGTAGTGTGTTTGACATGATTGAAGATGAGAAAATCGAGCAACGCTACCGAGACAGAACCATGGCCGAGTCTCGCTTTATAGGGGCTACGCGGACCAAAAATAATCACGAAATTACTAAAAGGCCCCACTCTTATGCGCACATCTCTATTTACAGTCTTGTATAAATTACATTTCAACCTAAAAGTCCCAAACGCACGTAAACATGCAACCATACACCATTAAGCTATCACAGCTTGTTTACTCGATCCCACATTTTGAGGCAGCTGCCCGCTTTATAATCTATCGTGAACAGTCAACAATACAGGCAGGCGAAAACAGAGAAGAATACGCACCAAAACTTTGTCCTGCGTCACAATCGCATTGCCCTTGTTTGTGGTACTCTCTCGTCACAGGACAATGGCTCCAACTGTCGTGCTGATAGCCAATCTCTTCAAAGAAATGGATCTTTGATCTCGGAAGAAGAATGCTGGCTGCTATGCTATGAATAGGCGCATCTCCCCAGCGCTGGAGCAAGCTGTCAGCAGAATTGCTAAGGCTTGAAGTGCGCCTCATACCTCGTAGAAGATCCCGCCAGCCTGATCTAGATGGTCGAAGAAGGCAGCATAAGCCTCACTTCTCCAGAAGTCCATGTCGGCAATCTCAAAGTTACTCCAGACTGGTCATAGTAAGAGTATGGACTGGGAGAAACAGAAGGAATGAACATACAATGACAACGGTTGTATGATCTAGCTTGCGTGTTCGTGATGAAACGAATGGCATTGTCCTGAGCAATATGTTCGGGATACTTGTCCATGAAGCTTTTGACTTCACCCCAGAGCGTCCTAACGGTCTCCCTGATCTCATATGCAGCAATAGTGAAGCCTACAACCCATTTTAGTAGCCTGAAAAAGCCCAGGTGAAGAGGGGCTTAAACTGACCATAGGTCTTTTTCTGAACTTCCATGATTTTGAAGGGGTCGTTCCAGATGTTGCAGTGATACTTAACGTTTGGCCTGCGGAAAATTCCTCAGTCATGATTATGTTCCCTGAAAATCAGAGATACCCACTCTAGCCTCCAATACCACCTGTACTTCTGCATGAAAGGATGTTTATAAAAGAAGCCGCTGTTAAACCGGCACATGTGTCTGTAGGAAATACTGTCTAGACTTGCAATAAGTCTTCTCTTACTGAATTCTCAGATGGAAACACGTACCTCCATACTTGACACCCGCTTTCCCCATGGACTGGAGTGTTCTATCAGAATCTGCTTTATTTATCCACGGCGGAAGACTCCAATGCTCTTCAGGTATTTGGCCAAACTCCACAGTGCTGTGCGGAGAAATTGCCTCTCGGATCTTCCTACACTCAGTTCAGCACATGCCAGACGTGGGGAGGATTTGGGGTGCTCACGATTTGAACTCGTCCGAGAATACTTCCTCGTTCAGGAACACATAAGGATATCCATGCCGTTTGTTAAAACGCTCCTCGATTTCGTGTATGGTGTTAACAGCACCATCGGCATCAGCGTTCCGTGCCAGCATGAAAAAGGTGGCGTTGGCAAGTGGTGGGGGAGACCATGGGATGTCCTCCAACTCTACGATAGGTTCAGAATCAAAGACAGAGTCTAGATGAGGCAGATAGCTCTGCGCTTTCTCTTTGGAAGTCACGAGCCCAGCTCGAGAGTTCGCGTTGAAAACAGAAATGAAGAGATGCAGAACAACCTGGGAAATTCCGTTAGTGAGAATAGGAAGTGATTATGAGCGCAATAACGCACGACTGCAGCGACGAGGCCAACAACTACCAGCTTGAATCCTGCCCTAGCCATTTCGAGTATCCAACCAGCATTCGCAGCGGGAAACCGTTCGCTTGAGGTGGTGGTGGTCAGCAGTAAAGATCTCCAGACTACTGTTTGATGTGATTGTGGCGGAGCGCTGCGGACTGTTTCGGTGTATTTTCAGCCAGAATCGTTACATGGAATCTACTCGACTCCTATATTTGAATTCGGGGTGGTGTATTTTATATTCGTTTCGTTTGCATCCTGAATGATAGTTTGAAGCGGACATCCGCATGAGCAAGTAGTAGAGTATTGCATGTCAAAGCAAACGTCCACCGTGACACTGTACACGTGTAGAGTGACGTGTTGGCCTCGTTAACGGAAGCAAGTGGATTCTGGCCTTGCTACTGACTTTCACCTGGACTGCTGCGACCATTTGTAGCAATAGCTATGAAACTGCGTCACATCGAATCTACACCTGCACTTCCACTGGAAGTAATAGAGCAGATTGTAGATGCCTCGCTAGACGACCGACGACTTCTCCGCAATCTAGCCCTTACTTCCAAAGCACTCATACCGCGAAGTCAAGCACATCTATTTGCTAGGCTCGAGTTTGATCTCGCCTATGATTATCCAGCAAGTAATGTGACACGAGACTTGGATGTCTACGACCGTGTCAGGGCAACTGCTGGTCGCCTATCGGGTGCCAGCGAATTCTTCCGCACCAGAACACACCTGTTATCGTATGTGCAGAGCTTCATGTTTCGGCACAACTCCGTCTTTGTCGCAGAAATTGTTGCGGTGTTTGGAGAGCTCTTCCCGCATCTCGTGAACCTTAGGGAGGTCCACATAGAGAACTGGGATTGGTCATGGACCTTGAAGGACAACTTGAACACACATGAACTCATGGCACAGCTGTTCAAGAGCATCAGCGGTAGGACAGGTTCCAAAGCTGTCATTCGGGGCTGCTTCTTCGACAGGCCAAGCGAGCTAGCAGCCCTTCTTCACGACTACGATTCCGTGGATCTATCCACCTCTTCCTTTACTGAAGATGACTTGGAGACATCGGACTTAGATTTCAAAACTCCAGAATGTAGGCCGAGAGTACTCTGTATAGAGAGAATTCCATCACCACAAATGCGTGGCTTTCTTGCCAATCGCAATTACATCGACCTATCTGCTCTGAAAGAACTAGAGTGCTCTACAATGGCGTTGCGACATATCATGCATAACGTGCCAGACTATTCATCTCTCTTCGCGCAAATAGACCGTCTTGTCGTTCCCTTCGATCCTTCCTCAGACAGCAGCCGTGAGTCATTTTCGTTGTCCTCTCCCCGTTATAGCATGCCGACAGCTATTTCAGCCTCCTTGAGAATCCCATTAGAGCTTTTCACAACGCTCCAAGTGCTTGATATCCGTCTCACACTGCCAATACGACATGATTACCGTGTTCTCGGTAATCTGGGCTACCTTGACCTAGTCCGAAAGACGGTGGAACGGGTGAAACTAACTGGTCATCCCGCCTTCTATCTGCGCGAACTGCACATAGGAAAGTTCTACATCTTGGAGGCGGGATACGAGCAACGCACCGTTGAAGAGCTTGAGAGCATGCTTCCTGCTGTCAGCGCTGCTTTACTCGATAAGGAGTCCTTTCCAGCACTGGAGCGCGTGCAGATTGATGTCCAGGGAGACACAGTGCGGCATGCCGTAATACTGAAAGGAGTATTCGAAGAGCTGATGCCTGGAATCAAAGCCAATGGGATTCTCGATGTCAATGCAACATACGGTGAGAGTGGCCTTCTTCGCTTTGCTTCTGTACTGATCACCTATTTCATTATTAGAGGAAACCAGTAGCGATGCTACCATCACAATTAGTACGCGTATCTCAGCGGTTATTTTTATCGCAGGGCTCTTGCTTCAAGTTCTGGGCATTTCTAGTCTATTGACAGCCTGAGCAGAGCGCACCTCTCAAGAAGATACGATAAATGTGCTAGTAATTTTTACATTTCGTGTGCTCCCTACATACCCATAAGCCCTGTAAGCAATGAACTTGGATCAAAGCCTCCCGCCCCAAGTCCAGACATCAATGTAGTAAGTTGGTCCGTTCCACTACCGCCGCCTCCAAGACCAGACATCGATGCGGTTAGCTGGTCCATACTGCCTCCTCCGCTTCCTCCAAGACCAGACATCAATGCAGTCAACTGATCCATCCCTCCACCACCACCGCCTCCAAAGCTAGACATCAACGCAGCAAGCTGGTCTATACTGCTGCCGCCTCCGCCTCCGCCTCCATATGCGGACAGTATCGTGTTAGTTTGATCCATTCCACCCGAATTGGCGCCAGCTGCGTTGTTATACGCATTCATGAACTCTGTATATTGCTCGGCCACGCTTAAGCCGTAATTCTGCGGTGGTGCTGGTGCTGGTGCTGAGTAATATGGCATGGGTGGGGGAGGAGCTTGCACAGGATATTGTGGGTATTGGGCTGGAGCTGGATTGGGAGGTGCTCCCTGAGATGTCGGTTGAAACTGCATGGTATTCAGGCGAACAGCTTCAGCTATCTTCGCTTGGAACGCCGCCCTAAATTCAGCCATAGACTCTTCGTATGACAATGTGGGTGGGGCGTTATTTGACGCAGGCTGGGAAGAGTGCGTTGAATACCCTGCTAAGGTTTGTTGCACGTTCTGTTCGATCTGTGCTTGAACCGATCTTCTCAAATTGGCCAACGCATCTTCGTAGCTAGGTGCGGCGGGAGCTGCCTGTGCCTGTGCCGGGGCCCTAGTGGACGGTGAAGTCTGAGGGCTGAGACCACCTATAGTGTTGGCACGAGAAGAAGACTGAGGTCGCGCCAGACTAGCTTGTCTTTGCAGCTTTCGCAGAGCAGCGATCATCTCTTGATACCTCAGGTTCGACTGAAAGCTAGGGTGATGCGTTTGGATTTCGAGGACTCTGATAACACTCTGATAGTCGGCCGAAGAGCTGCCTTGGATGACTGCCTGCAATGTTGACAGAGGAATTCCGCTACCACCCCTACTGAAAACAGCTGCCAGGCCGTCGATGATCTCAGGAGGGAGAACAGCAGCTGCCACTGCTGGAGTGCCAAAGAAGTGAAGCGCGGTAGGTGCAACACCGGGTGGACTGCGTTGGCTCGCGGAAGGATGAGGGGAATGATCGTGCGTGGATCGCCATTGCTCCGCCGGTACGGGACCAGCCTCCTGGCGTTGCCCAGAAACAGATGGAGGCATTGAGTAGGAATGTGAATGTGAAGGCGGACGACGAGACGCGGGCGATGGCTGCACACGCCGGGGTGGAAGATTGGGAGCCTGCCGAGAGTTTGCCGGAACGTTGATTTGAGGAGGAGACGGGAGACGGGATACACCAAGATCAGAGTGAGGTCTCTGCACAGGGTTGTCTAAACTTGGACGGACAGGTGACCGAGTCACATATGCAGCTGATGTAGGTACTAATGGAGCAGCCATGAGCACAGGCAGGGGAGGAGGCAGAGACGCGGCATGACGAGGAAGTCCAGGATGAACTTGATTGATATTTGGTTCACGATCTCCAGAGCCTTGTCCAAACCCGCTAGCGTAGAGCTGCTGAGCGAAGGATGCTGGTCGAGCTGGAGGTGAAGAAGAAGAGCTAGAGCTTGAGTGAAAAACCTGTCTCTCGTTGCTCGAGCTAGATCTGCTTTCTCGTCTAGCAAGACATTGTAAGGCCCTGTATCGCACCTCAAGAGCAAATGCCTACTCACTGGGACTCGTCATAGGCTGTCCAAGCAGGAGGAGAATCCTCAGGGATTGTATGGCTCGAAGTCATGGTCGATAGGGGGTTTATGCGTTAACAAGCACTCATCTGGCAGGTACTATATACCTAGCACAGAATTTGACAGCGGGGTTACAATCTAAAGGAATGCCACCGCAATCATTAGCCCGCAGAGAGGTTTTTCCTGGCTGATAACCGGATCCAGATTCATCACGATACTTGGCCTAATAGCGGCTTTGTTCGTAAACGGTGATTCAGGTAAACGCCAGCAAGGACACATTCAGCGAACACGGAACAGTTTTCTGTCACAGTCGGAATTTGTTCCGAGCAATTCGTGGCCAATAAAAGTAGACTTTGGAATATATCAAGTCTAAGCAGGTACAATGCGCTGCATGTCCGTGTTCTCGCGGAACCTAGACCAAGTTAAATATGAAATCCGGCTGGAAATAAGAAGGAAAGACCCCATGATGACGGTCGGGAGCACAAGTGTGACTGCCACTAGTGGTTGCAGTTTGTCACGCTCAGTGGAAGCTTGCAAAAGCACTCCTTTTGTTCATGAGGATTTCCGCGTAGCGATGGTACAGTATCTACATCGAACGCTACATCTCTTTTTATTCGCTCACTTCTCAACCGTCCTTGCTATGGTTTAATTTTGCGACTGTCTGCCTGTATTCGAATCTTCAGCGGAAAACACTATCCTTATTGCGGTGTCTGCGGGCAGCCCGCTTGGACGAGTAACGTTTGCAATTCACTGTTGCAGTGTTGATTTATTCCACTAGCTGTCACTTAGAAAGTCGACAACAAGATCATACCACATACATAATCAGTGCGCAATAATACATTACAACATACAGTTAACACGGGGACAGAAGGATCTCAGGCTTAGAAATCACCACCAAAGTCATCTCCTCCTCCACCATCTTCAACACCTGAATGATACCAAACATGAGCACATAGAAAGGTTATGGATGTAGCATATAGCTCACCTTCTTGATATGCATCCATCTCATTCTCTGCCATCTCGTTTGCAATGACTCCCCCGATGAGTGCACCACCAATGAGACCAGCACCACCTGTAGTGGAAGAGGAATAAGCATCGAAAATTGTAGCATTGCAAGTCGAAAGTGAGACAAACCCATGGCCATTGCGCCTCCCATGCCCATTCCACC
>Ga0247734_1002600_pt1 | contig 11581 bp, 5 predicted proteins | sample UWRJL103311B2_FD_180933 | JGI IMG/M metagenome (GOLD analysis project Ga0247734, IMG submission 180933) | Plant litter microbial communities from Arlington Agricultural Research Station in Wisconsin, United States - UWRJ-L103-311B-2 | ecosystem: Environmental > Terrestrial > Plant litter >... | reverse complement strand
AAGGTTGTTTTAGCCTAAATGGCTGGGGAAATGGGTAACATACGACTTGGCAAGCTCCTGCAGTACCACCTGCAAGAATTTCATGCGGGATCCAGATTTTACCATCTGATCCAGAGAAGTGGGAGCGAACAAGGTCGTTCACCGTGAGCTTGATCGCCTTTTCAGGGGCAACTCCAACTAATTGCGGTAACACTCCCGAATAAAGACCCTTGAATCCTTCATTTTTCACAACCTTCTTCGCACAGTCCCAGGAGTTCTTATATAGCATTTCTCCCACTCGCGAGCTTCGTTGATTTTGCAAACGGGTCTTCACTAGATCAATAGGGTACACCATAAATGCTCCAAATGCACCGGCCAAACTTCCAAGCGCAAAGTGATGGGCTGATTCTAAGACTGAACGCATGACATTTTGAGAGGTGGTTAACGCCTTTGGTGCTACGGCAAACGCGTTATAAAGGGGATTTCGCCATGACGGATCAAGAACCTTTGCAAAGTCAGAGAGACCAAGGCGTCCGGACGGCTCATCGAGACTAGCAAAATGGAAGAGTATATCTGCTTCCATGGGTGTAAAGAGCGAAAAGCGAGTGATCCGAGCTGCGGCGTTCAGGAATTCCGTACGTGTAATCTTTCCATCTGTACTCTGGGCTGTAGCATGTCTGATGATCATTTCTACCAGGTCCATCTCTCTTATCATATTCTGGAAGGCGCGCACGTTGGCATATGATATTTTGCTGCCTGCGGATATGTTGCAAAGAGTGTGGAGGTTGTCCAATAAATAATCGGAGAGCTTGTGTCTGGCGGTCTCGAGGATAATACGCTGAAAGTCCTCAGGCTCGATATATCCATCACCATTCTTATCCATAAAATGAAAGGCTTGTCGGATCCTCTCGCCTTGTAACCCGCGAAGCATTTGCGAGAATTGGGGGTAGGTGAGATCATGTCGGTGCTTTCTACCACCGCTATACAAGCTTGCCCATTCGCAATTCCAGTCAAACGGTATGCTGTCGGGCCCCTTGTTTGCTTCGTATAGTTTCTTCAGAACGTCGTATTTGACCGTGCCAGTTCGATCAACATCGAAAAGTCGGAAGGCAATTTCGTATTCTGCGTCTGGCTTTCCTAAAAGGTTTTCAAATGTTCCCCAGTCTGACAAGGTAATTTTGCCTGTTCCTTTTCGATCCGCAACCCTGAATAAGATCGCATATTGTTCCCGCTTGATTTTATGCTAGAGCAGAAAGCATATTGTCAGTCAATGGTTCGCAGGACTGTGCGATACTTTAGGGTGAATCACTCACGTAATCTTCATCAGCAGGCGCAATAGCATTGATGAACTCCTGTTCACCCATATATGTCTCCCCAGTTGTCGCATCTGCCTTTGCATTCTTCTCGAAGGTAGCTCTGGACTGCGCTGACAGCTGGAAGTCTTCACCCTGGTCCGACCCAAGAAGGGTCTCCTTCACCACCACCTTCGCCTTAATAAGGTCTGCCATGGTTCAGACTCCCTTCAAACTCGACACGCGTTGCTAATTCCAAGTCTGGATGACGGTGCTGGAAGTATTTGGTTGATGCTCCGGTATTGGCCGAACGAGGATTTGTAAGTGGATATTGCAATGCAGCGTCGCAAGAAAAAAGTAAACACAACCCCAAAATAGATGCTCTCGTCAATTGGCGGATCTATGGGCGGATCTATTGGTCTTTCTAATATACTAATGAATGATTAAAGATATAAAGAATGCACTAAATCCCGGAGAGAGGTAGCTGAAGCTGGGGAAAGCTAGCGATAGTCAATCGAGTCAATCTTGAGATGAAGCTTGCGCAAACGGGATTAAAAGTGGAAATCGAATTTTCAATCGGATAAAACTCGGATTCGATCCTTACGGCCGACGGCCGCCTCTTGGCACGAGGTCTCGCTTAAATCTCTCCCCCTGAGTTCTTGGCGATGCTCTTAAGTCTGAGTTCAATAACATTCAGAGAACATTATGAGCTGGGTCGTTCTACACATTTTCCCGTTCCAGTATGTATCCCAGCCCATTATTGAGATATTCCACTTATATCGTGATAAAGAAGGGTTTGTCTCGTAACAATGCTCTTATAGTACTGTACCTATGTACTGTAAGCCACCTTGTGCTCCACTCCTCAAGGGTTTTCCACTAAAAGGTTTCGGTCACTTAGACTTAAGATCTCTCGCGTACTAAATTTAGGTAGAAAACGAAGCTATTGCTTTATTCTAGGGGCACAAAGTATCAAAAGGTGTTTTTGAGCTTTGGCAGTGTGGCCCTAGCCAACTTCACACCTGTGCGGGCCGTGCTTTACACTAAAGTCTGGTTTCTCGCTGCAACTGATTTCTTTGTTACGCTTGTCTAGTCTTAGGTGCTCCGTGGCTTGGTTCACAAGCTGCAAGCCTGCAAAAGGATTGAGAAGTGTACTGGTAAAAGTAGAGAATAACTATGTTTACCAGGGGAATTGTTCACTAGGCTTGGTCATACGCCTCGTTGTTTGTTGAATACTATATTACCACACTCTGATAGTTTATTGGCTAGAGATATTAAGCTATTGCCATGTTGTAGAAAATTGCAAGACTTGGTGGGCGCGAACTAACAATGAAACTCCGAGTATTCCCCAGGAGTTTCAAGCATCATGAAGATTTGTAAGTAGAAATGAACCCATCAGAAACATGGCTAACCCAATTGAAATGTGTTTCTACCTGAACTATAGCGCCGAGCCACACGCTGTTTCCTACTTCAGTTTACAAAGAATTGGGGATTCTTGATTAGTTTCAAGTAATACAAAGCTGTTAGCTTCATGTTACAATACGTGCCAGATGGAAACCTCTTTGAAAATGAGTTATGTAATAATACTAAAAGAAGAGTATATAAACGTAACAAATATTCCGGGACACTTGTTCCTATAAGGATCACAAAGTCAGCCTCACACATTTAAGAAACATATCATACACGACCTCCTATTATCACCTCATTTGTGCGAGCACTATCCACCTTTAAAATGCCTATTTTCTGTCACTGTAAATTTAACAATATCATCACATACGCAGACACGATACCTACCTGTGAACAATGCCAAAGGATTACTTTTGCACATGTTTGTGTCCTTCTTGCTCCTCTGTTTAACTTCCCTGAACTCATTTGATATTCACAGGACCCACCTACTGCCCACGCCCCTCCTTTGCTTGCTCAGATAGTCCCAATTACTCAGACTTCCACGCTCATGCCCCAACATTCGCAATCTACAAACTCAATGCCTGGCACACAAACAACCAGTCACTCGAATAGTGGTCAATCAGCAACCAGTCACTCGGATAGTAATCAGTCAGCAACTAGTCACTCGAATACCAATCAAACAGCACGTTAGTCTTAATAACACCCTCAAATTGGGATCCATTCTTTTGATACTCAGAACATGGTGTAGAATAATAGTGTAGAACAAGTCAGATGTAGAACGTGATGAGTGGGAAAATGGAAGGCTACGTATGGGTACGGTGGAAATCGCAATAGTTTGATTGTGCAAAATTGTCATTCGATTCAAGCCTGATAATAAACTGATAAATTCAACCCAAGAATGAGTGACATTGGATCAGACGTTCCAGACATGACATATCTTTCAAACAACTGTAGCATCCACCAAAAGAAAAATCCCAAAGCCATTAAAACTCAACCTTCAACAGATATGCAAATTAATTGTAGTACCAATAGATTTTACCTTACTAAAAGCCTTCGATGCTTTACTAATTATTTTGGTTGGGCTGTTATACCGCTGGGTAGGTTACTGCAATTAAAAATATAATCTATTGCAAGTCCAGGGTATTTGTAACAGAAAAGTTTTCGTCTGGCTTCCGTGGCGTACTCCAACTCGAATGGGAACCCAAGCTTGACGCATGCATTAGATAACATCCACTGCCAATCCGTTGACTCTACCGTATGTGGCTCTTGTTCCACTACAAAGTGGAGGCATTGTCGAGGAATGACAGCTACATACCACTTGGGTAAATAGTGTACTCGTTCCCAATCGATAATTCTATAAACAGGCTGTCAGTAAATTTACTGGATTAGATAACACCTCGTGGATGGAAGATGTCTCCTGCATTGATTTCTCTGAAGATGTTTATAATTACAAACATCTTCAAAGAGCCCAATACTAGAGACGACTAGATAAATGCATGATAGTATTAAAAGTGTTAGACTTACGCTGTCACCACCGGAAGCTCAGGTTCGGATGGGGTGGTTACGAAGATGTTTGTTGGACTGCAATCGTCATGTTGTAAAACAAAAGGTTCTCCGATTCCAGGAGGGGCCGATTCCACTCCTGCTCGCTTATCACGCCTTTTCATGTATGCCTCATAATCTTCTCGGGACACTCGTGGCTCAATTCGGGGCTGCCATCTTGGTAAAGCTTCTCGGACGCGAAGTGACCATGCTCCCACAGGCCCAGATCCTGTGACCGTCTCGGCATAATCCGATGTATGCTCCGACAATGTTTTGAGATGGCCTGCTACTTGATCTGCAACAGCAAGCCTTTGGCGCTGTGTCAAGCTCGGCCAAGCGTCTTTGTATGTCTTCCCAGGAACTCGACGAGAAATTAAAATTGTCCGATTCCATGCTGCATCGACCCAGTCATATATTATTTTGGTTGTGGGTATTGAAGGAGAATTTTTATTGACCCATCGAAGTATGTCAGCCTCTGTAGTCCTTCCTTCTGTCCAGGATTTTGCCTTGCAAAATACATTCGGGCTCAGGGTCCAGATTCCGCGAGAGAGACCAAAATAATTGGGGAGACGGTTTACCAAGAAATCGCCTTCTGGAGTTCTATCGACTCTGGGGACACTCCGCTTTGTTAGGATATAAGTTGTGTCCTCATCAATCCAGCTACAAACTGCGTCAGGCGGCATATTTTCCCCATCTTGTAATGCTCGGCATGTCATTAAAGATCCGATACTCCAGTGTCTGTAACTTGTAAGGCCGACTGTTTCGTCGACTGAAGGTTGCAAGGGCACTCTGGCAACCTCTATTGGTAGGCTTGGAATATCAAGCAACGGATCTGGTGGGAGATCCTCAATACTTTCATCATAACAAGCTTGTGGGTTGGCCATGACTGCGGAATATGGAAAAGATAAATACAGTAGCCAATTAGGTACAACTGTTCAAAGTTTGAGGTTCAGATGCAATCTGAATTTTTTTTGCTAGATGGCTGTTAGGCGCTCTCTTAAGTAGGCGGTTACAATGATAAAATGGATAAAATGGGTTGAACAAAAAAAGAGGTAGAAAGAAAGGAATTTTAGTGTGGCTTAATTTGCCTCAAAAGACATGATTTCATTTTCTTTTGCCAATTAATTTAAGCTAGACAAGAACGGGAGAGCACTAACATTCTTTGAGCTTTGTAGTGCAGTTTTTTGTTTAATTTTTCAAATGCTCTTTCATATTCTGCTTATAATGCTGAGAACAGAGGGCTGAGAATTCTTAACGATTCGCTTTGAAAGAACCTTTGTAGATTCCTATGATATCATCAACTCCTTTGACTCATTTATTACCTTCGGGGATAATTGTATTATAAGTGAAAAATTGGTTAATTACGGATGCGGCAGGAACAATGAATCAAGCAGTGAATATAGTTTTCTTTTAAAAGAGATTTACGAGATTAGTCAGAGCTAAATGTTCCTCGGGATTACTGAACAAATATCACTGTCGGTTCACTTAGAATGCTGGAGTAAAGGACCTAATGCCACGTGATCATAATATAAAGCACATCGAGAATATTACCAATACATAGTGTGGACTGGTTAAGATCCTATCGAAAATCACTGAAAGCTTCTCACTAGACCTATCCTTCACGCGTGGTGTTTCTGTTTAATATATGTATGTGCGGAGCTTGGTATCTGTTATTGATTACGATCGCAATATTTATCGACTTTATTTTGCGGGACTTTTCTTGAAACTTGGGCTTTATCCTGCTTTAATGCCACTTTTCAGACTGCGAGTAGGAGCACCTAAATTTTGGAATAATGTTAGTACAATATAAAAACCCCCTTTTCTTTCAGCATTCCTTCTTTCAACTCATAAGGAATTTACATTGGTAGATAGTGAGATTTCATCTACAAAAGTCAGGGTATTATGAAGTTCTAGACCAGCCCTGGAACACATACACAGCTTGTATCTGCACATTGAAGTTTGGTCACTCTGCGAACCCAATACAATGAACTTTGCTGCACATTGACCTTTTCTCAAATTGCGTCATTTGAAACATACCCTACACTAATACCGACCACATATGAACACATCTTCACATCTCAGACTTTGAAATGAATGGGTTCCTCCTTTTTCAAGTTGCAATAAAAGACAAGGCAACAATGTAAACCTCTAACCTCTCGACGCCCTCTCCCATTTGGCGTCGAAGTCTTTCACGGCCTTGTCTGCCTCCCTTTTCGCAGCCTCTATGATTTCCTGGCCAGTTGCTTGAGAAGTACCGTTCATTCCAATCCGCTCCGAAATCGTAACTTCGGACCGCGAGTAGTCTTGCATCATGATCGATGGTCTGCTAGAAGTCCTATGCCTCACCAGAATCAGCGCGCTGTCATCTGGGCGACATTAGATAGAGAGTTTGTTATACTTATTAATCCCTTCATTCTTGGAAGTGTTGTTACTGGGCATGGTGAAACAGCTTTTTGATGTCTTACAAAAATGATCTGGGTGCTTGAATGAACGGCAGCTGATATTTTCGTAGGTAGTTGTGATGTAAAGCGTTGGATGGATTCGAATATGACTGCTTGGCTACTGTGACTTTCTATTAATTGCCCCTGACATCTGCTGAAGTTACGAGCTTTTATATCTAGCTAACTCATGTTTTGTCGTCCTACTATATTACGCCATTTCCATAGTGTTGTGTCAAAACCTTCATATTTTGCCGGCACTGGCTACAAAAAAACATTTCCAGATGGACAAAATAGGCTCCTGATGCTTGAGTCCAATCAAATCGAAAAATCTCTTACAAAACATTGAATTTACATTATGAGAAATTACTCAAGCTTTGCTTGGCACACATTTAGACACAGGACCGAGTCGTAATCACAGTGCCACGTGACTTTCACGGCCTGATTCTCAAGATGCTAAGTCGGCACAATCCTAACAGGTTGTGTCGAAGTAGCTAAAGGTACATCTACCTAGTTTGAGACCTTAAATGCTTACTGTTTTGATCTTCCTTAGCCAAAGTTGAGCCATTTTGTGAATTGAGGAGATGGATTGCATATCTTGTATGTTCATCACGTGTGCGATAATCGATATCCAGGTTTTGCACCCAGTCAGGACATGACCGTTTCAGGGCCTCTCAAGCACTTATCAGAGCCAAAGTGGACTTCGTGTACTTGTTTTACTTCGTACACTGCTTCTCAATTTCCAGGGATTGGATTCCTAGGTGGCATGCTCCAAACTACGGGGTATGTTACAATGCATTGTAAAAAGAATGAAAAGAAAATTGCAGCTATGAATAAACGCTTTTTTCAGCATGCAGGATTTGGCTAGCACAATACTTTCAGTAGCGGTGAACATGTTTTGGTGCAAGTGTTACACAAAGGTTCAGTCTCTGCTGAGGCTGCACCGCCGTCCAGTCAACATTGGAGCACGCTGGCTCTACTGCACTGCACACATAAACATACACCGACGTGGCACCGTTAACTGGCTCTGACAAAACCTGATGGACGGCATTAATTTACCCGCCACGCCCGACCCGACAAAACCTGAGTTGAAAAAGCCTCGCCTGCCAAAACCTCAATTGGCATAACCTGGCCTAACAGACAAAACCTGAGTTTTGCGAAAGCTAAAATGTCATCGCTATTCCCACAGCCACCCAGGCTTCATAATTTCGATTGTTAACACCCATATATGGATGTACAGTACTGTACGTTAAACTCAAGCCTTGTAACATCCTATTGGCTCACAGTTTTTTTTGGAAATCCTGCGTTCAACAAAATGGCGGTGCCAGCCAAAAAGATTTCGAAGCAAGAATGGGAACTGAACAAACCTACTATCCTCAATCTCTACCATGTCCGCGGATTACCTCTTTATAAAAAAGGCGAGGGTGAAAGTGTGCAGAGGATTATGCAGTCACACGGCTTTACAGCCAGGTGAGATTGAGACCCTAAGAATCTAGTCCCAAAAGTCTAACTAATTGGGACCAATATAGCCGTGCACAGCTTGAAGTATTTATTAAATCACTTGATAAGCCTAAGAATCTCAAAAAAGAAGAATGGAGGGCAGTCCATAGGAAGCTTAGCCAGCTCCTTGCTATGAAAATCGAAGCTCGTGTTAAGCTTTCCGGTAAAGTTCTTAGCAAGGAACAACTTCAGAGATCTAGGCGGCACGCGTTTTCTGGATATAATAAGTCACAAATTAATTCACCTGATGGTATGTCTTTAATATACGCCTCGGTGACGTGCTGACATTGTATAAGAGCATGCCTTGCCTCGTCCCAATTGCCTTTTCATCGAGACTCAAAGAACAGACGGTGAATGGACAACTTATACGGAAGATAGTACTGTACCACGTACCAGTTTAGCCCCAGCAGGTGACGGCCGTGCTATTTTCGAGGTGGAGGAGCCAGTCATTGTCGCACATCCGGAGGATAACACTGCCCGCCGTCAATCAGATCTCGCAGTCTTGTCGCTATCTCAAAACCCAGCTACAAGTGAGTATTCCAATCTAGGACTAGAGGATCCACCATTATGGGAGTACCCAGACGAGTTTCAAGAGAGTTTCCACAATAATCACCAATTGCACCGAGTTGGTTCCCCTTTGTTGGAGAGCTATGGCCCATATGCTTTCTCCGAAATAGGTCCACTAGTCAAGATTGGCGAGTCTGGCCGTCCTGATGGTGACCATTTACAACTGCACGAGGATTTATTTAGTAACTTGCCCAAAAAACCGACTTATGGAGGTTCCTTTCCACCCTGGGCTCGAGTGTCACTATTCTCCCAACTCCAAACAGCTGTCTTAGCCACGCCAGCGCGGAGCAACTATTTCAACACTCAAGCTCTCCATCACGTCGGAACTAACTCTGGGCGAGAGGTGGCAATCGATAGGTTCCCACAACCCTCTTCAAAAAGTCTGATGAAATCGCTTCTCCAAGATGCCACCGAGATCTTGACCAGCAATTCCACGCCAGAAGACGCACAGGAGTTTCCTGACCTTGATGATGTGCTGGATCGTCTATATTCACTATTACCTGAGAGCATGCAGCGATCCGGTTTCGGAGTAACAGAGGATATGATCCCTAAGAATACCAATTTCGAGTTCACATTCTATAACGCGCTCCTATACTCAATAGCAAATGGCTTTGCCGGACTAAGAAATATACCATCAAGAGCTATACTCCGAATGTTGAAAAAACACTCTCACATGGGCTCCAGGATCATCGAATGTTTGAGGTCGTGTCCGCCTGCCCAGGCAAAATGTCTGGCAGACAATTTGTTCCGAGCAGCCATTGAAGCTTGCGACGAAGAGGTCGTCAAATTCATTATTCAGGCTACTCGCGACTCGCCTAACGCAATCGATACCAATGAGATTGTCTGTAGGATTGATGGAAAGGGAAGATTATATACTCCCATCGAACTTGCGGCCGAATTTCGCCATCTTGGCATTGTGAAGATACTTCTCGAGGCCAATGCAAACGTTAATAAGACAATCAGCCAAGTGGAAGTGCAAGAGCATGGAGCGCTAGAGTGTGCAATCCGTATGTGGGGTAGAAGTGAAACAGTCGACATGACTCTTGTACGGACTATTCTTGATTGCCATGCAGAAATTCGAGTACCAATCATCGAGGCCGTCATTCGGTGGGGACAGATAGAGCTTATTCATGAGTTAATTTCACGACTTCTGCCAGTTCGCCACAGTAGTTGTTTCCACAGTACAAGAATACTAAGAGAAACCGCTACGTACCTGGAAAATAATGTTGCGGCGCAAATTATAGAACAAATTTTCGAGTACTGCCAGTCAACAAATTGTATGCGCTGCTCAGCAGAACACCAACCGTTGATGGAGGATATTCTCTGCATTGCAGCAATGAGGGAAAATTTCAAGCTTGTTAAGCTAATTATGCCTCATACAAAAATGAAAGATGGTGGCCTGGCAGCTGCTGTCAGGAAAGGCAGTCGTGAATTAATTGATTTCTTTCTGTTTTGCGGTGCCAGCGTGGGTGGACCACCTTGTTATCTAGATGGACTTATGCAAACCATATCTATTGGTTTGGAAGCTCATGGAATTCCCACCACACCTTTAGCAGAGGCTATTCGTTCACAAGACAAAGATCTTGTTCATAAATTCGAGAATCTGGGAGCGTTGTCTCACATGGACCAGAAGCTGCACTTCGTGGCCGCAATGATAGCAGCAGCTGAAATAGGAGATTGTCAATACGTTAAATCATTGTTGCACCATGTTCCAACGAAGAGAGGAAACCACTTAGCAAACGCTCTTATCGCAGCTATTCGTATGGACCAAACTGATGCTGCTTTAGTGCTTCTTGATAATGGGGCTAGTGTTGGCCAATTCCAAAGGTATACACTTCAAAGCTCAGCGTTGCTTGAGGCGTTGAAAAAACAGAATAGAGCAGTCGTAAATGAAATCTTAGAGGCTAACGTCGACACAAGATTCTGCATGGAAGCTGCTGGAGTTTGGGGTGACATGTCTGTTGTCAAAGATCTAATTTTCATGGGAGCTGATATGGATTCTGGGCATGATACCACAGCACTAATAGCGGCAATCAAGGCAAGAGAAAAATATCTAGTGAAACTGCTTCTCGAAAACGGGGCTTCAATTAGTGGACGTGCTGAATATTCGAACACCACCCCTTTGACTGCGGCAGTGGAAAATCAGGACGACGAGATGATCCAGCTCCTGATCTCCGTCGGGGCAGACCCGGCCGACAAAAATGCCTTTCTTTCAGCCATAAAGAAGAATCGGATTATTTTTAACAAACTAGTTCAGGCCTTTTCTTTGAGATATCCCAACGGAAAGTTTAGGTTTGGCGGAATTGTGCTGATCGAGGCTGTCAAGAGAAGGGACAACGAGCTGCTCAAAACAATGCTCGACGCAAAATTTGACGTAAAAGATTTTGCTAAAGTGAAGGACAGCAAGATGACAGCATTAGGCTTCGCCATTAGCGATGGAAAGCTTATGAATGAGAAGCTATCTATTTTACTGGAATTAATAAATCGTAGTGATCTAAACAGAATCATACGGAGACTAGGCGACTATGAGATTGACAAAAAGCCTAAAACGGCACTGATTATTGCTGTTGAGAGCAGGAACGAGCAAATTGTGAAGCTTCTTTTGGAGAATGGCGCAGATTTACACCTGCCAGCACGACTGGGCCTGAAACGCACTGCTCTACAACAGGCCTGCGAGATTGGGAGCTATAAGATGGTCAAGCTTCTGCTGGAACACAATGCAAATGCCAATGAAGAGCCAGCCTATAGTGGAGGAGCAACTGCACTGCAGCTGGCTGCCATCAGCGGGAGCATCAAAATTGTCGAATTGCTTCTAAGTCACGGTGCCTTGGTACATGCTAACCCGGCTAAATGGGGAGG
>Ga0247734_1002599_pt1 | contig 11583 bp, 11 predicted proteins | sample UWRJL103311B2_FD_180933 | JGI IMG/M metagenome (GOLD analysis project Ga0247734, IMG submission 180933) | Plant litter microbial communities from Arlington Agricultural Research Station in Wisconsin, United States - UWRJ-L103-311B-2 | ecosystem: Environmental > Terrestrial > Plant litter >... | reverse complement strand
GTCCGGTTCCAGGCGTCAAGTTTACTGTTCCAGTATAGCCACCGTCTAAGAATGCCTCTAGCTGCACACCTGTCGCATGACCCCCAGTGCGGATTATCTTCGTAACAGACGTCTTCAACCACAACTTGAATTTGGGTCTAGCCGTAGCTGAGACGAGATAAGTTGCCATTGGTCCTCCACGTTCGCCATGGGAGTACATATATGGTGTGTGCGCAAAAGTTCTGTTCTTTTGCCCTGGGACATCGTTTGCAACAACACTTTTCCAGCCTGATTGAGCCAAGCTGTTGGACAATGTATCGTAGCCTGTTGAGATATAGATTTTGCCATCTAAGGATGGGTGATCAGTTCCAGGAATTCGGGAGAAAACTTTGTTGGTTGCTTCCACCATATCCTTAGCTTTCCAACCAGCTGGCCATTCGACATCCCAGTCGGAAGGGTTTGGCTAGACATTCTGTTAGCTTCTAACTATGTTAGGGAGAATTATTTTTCTTTCAGAATTTACCTTCCACCAGAGCCCGGCATTCACAGCTGTTCCACCCCCAAGGGTGCATCCCGCTCTTTGGTCCATATCTAAGCAATAGACACCTTTTGTTCCTTGCCAGAATTTATTGCAAAGTCCTGGTACATCGATCCAGGTCAAATTTGTGCCCTTCAACCATGGAGATTGATCAATTGAGGGATCGTTCACTAAACATAAGAGTTAGCTAAAACCTCAAAATCGGAATATTTTGGGAATTACCTCCACCCCATCTACCAGATGATGGCGGTCCCTTTTCAATCAATAAGACAGAGTGACCTGCTTCCGAGAGCCTGTCTGCAATAGGGATACCTCCTGCACCTCCTCCAATTACAACGTAGTCGTAAGTAGTCCCAGTAGGTACTGGAATGCCTGTTACAACTGGAGTAGGTGGTACAGATGTAGGACCAGGAGTAGTGGTGACGGTATGGGTGGCTGTTGCTGCTGCCCATGCAGAGTAAGAAGCTTGTGTTGCACTTGGTACCAAAATTTGGTAGACTCCCATTCCGTTATCATGGACTTTAAGGCCAGAGTTTGGATCGCTGGGTGTGTTCACTGGTGTAATGGCTTGAGCCCAACCTTGAGGGAACGCGCCACCGGAGGTGGAGACGTTGTTTGAAGGTCCTCCTGGCTGATTGAAGTTCCAGCAGTTCTTGCAGTGATATACGATGGTAAAGTGAGTGGCGTTCACATTTGAGTACAGGGGAGTAAGGGTCGCATCCCCCGTATATATGCTAGGCTCCTGCCATCCTCTTGAATATAACATTAGTTTACTCTGGCTGAAAGTTTGCGATCTCAACTTACTGAGACCACCGGAAGGATGTCCGGATTTCACCACCATCAACCCATGCAACCAGAATCAAGCCATTGTTCATTTCCCCTGAGCCGTGTACAACTCCAGACCATCCTGCGCCATTTGGTGTTGAACCAACCTTCATATGTTAATTCTAGTACCGTGTTTTTGGATTTCTGCTTACCAAAAGACCTAGATAATCGGGGAAGTTGGTAGCTGCTGCAGTCTCAGGTAGTGCGAGACCAAAGGTGTACCCTCCTGCGGAATTTAAAGAACCCCATCCTGTAGCGGTCCCATCGGGAAACGTTGTAGACCAAAACTTAATCCCCGTGGTAGGCTCAGTGACATAGCCTTTTACTCCATAGTTAGGGTTTTGGGCCGATGCGCTATGAAATCCTGCTTGATATTAGCATGGAATATCTAAAGAGACTTAAGAGGAATGTACCCAGGCCAGTAGCTACTGCAACGCCACGAAGGAGAGAGCGAGTCTTCATGATGCCTCGGTCGTCAATTCTGAAAAAGCTTCCGTCGGACGAGCAAAACCACAAGGGACAAGCTGCTATGATAAACAAAAATCTCACCTCAGCTCGGAACAGGCATACCGCAATCGATAATCCAACCCATGAAGTCCGCGACTCGAACCAGGGTGCCCGCGCATGATCAAGACATCATATGGTAAAATGCTTAGTATTTTCCCCTAGAGTCCCTAGTAAGGATCTGCTCTGATTTGGGATGGATTTGTAATTGTTTACTATTGTCTGGCTGGCCATTAGGCCGTCACCATAATGTTGTAATTCATTTGAGGAAAGGAGATCTGCCGCAGATGGAGACACAACGGCCATTTTAGCCTCATAGAAACTCCGCATTTGCTTCGGAATAGATTAACTTTGATCCGGTAATATTGCCGAGACGTGGTGATATTATCACCATGTCGGTAATTCAATGCTACGTGATGCTGCAACATTAATAAGGAAAGCCGGTGGGCGGTCGGGATAGGCCCAGTCGGACGATGCTGTCGAGGCAGTGAACATGGTCCCATGGCCGCCTACAGAAAACGCGGCGCTACCATGGTTTTGTATTTACTCTAGACCAGCAACTCTGAATATGAATTTAGCACCGGAATAGGAGCATGCCTTACAGATGTCACATAAATATGCCAAGGGTGGCTGGGAAAAGGTTGCATCGCGTATAATTGGACATCTCACGTGGACCAACTTTATCCAAATTACCAACACAGACTAACGGATATGAAATCAAAACCGCCGGTACCAATTGCAACAAACCATGCACTCCGGACTGGAGAAATGTGGCAAAGCATATCAGAACCTCGCTTGAGGCTTTGCGGGGAACAGAAACCCATATTGAAATTTGGGGTACGCACGTGGCACAACTCTTAAGACAGAATACAAGGCCTTTGCTGGTGCTTGTGCTTTGCCTATACGATGAGCGAGAACGATATATGACGGACGGGATGAGCAGTAAAGTTGAACGAGGCCAGTTTGAGAGAAGTTCGAAAACGCTGGTTCAGGGAGAGCCGGCGGTATCATTTAAGCAGCACAACAGATGATAACAAGCCCCTCTCATATCCCATCTACATCCTTGCTCAATGATGCTCTGTTTTATGGTTTTCAATACATTAATTCTGTAACCGTACGAGGCTTAAATACAACGTTCACACCTCATTCAAATTCAAATTAAAAGGTTCAGCCAGCTAAGGGCCTCGTAAGGCTGGCTTTCGAGTATTTATCCTTTGAACGGCAAGTCTGAGGGGGGCAAGACTGCAAGAATGCAAGTCTCAAGTGGTAAGTCATTATAACTCGGGATTGTTATAGCAGTCACGTGGCTGGGATATCTACTCCCTCCCCTAACATCTACTTCGTTACTTTGTAGAAATGTTGATTATGGAGAGGAAGTTTGGAATACACTACCTAGGTCCTCCAAATCGACCATGTCTTAAGCCCAAGGACTCGGAACGAGATATAAATAAATCAGAAATTGACATCACTTGCCGAACGAAACTTGAACAGTGGCGTCTGTCGAAAGTAAAGCCTTGATCGGTAAATGAGCATCGCAATTTACCATCTGACCGGGCATATATCTGGATCAACAATGTAAACCCCTCACTCATGGTTATTGTGGTTCTGGTTGTGATTAAAACTCCATTCTGAAGTATAGCGATCCGTTAGTAACAATATTGTTACTTTGCCCGAAACTGTAATACTTTAAGGGTTGAGACTTAGTACCAGTGTTAAGCTCCTCTCAAGACATGTCTTGGTATTACTTTCTAGACATGCTGCAAGTGCAACCAACTCATACACGTCAGAGGCTATACTTATACTAACCAGCCGTCATTTGAGATTCCAAAACGAGTTCTTGGCCCTCAACGTATACAGCTACCCCAATGAATTTTCCGCCATCCATGTTTATCGGACCAACAATGGTTTTCTCTCTGGGAAGGCATCCAGCTATCTGGGCAGCTTTGAATGCTCTTCAAAGCTAGGATGAGGTTGTGTATATGACTCTTCGAAGTTCTAAGTGAGACTGTCGAATGGTATGCCCCTACTAAAAAATACTTTCGCCGTATATGTAGTCATAAATTGTAGCCTGGAACATCTCCACTGAGCTGTTAAAAGACCCCAAAAAGTCCGTAGTATGGTGGCATTAGGGTTTTTGAGAGAATCCTATGCGTTCCATGGATTATGTCGCTGATTTGACAGCTATTATCTCCTTAAAATGCCTTGTCATTGAGGGCTAGATTTGCCAAGGCAAATTTCCACACATTAAATACTGGGATGATCAGGGTGATTAGAGGGAATCAGGGGAAACTGACTGTAAGCCCCATACAACATCAAAATGAAGCAGAAAAACAATTGCTGTTAACAATTTCGTACTAAAGAAGCAAGAGACTGCCAGTAGAATCTTGCATATTTTTGAGCAGCTGCGTCCTATTGTTTGAAAAATGTTAGACTGCGACATGAAGAATATGTTTCCATGTTTACTTCCTACGTCTAGAAAGCTTCCATATCTGCTACAGTTGGAGTTCGAATCATGAGTCGAGGGGACTGGATATCGCACGTGACGCGAGCGAACGGGGAAGAAGCCATCTTATTGGCTACTGCTCAGCAATGCGAACTAGATGGAAGTAATTATTTGGGGAGATACCAGCTGTACTATGTCGGACACTATGTCGGACAGTATTTCGGACAGTATTTCGGACTCTTGATATATGTATGACTTTAAATGGTACTGAATGGCTGCATTTTCTGATAGAATTGAGAGTGAAGACGATAAAAAACGTGGAGGTTGGTGTGAGTCACTATATGCAAACATTATGATTACCTAGGTAGGTAAGTTTGGCTTGGGAGAGCAGCTGGCTGTAGATAGGATAAACAAACATTCCTTATAATTGGGAAATTCAAACATATTTATAGGCCAGCAACCGGGGTGGCAATAAAATCTCGCTACATCGTAGCTAAAGTATTACCACAACACCGTTGTGGCTGCGTTAAATATTCGTCGCATCATGTGAGTTAAGTAAGCTAAGGTTAGTCCCAATCTGTTGTATCATATACATACTCTTTTTGGAACTTGCAATATAGAACTACTTCATTCAACATGGGCAGGAGAACGCTGTCTGATAGATTAATGTACTGTACTGTACAACCAATTTTGTAGGATTTTCAGCATTTCTCAATGGCAGTCGCACAAATCCGACGCTGAAGCTAAGTTCGACAGTTAGATATGCGTGAAGAGACTGAATCAAAAAGCATGATATCACGAGATTCTTGTTGGTCCTATCGCTTTACCACGGGTGACGAAGCCAAAGCATCTGCCCCTATTTCGCATATGCCAGTAGCGAGGATTTAAACTTTTACTCCTCGGAGTTCAGGGGTGCGGGGTCTACAATTGGCGGGAACCTTCCAAACAACAGCTCACTTTTCTTTACCACAGAAATCACCCCACAAAATGATCATAGCATTATTTGAATTCTTGATGATTCTCAAAGGCAGTAATTATTAATAATGATGATTCCTGCACCTATATAATAGTATACGCCTCCCCCCAATGGAGATGGATTCACCAAACAAACAAACAAGCAAGTCCTTCAAATAACAATATATACACTTAATACATCCAAATACCTCCAAATATTATTGATCAGACACAATATAATGAGAGGTTACAACAACATCATGGCCTATGCCGAAATTCTCAATGGCAACGGCACAAAAATCATCTCCGAAACCACCCCTCACACGCTCTGGCAACCAAAACCCAACCAAAACCTCGCATCAGCAGAACCGCTTTGGTATCTCAGGGTGTCGGCGATGAAAGATCATGATATGAGAGGCGATTGTCCCAATCGGTTATTTGTATGCCCTCCCCTCCTCATCTCCCCTAAAAGAAAGAAGAGAATCCGGTGACAGTGACACAACTAACAAAACTCATCAATCAGGCATTCAAAAGCCAGGAAGACCTGACAACAGCAGCAAATCAATTAGAAGCAATGTTTGAGAACGCCGTTCAGATCAAGAAATGTGGTATCACGTTTCCGGATGCAATGGGCGGGAGAGTCAATGATGGGAGGTGTGAGCATATTACGATTGAGTACGATAGCGACGAGCCCAATGCGATAGGGTGGAAGGAGTTTTTAAAGAAATTAGAGGGCTTGGAAGCGGAGTGGACAGGCCAGAACATGAGTGCTTTGTAGTCGAGGTAATGGTAGGAATTTGGGAACTTGACGAAGTAATGGTAGCCATTTTCGAGGCATTGGGATGGGGCGAAGTGAGCATCAGCATTCCACTTGCGCAGATAGTATTACATTTCTCAAGATGAGCATAAATAAACTAGACAAGTTAGATGAGTTAATAAAACTATCAACAGCTATAAGTGCAAGTCCGGATATGCCTTAAAAGAATTATCATTTTAAGCCTGTCTTATGGATAGTCGGTATGCATCATTGTACCTATAACTACTCAGTCTGTTTCGATGATAAGGGTGAGGAGATACAGCAGTGGAATTTATAACTGTGGACTATGTCACAATTGCAACAACTCCGGTAGTATCACGTGGCAGACCATTGGGATCCTGGAATTTTTATAGGCTTGCTATGAATTGGTGGATATTCGTTAAACAAAGAAGTCAGCCATCGTAATGTACGAAAATATTGACGATTGTTTCTGTAAAGAGCTCACTTGTTCTGAAATGTGACTAGCTCCACTGTTCGTATCTCTCCACGATCGAGTCAACAACAAAAGTTAGAAGCTGGGCAAGTTTATCTTTCATACGATCGTCTGCTCTAGCTTTTTCTTTCAATTTCAAATGAAATTCTTAGCATATAAGTACTTGGCATGTAGAAGACTTTGTGACCATGATCCTTCCCTCAGTTCGCATTCCTCAGTAGTGCCATGACAACCAAACATACCCCCTCTCTGTCATATACAAATAAGCTTCGCTACGATTTATTTCATGCGTTACCAAAATCTATGACTTTTCCCTCATTTGCATACAAATATCTAAACGAAGCATGCCCTTAAGTCTTTTGCACTATTTCGAAAACTCCAAGCCAGCGAACTATGAGTCTGTTGACCAATCCACAAACCTGACAATCAGTAAATCGGGATTCTAATACGCTCTCGCCTACTATGGCGAATACCACAAGAATCTTGCTCGCCCTTCTGCTCGCCGCTGCAACAGCCATGTCCCGTTCTCCCTTCATCGCATTCCACGGTTGGAAATACGAAAGCCATCTGTCTTCCCGTGCAGCACCACAACGTCTTCTAGCAAGCTCCATACCAAGCCCCAATCCAGATGCTTTAAACATCATAAAACGATATTTAGCTGTCTGCGCAACTGATTTGAAGTTTGCAGCTCTTGTTAGTGGGTATGTACCGGCCCTCTTGATATGCTTGTGCATTGAGAGTTGATAAAGTTAGGGATAGGATATGTTATTGCGCTGCTGCCAACCTTCCAGATCCGGCACCGTATCCGACTGAACCGGATACGCTATGCCATTACCCTGTCGATGGGTGGTCACAACTCTCCTATGGCGGGATGATGGATTCGCAAGCTCATGCACCGAAAGTTATTTCTCTATACCCAAGGAAAGAAAATTCCCTAGAACGAAGGACCGTAAATCGAATGACAGCTGCGATAGACGATGGTGGATTGGTGAGCGCAACGTCGCAAGCGCCTATTCCTACGGGGCAGCTCGTGGTGCAGGAACAGGGACTAGAGGGACTTGTGAGATTCGAAATGGGCGGGAACACAGTGCATAGGGAGCCAGCGAAATCGGTTGTTGGGGCTGTGGTGGGTTCGATAGCTGTTATGTTGGCCTTCTTGATTGTTTCCTAGGACTATGATGTGATGAATAGGGACATTTATGCATATATGCGTGTGGCGAGCTGCGAGATATCTTGTGGATATACTTCGAGAGATATGGCTTTGAAATCATCCTAATATTAATCATTAATATGAAATACCAGGATCTCTGTTATTGGGAGCCCCAATAAAGATTGCTCGATAAAAAAATGTCATCACACGTAATATAGGGGGTATATGATCTCATTGGCTGGTGTGTTATGGGTGAGCGCAAGATAACCAGAAGCTGAAGGAGCAGTTGTGTGATAAGTGCTGTCTTGTAATGAGAGATCCTCGCGGAGGTTCTTGCGGCATTGGAGGATGAGTTCATCTGTGCTCCCACGCTATATATTTATGGGGAGGCATAGGCATAGGCATAATAATGAATAAATAGAGAAAATATCTCTGTATTCACCCACAAGACGTAAATTTGGGAGTTTTGTGATTTAATTTGATACTTGATGCCGGGACTAGTGCTTGTGTTTAGCTGAGGTAGTAATAAGCCTCTTTTTAAGATGCTTAGGAATTTTCTCTTTCCGCTTTTCACGCTTTTCTTCTTTAACAGCTTTTTTGTGATCCTGATATGGTTAGTTGTAAGAAAAGTTGTGAAAAGAGACAGGATACATACCCTCTTAGCATCCTTATCCTCAAATCTTTTTCCTCTAGGAGTTCCCTTTTCAAATCGACTCTCGTCATCGGTATCACTACCATCATCATCGCCATCAGACTCGCTTCCTAAACTAGCACCACCTGTATCTTCACCATCCGCTTCATTCCCAGAACTCATCGGGATCTTATCGGCCAAAAGGTTTCTGTATATCAAATCTCCTTTCTGACCCTTGCCAATCTTCTCAGCGTCCCGTTCAATATCGTAAACTTGATCAAGAGTCTGTGGGATATATTGTTGACGGAAGACTTCATTCTCCACTTGCTGTTCAGCAACAGATTCCTCAGTGGCTGCCTCAGCTGGTCTCGTCTCAAATAACGTATCTAATGATTCAGAAAGGGCTGGCTCCTGAACATCTGAATGTGAGGTTATAAACACAAAAACTGCCTGCTCTGAGAGAACATTAACATTCTTCCGACGGAAGAAATCTGATACATTCTTGACATCCATTCTCAGGAATTCCAATGAGCGAGGATGGTCATGTTCCACACTTTGCGAAACATCAATAATGAAAAGCTTCTTTTGATGATAAAGGACGTTGTACTCGCTCAAATCTGCATGTACAAGCTTGCAGGTCTGGTACATTCGCTTCATCAGTCCGAGAAGTTGGAGGTATAGCACTCGATATTGCTCATCAACATCGTCGCCCTGAAGCTCAGCATCACGAAGGCGAGGCGCAGCCCAACCTTTTTTGTCGCCTAGGAAGCCCATGACCAAAACGTGAAGCCGCAAGTAGATTGGCTCCGGGCATGGGATGCCAGCTAGATACAAACGCTTGAGATTTCGAAATTCCTTTTCGGCCCATACTTTTACCATAGCTCTGTTGTTTCCTTTATTGTAGCCTCCACGGAAACGATGCTCTCCTGTAACATAGCGATCACGGTCCTTGAACACCAGAATACTAGTCTTGTAAACTTTGATCGCACGGTGGATAGGAGTTGGGTCCGGATTTGATTCATCTGCTGTTGGAACGGAAATTGCGCCATAGACATTGGCTTCCTTTCCCGTACTCAAGCATCCATTTACTTCTGATACCACTCCCCTGTTGATCATCTGGAGTAGAATCATTCGTGTCCTTGGATCTAAAACCTGCTCACTTGTTGCACGATCTGACTTGTCTTTTCCATGAGTTTTATGATTGTCTCCACCTCCCCCGCCCTCCAAGCGTATCTTTCCAGCATGCTTCGCAAGACTTGTGATTTGATCGTCAACGTTCGTCTGTGTGTTTGCTGCTGGCCTTTGAGGATTTATACGTGGAACAGTGGCGTTGTGATCATTAAGTTTGCGCTGGCGGTTGTAGGATTTTGTGAGATCCCCTGAAGATGGATCGAAGTCTATGTCATCAAAGTATTCCTCATCTTCTTCTTCGAATAAGTCATCTATCGAATCTTCATTATCTGCAGCGTATTCTGTATTTTCTCCGGATGTTGGAGTCTGTGGCGGGGCATCTTGGGATAGAGGGGCAATATTTTCGTAGCCTTGATTTGGGACATAGGTGTGTGTAGGCGCTTGACCATCTGCTGGGCCGGACATAGTTATACGTGGTTTCTATCACTTCAGGGAATCTTTATATATGAGTTGACAGTTCGGGCAGAGTCATGAGCGTGGATATGTCATATAGTGATATTTTGCATATTTGAGAATTTATCTAAAGGCAACTTTTAGGTGGGGCCGCCAAGACCGTCAGGCGGACGGCTTGCCTCATCACGATCTCGCGTTCTCCTAGTTACTTTACGCGTTTGCGACGACAACACCAATATTCGACAAAATCCCCCATGCCCCTCCATTGACGCGGAATGCGAGAGCGAAGCGCATTCTATCGTTTTTAAAGAGATCAACAACCTCCATACGTCTGACCCCAACCATTCTGAAGTCGTCTCCCCCCAGCGGCTATCGCGAAGATGTATATCAAACAGATTATCATCCAAGGCTTCAAGAGGTATGCAGCATATTTCTTTACTCTCTTACACGTCGCGCATTCTGATGATTTGTCAGTTACAAGGAACAAACTGTAATTGAGCCTTTCTCCCCTAAGACCAACGTGATTGTTGGACGCAATGGTTCTGGGAAGAGTAATTTCTTCGCCGCCATTCGATTCGTCCTCAGCGATGCCTACAGCGGGATGGGTCGCGAAGAGAGGCAGGCTCTTCTGCACGAGGGTTCTGGATCAGCAGTAACCTCCGCATATGTAGAGGTTATATTTGACAACACGGATGACCGTTTCCCTACGGGCAAAGAAGAACTCATTTTGCGACGTACTATTGGCTTGAAGAAAGACGAATACTCGCTTGATCGCAAGAATGCTACCAAAACTGATGTTATGAACTTGCTGGAGTCTGCGGGTTTCTCGCGCTCCAATCCATATTACATTGTTCCTCAAGGTCGTGTTACTGCATTAACCAATATGAAAGATAGCGAAAGGCTCACTATCCTGAAGGAGGTCGCAGGAACACAGGTCTATGAAGCACGACGAACAGAATCTCTAAAAGTCATGACTGAGACCAACAATAAGCGCTCCAAGATAGATGAGAATCTAGATAGCATGAAGGAGCGTCTAAAGGAGCTTGAGGAGGAGAAGGAAGAGTTACGTGGATATCAGGAGAAAGATAAGGAGCGCCGTTGCCTTGAATACGCTTTCTACCACCGTGAACAAACCGCTTTAGCAAATGCGCTTGATGAAATTGAAGATTTCCGTCAAATGGGTGGCGAAAATACGGAGGAGAATACAGAAGCATTTAATGAGGGAGAGCTGGCCATAGCTGAAATGGATGCCGAGATCAAGCAACTGCAGCGAGATATGGATCTTCTCAAGCTGGAAAGACGTCAAATGGAGGAGGAGCGACGCGACCATGCGAAGAAACAAGCGAAAACTGAGTTGGCTGTCAAAAGTTTCGCGGATAGTCAATCAGCTACCGAACAGGCACATTCTCAACATCAAAAGGAGTTAAAGGACGTCAAGCATGACATCGCAAGCAAGGAAGCTGAATTAGCCAAGATTCAACCGGAATTTACGAAGCGGAAAGCAAAGGAGGTTGAAGTGAAGAAAAGCCTCGACGCTGCGGATGGCAGCAGAAGGCGACTTTACGAAAAGCAGGGTAGAAGCGCACAATTTAAGAGCAAAGCAGAGCGTGATAAGTGGCTGAAAAATCAGATCGAAGAGCTCAACACCACTCTAGGCGAGCAAAAGGCTAACCGAATTAATGCCGACGAGGAGGTGAACGCCACCCAGGCCGAAATTAAGACCTT
>Ga0247734_1002597_pt1 | contig 11591 bp, 9 predicted proteins | sample UWRJL103311B2_FD_180933 | JGI IMG/M metagenome (GOLD analysis project Ga0247734, IMG submission 180933) | Plant litter microbial communities from Arlington Agricultural Research Station in Wisconsin, United States - UWRJ-L103-311B-2 | ecosystem: Environmental > Terrestrial > Plant litter >... | reverse complement strand
TTCCCACACTAACGAACACGCCAATGTTCTTGCTGTAGCCACCATGCTTCCGTACGACATCGTTGTATATCTCGAAGCTCGGGTTGTTGGAGCCAAATCCACCATCTTTGAACCGGACGACCTTCTTTCCCCCTCCTTTCTCATCTGGTACTGGGATCTTTACAGGGGAAAAGTATGTTGGGGCTGCGCTCGTGGCTCGTCCAACAAGCGCTATGCTATTTTGGAATGCTGGTCCAGGACTGCGTTCAGGGGCACCTTTTATAGCCAAAGTCGTAGGTCTACGGACCTGTCCAGGTTGTGGATGACGGCTGAATGTAGGATATGTGCGAAACAGATATGGTGCATCGGTGGTCCCATCCTCTGAGTATGCCAGTACAACCCTTTCATTTTATGTTAGTCACTGTGCTTGATCATAGCTAATAAAGATACTGCAACTTACGTCCTGCAGAAGTCTGGATCCATATCAAAATTGAGCCCAAAATGTAGCCCATGAAAGCAGTGGCGCTTTGTAACGCTTTCGATCACTTTTTCAAGGTCTTTCCCGCTAAATTTGTGCCATAATATTCCACCTGTGGCTAGTCGCCGTGGATGAGCGAAAACTTCACCGCCTAGGAATTTATACTCATTAATGCAATCGTTGACAGACATTCGAAAGCGGGAGAGCATAATGCTAATGAGCCTGTAGCTAATGTGTTAGCAAACGTCGGACTTGCAGTCTTGAAATACCGACCCTCCAGTACTTGTTCCACATATATAATTAAAATAGTGGCACGGCAAGTATAGATCGCCCTCGTCTAGGATGCTTTGCCCTTCATGATTTGTGGTTACGGTGCTGACAATATCCGGGCCTTGATCACTTGTTCGGGAATGCCCATCGCCAGTATCCACAGCAGCCCTAGGCTTGTAACCTCCAGGATGAAAACTCGACTCGACCTGCGAATCAAGTCGCTTTTCCTCCATCCCAATTCTTCTCATAAGTTCTTTCAAGATCAGCAAGCTACCATACCCTCGGATCCCGCCGCCGTCTAAGTAAAGTTTTAGCCTGAGCCTGCACCAATATACCTTCACCAGCTTACCTAAAGTTAGAACTGCCTGAGTCTCCCATTCTTCTTGTCGGAGAGAATGTGCCAGGAATTCCTTTGCTGTTTTGATCTCATCCGATTCTCCATTACTGGCTAGGAGCTGCGATAATGGCAGCATGCTCACATTATGCCGCAGGTTAACGTCAACATGCAGGAACAAACCTTTAACCCTTTGCTCTACCTGGGGGGTAAGGGCCCCTAGCTTCCCGCCGATCATCAAGATAGGTGTAGGAATTCGTGGTGCTGTAGGGGGGATTATGTATTCTGGCGGTGGACCGTCGATGGTAATAACACCACCCAGACGTGTTGTCTCTAACACGGCTGCTATTGCAAGAGCAAGCGACCCACCTTGACCGTGTCCAATGAAGGCTATCCGGCTAGGGGGAAAATTGCACTTTTCAATTATGACCGTTCCAATCACCTTGTTCACAATGAGAGAAACAGCTTGGTGGTAGCTGATCCCATTTGGCTCATCAGTCCAACAAAGGCCAGCTCCTTGGCCGATTGTCGTACGAAGACGATAGGTTCCGCCTAGGCATAAAACAGCAGTCTGTGGGTCGGCAAAGTGTTTCTTGATAATTGGTTTGATAGAACTGTCATCTCCACCGTAGTCATGGAGAACAATGATGATGTTCTTCACAGTGTCGACTGAAGAATTTTGGCCATAAAGACCAATCTTCCATGATAGACTCTGCTGAATCTCGGCCGTGTTTTTGAAGTCATCGTCAACTGGCATTCGCGGACTTTGTCTCTGGTGAGGAGATGGAATCGTGCTCAACTCACTTCTAAGAGCCTCGAATACTTTTGATTCTCGCTGGATGGCAGCTTTAACGGCTTGCACTGAAGAGCTTAACGGAATGTTCAATGGCTGGCCAAGTTGTGGAGTAATGCTGGATCTATTTGAATTCAGCCCATAGCTAGTCTCTATTGTTGAAGTGGTCGAGTCAGTGTATTGGCGCGGGGGCCGTGCAAAATCCGTTGAATTGATCAGCTCGGAAACTTCATTCTCTGGTAAGTCTGATAGTGTTGCTTCAGGTCGGGAATGTGGAACTGGACTCTTTCTCGACGTTTCATGACTTTCTTCAACCTCTGAAACCTCCCCGGAAGCCATGTTGCAGAGAGCTTGAAATATTAAAATATTAGACTGTTTTAGGACTGATTTCTTGTGGAGAATGGCATGAACACTAAGAACGAGAACTACTATACCTTATAACAGAATGCTAGCCTCATGAAGTGCAGCTGTATGTTGAAGGCATTTCTAAGCCGTAGAACCAGTGTCACTGACTATAGCGGGATGTGAGGCTCTGCCGCACAGCCCACGCTCTAGATACCCTTTTTTCCATCAAATAGATTCAATAAAGCCTCATTATTTGCTTTTCGACACTCTTGCACATCGAGGCTCATATCAGGCTTCCGGTGATTATTATCGCCTTTTAGATACAGCTATATGGGAGAGCGGCACGTAATAAACAGGGCGGGGCAGCTGAACCATAACACTCATGTCAGAACGCCTCTTATTTCTTGCATGCTATTATCAGGCCGAACTAAGTAAGTGTGTATGCCGTCCGGGCGGCGGTGAATCAAGACCAATAGAAAGGTTGGTATTAGCGAGTCTTATAAACCTTTTGAGCGTGTGGTGTATCAAGACCAATAGATATTTTGGTAATAGTGACGCATAGAGAGCGGGTGGTGCTTGATAAGGCACATTTTTCCAGCACCAGGTGATGTACTGTACCTGCTGGAATGTGCCACATACCTCAATTATGTTGTACATATGGCAAATGTACCAGGCTTATTAAACCTGGCGCAATTTGGAAGTCCCTGCTGACAACCCGACAGAGTGAAACCATTGCTGCTTTAGGAAGTGACCCTGTAGTAAATGTACTTTTGATGAGAAGGGCTTACTCGAAAAAATAACGTTACCAGGCGGCACAGAAACAATTGAAGATGAAAGCTGGATAGAAAACTAGTTTATTTAGTCGAGCTTTCTGATATAGGAATGATACTGTGTGGCATAACTTCAAAGAGAAAAGCAATATTCATAGTGCGGCACCACCAGGGGAAGCCAGGCAATCAATTGGCTGATGCATAAATGGCGCAAGGCATTTCTACGCAAGGCATGCAGGTGCACCCTTGTGTCATGTGGCTTGCTTCTCGTCTAATCTATATAATCAAGTTGATCCTCCAATGTGTACTTGTTTTCAATCATCAGAACCAAGAATTCCACGCGAATCAAGTCATTCGACATGTGCTGCCGTTCAAAGTCGAGTACATCGAAAATGGGGAAGCCCACTATCCCAGTCTTTGACCTTGAATCTCTTCATCTCAAGAGAATTCCAGCAACCGAACTGAACGGTACATCCATGATTCGAGTTATATATGCAGTTCATTGCTGATTTAGGGAGATGGTTTGACAATAGAGAAAGTCGAATTTGAACAAGTCCAAATTCCTCGATTTGGCCTTTTCGATCTGTATGCATCTAATATGAGCGACGGGAATTCTTCGCCATCGCATAAAGTTGTAGCCCGTGCGAACCAAGATACTACGGGCAGTTCGTTCGTAGCTAGACTGAATTATGGCCGATTGGGACATGGTGCAAATCTCAGGAGGGCTATATCTAGCAAGCACCGTGTCATGTATATCGGCTGCGTGGGATCTTGAAAAGATGATAGTCTGTTCCAAGGGATTGGATTTATACTACTCTTTTGGAGGTCGTAAGCTACTAAGAAATGTAGCTGAGTCATGGTGTTCGTAAGAGTGGGTAGGGATCCAAGCTATAAGTAACATACTTTAGCTGCGAGAAGTAGGATAGTCAAAGACTATAAATTGAGGGAGTCTTCCGAGCCTACTTGTGTTCTGGACGTGGAGCCTCTCAGGCCTCCAATTGGGTGTGTCAAATGCCAAGTTCCAATATCAAATGAAATCGGTGTTTAGTCATATGTGTCAATAAGCCTTATAAATATGTGAAAATATCCGGTTTAAAGCATAGCAAAGCTTGTGAGATGGGTTTTATCAGAACTAACGTAGTCAAGCATGTGAGCAATAGGGACTGGATCTTTTAACCTGACAATCAATCGCTTATATTTTATAGAGATTTATACAGCATGGTTTAAAGTTTTGTAAAGACTCACTAGAGCTGAGAAGAAAAGTTAGTAGAGGTAGCCTATTTTCTTTATTTTATTCAAAGAGGCGATTATCTCACTACTTATTTCAGAGGCAATGATAGATAGAAGGTTCGAAGTTAACTAGATTCAAAAGGTAGAGTTTACTGCTGTCTATGTTAATTGATGTTTTTGCTAACCTCAACTTTAGCCAAAACCCATGACTGGTTTTATGGTTTAAAACCATCTTTCCGTAACAGATGACTTTTTATTCGTTTTCCCTTTTATATTACTATTATATATAATATGTGATATAGTCTACACAATGTTCAAACTTAGATGCAGTCAGAGCAATATAATTATTCCTTCTTCTTTGGCGAATAGACTAGTAAGTTATTCGCTGAAACACTAACATGGATCTTATATATCATTGATTAACTAAGTATTGCAACATATATGTTGGACAAGTGGCTGTGAAGGTATGAGTGAACATAACTCGTAGTTTTTTATCATAACTACTAAGTCATGTATAAAGTTAGAAACGCGAGCATATATTAATAAGCATTTGCCGTCTCCACATCCTCAACATGTGCCTGCCTCCTCATGCCTCTTTTCCTTGCCTGAATCAAATGCCGCAAACTTTCCAAGGCTGAAACCCCAGTACTTGAACCACCATGCAACTTTTGAACATGAGAAGTTCGAGCTGATTTTGGTTTCAGATTAGCTATTTTCTGAGCTCCCTTTGTCCAATGGCGAACACTGGCAAGTATCTTTTGCAGACTGAGCGCAAAGAATACGGTGGTAATTATAAAAACTGCAATCACCCACATGAACGTGCCCCAAGAGGCGTCATCAGAGACTACACCGTGGCCCATGCTGAAGATTCCGGCGATGAATGCCAGCGGGAGATAAATTATGTTGATCCACGTCAGCATGCCAATGTTCTCGTTTTGCTCGATACTAACAACGGATGTGATCTAAGCCAATCAGTTAATATGCGGTCCGTAGACTTTTCAACAAACAGTCGACTTACACCATCACTGAGCCTACTACACTGCTCAATTCTCTGCTGTATAGAGTTATGTGCGTTCTCCAGTCTACCGTGACGTTTAACAAATTCTTGGTAAATGTCGTTGCAACTTTTCACCATGTCTCGATGTCGAATATCTTGCCCTTGTTGAATGTCAGAAAGACAGCAAACTCGATAATCAGTACCAGGAGATGACAAACCCGTTCCAGGTCCTTCTTAGTGGCTTCCTTGCTGTCTTTGATTCTTGCCAATGCCATTTTCAACTTGTCATCAAAAACGCGGAGTGCTTCCAAGCCCCATAACATTTTCTTTAGTTTTCGAAGGGCAATATCGGATTTGTGCCATTCCAGACCCTTCAATAAGACCATGGCCTGAAATATATCAGTTCCTACTTGGCCAAAAAGCCCCATATCAACGTCAACTTTTGGCTCATACGCACCTCCATACCCATAATCTTGTCCAACTGTTCTGCGAAATTCTCGCATTCAATCGCGAGACTCTGACACAAATATCCAAGCAGCAGGATAAAACACAGGCTTCTCCCTGTGTATTGCTGATGAATGAACATCTGTTGGATCTTCATGATCTCGAGCATGTAATTAGATACCGCTTTTTCGTCAATCAATTCACACATGATTGAACAAGTCCAACACCTGCCAAGTCTATCTCCAGTGAAGACAAGTGACATGGACATTTCACGTATCGATAGCAAGTGGTGCTGACCCTCCTCTGCAATACTTCTTTTGTCGGAGACGCTATGCGGTGGGAAGTCGGTCATAATGCCTGGCTCTGCATCATTTGCATCCTCTAGGCTTGAAAGAGCTTTCTCATAGTCACTTTGCAAACGCCAGTGGGAAAGTGTGATTGTGCTGATCCAGACATCACCCGGATCCACTCGGCCATTCAAATCGTTCATTATCGTTGAAGATTGAGTGTGACCGGTGGAAGATTTTGAAAGACTTCCCAAATGGTCATCGAATGTATCTAGAGCGTCAGGATGCCACATGTAAACAAGCGCTTGGAGGATCACTGGCGACGGTTTTTGTATAAATCTTTTGACCCTGATCAGCTCAGAAGGATGAAGAATATAGTTAACAACTTACAGAACGCGATATTTGGTGCTACGGTCAACCATCTGGGTGATGTCAGTTCTGAGCATGTCGGGCAGCGTTTATTCCTTGTATCCTAATTAGAACAATCGGTGGACTTACACTATCGTTCAAAACGGCGAACAGAGACCTTTGATAGCTCTTTAGATCCCTTTCTCGCTGATCTTTGTCCTGCAGCCGCTTTCTCCATGCTTGCGGGAAACTTGGGAAACTCGGGTGCTTTTCCGGCTTCCCAAGGAAATAAAGAAGCCAAAGACTGGTATCTTCTAAATCAGAATGATTCTTTTTAATGGTCAACTGTTGCGATATTGGATGCCCATTTTCTTCATAGTCAAGCTTCATCGCTTGGAAATCTGCTCTACCTCTTGTTGCTAATATTCCAATCTCTGGGTACTCAGTTCCATCAGCTTGAAGAGCAAGGTCAAAGCAGCTAACATGCAAAAGCTTCTCTGCTGGAAGATCCTTTTCAATATTTGCCAAGCTCCAGTCTGGCACTGGGATAGATACATTATTGCTATCCAGGTACTTCTGGAAGTTGGCGCGGATCTCTACGTTCCTGGTTTGTTTTATTTGGAATACTTGAGGTGTGTCCTCCAAAGACTGCACCGAGGTATCTGCGTGGTAAAGTCTTGGTGGTTTTCTATAGTTATTTTTGACGTTAGCCTAAATCTGATTTTTGATGGAGCAGGCAGGAATGAGCGGGAGTGAATGGAAGCTTTCCAAAGATTTCATAACTCACCTCTTCGTCCAAGTAAAGCCTTCTCTATCATCATCCTTCATGTGCTCTTTTAAGAGCTCTAACATTTTCCGTGTATTATCTTTGATTTTTTCCAAGGACTTCTGTGGTGCGGATTGCTGGTTCTGGAATGGCGTCAAGTCAATCTGTGGTGTTTCGAATTGTACTCCTATCGTCGCAGCCTCAATTCCAGGAATTCCACTTTGATCGATCGAGCCGGACCGCACATAAGAAGGTATTGGACTAGCGGATGATAAAGATGTTGCTATTCCTCTTCTATCGCAAACATCTTTCAGAAGCTCTGCGCCCACGATGCTTGAAGTACAAAATTCCCACCATTGGCCAACACTATCTATCTTGCTTTGATCCCAGGTTGGCATAAACGTGTAGTCACCTAGCAGAAACTCTTGACAGTCATTGAAACTGTCATTAGAGTTTTGTGCTACTCCAAGGCTGATCGGACTGAGATGATTCAGGCAGCTTAGCTCCCAAGGAGCAGGTCGTGGTGTAATGGATCGAAAGTTACCTGGTTTCCAATTCGTAATATCGGGTCGCCCAGGGCTTAGAACCCGTGTTTCTTTGCGTGCAGTAAGCAAGTCTTTGGTCTGCTGGAGATATGCTTTGTATTGCTGAGTGAGTGGTCGGTTAACCACAGAAATCTCCTCTCCAAGTAACGCTAAATTTGCGACCTCATAGCCAATCGACTGGTGTGAAAACCGTCCTGATGCTCGACCAAGCAATCCTAGAGACTTGTCTGTTCTTGCCTGCCATTCCATTACCCACCTGTTTCGCCTCTTTAGATCTAGATTCAGTCTTCCAAAACGCTCATGGTCCTCACTGCGAAGAACCTCGCAAAGTTTGATAATGGAATGGTTATGATACCAATGTAAAAAGCAGACTATAGGCTCATCTGTATACCTTGTATCTCCTTCCCGGTTATTGCTGTCAAAATTGCTCAGCATTTTAATGCAACTCCAAAGGCGCTCCTTCATATATTGATCCGCAAAAGTTGAAGGGCATTGGCACATAATGTACCACAGAATCAATGCACAGCACCACCTCTGGTCCTTTGCCTTCGGATCTCGGTGTCGGCAATCTTTCTCCCTTCTAACATGCCTATCGTGCTGTGTTGGAAGCTCCGAGATGAGGCATGACGAGATGCGACATTCTCTTGCCCTAGAGGACTGAGGCAGGATATCTGATGGCAAGATACCAGCCATTGGCAGTACGATTCGAGGTCGCTGGCGACTAAAGTATGGAATAATGTTCAGAATCCACTCACATGCTCCTTTGACGTGCTCCAACAGAATTCCTCGATAGACTTCCCGTTCTTTCATAAATAGGTCTGTCTTAGGACGTGGTGTCTTTAAATCTTTTTGTACAGGTCTATAACCGTTGAAGAACTGTATTGCTCTGATGAGAACACGGAGTTGCCACCTATTTACTGAAATCAGCTCAGTACAAATAATCGTGAAAGGAAAGTAGAGTAGAAATATGGTGGAAGGAAATGCCATGTACAATGTATTGCCAAGATCAACGAGCTGGGGTGTCATGATGTTCTGAATGAGAGCAATCCCCTTTCCATTGCTTTGGTGAATTTTTGTAAGTTCAATACCGGAATCGGTGTTCGAAGCTTCACTTGCCCTAGTTGTCAGAGTGTCGATCGATTTGGTTTCATTGTTCACTACAAGGCCAGATATATGTAAGCAACCCTTGAGATCAGTCTTTGTATTAGGGCCAAGAAAAGGAACGGATGAAACTCCGAGAATCTGATCAACACTTCTAGCAATTGCATTCAACTCAAAACTATCAGGTGGCAAATCTAATGCATTTGTCCACAGCCTGTAAGGGGCGGATATTGAGGTATCAGTAACTCCAAGGAAGTCCTGAATCACAGGGGATGAGATCACAGGTTGCAATCTATCATCGATAGCAGTTTCGTTTGTCATTAGTGAAAATGATGCCACAACTATAACTGGGGACTCGTCCGGCAAATCGAATTCATAATTTGCAGCGAGGTCAACAACCTCATCCGCATAATCTAAGTGCTTATTATCATCGGGCTGGATAATCCTGTCGTTTAAAAACTTTCTTCGTTGCAATTGTACTTGTTTCCGGTTGATCCATAATCGAATTTCAGTGCGCCTCTCGTGGCGTTCGCTTGTACCAGCAAGTAGTGTGTCCATCATTCCCATCGCCTTGGGTCGTACGACGTTGTAATTGTCTCTATAAGGTGATGAGCTGCCAGCTAGACCTGCTCCATTAGAAGCTGCGCAGCCAAGTCTGATTGTTCCTCCAACAGTCAATTTGCAAGTGGCTGACTGGGAATTAGAGGTGCTTTCAGCATCCGAGCTGCTTCTCCGCGGAGGGGTGATTCGAGCAATTTGGTATAGAGTTTGGTCCTTGATGAAAGAGCACACGGTATACGTAGCCACAGTAACAGATCCAAACAAAATATCACTCCCTTTGCGGACAATGTTGAATCTTGTACAAGGCCATCGAAGATTTATCAGTCCTTGTGCTTCTGAGAGTTCTAGTGTATAGTCATCACTTGGGAAAGTTAGATCAAGGCCCCAGGCTCCCTTTTGATTCCGTCTTTGGGCTCGTGCAAGTATTGACTCAGCATTGTCAGGGAAATCTCCACGAACGAACACGATACCACAGGAGGGGTCGGGGGCGGTCAGCTGGAGGAGCTCATGCCATGTTGTGAGGGATGCAGTGGTCCCGTTATTGCCAAGGTCAAGAGTCTTCATGGATTTCTGGTGATCCAGTATCATGTAGCAATCATCTGAGTTGACAAGGGGTCACGATTCGGATTTCACGAAGTAGCTAGTGACGAGCCTTACTTACCTCGATCAATATCGTCTAGCCATGAAAAGTCGTTGTCAGGACTAATACTAAATTAAAATGATTCGTATTCATTCCTGATACAGATTTACTCACTCATCATCATCCTGTTTGAGGATGGCACCCGGTACATCTTTCCAGTCCAGTGCCATTGATTTTTAGGACCTAGGTTTGATTATCAATTTACTAAGGAAATATGCACCTAAAGACAAGCTGGATATCATCAATATCTTTCATATGGATACAAAACTAAGGAACTCATGGAAGATAATCTTTCTTATCGGAGTATTAAATAACTCAGACTTTGGTGGTGTGAGTATTTCCTAGGGTTCAGTGCATTAAGTTCGCATGAGATTTCCTGGCTAGCACTGGCCGGACCATCAAACGCTTTCGAATGAAAGGAAACAAATAAAGCCATGCATAAGTAAATTATGCGCCACAACCAACAATTAATCAAGCGCAATTGCACGTGGACAACTTCCATTTTAACTGCGCCAAGAGTAAAGGAGGCTTTCGCCACAGAAATCTTACCACTGTCAGACCATATAATACACGATGGAATAGCAAACAGAAAGAGGCGCATCACATGTTCTCAGCCAATATATTGCACAACCTTGCCTTGTGGTCTGTCCTGTCTGAAACTAAATTTTCTGAAGCTAGTGTCAACTTTGTGAATTCGATGGATATATCAAATCGGAAACTAATTGAAAAAGACAGTATTTAATGATCTTATTTTATCCGTCCTTTAAAACGAAATTCTGTCTTTCTTTCTATGCTCGCGATTCAATATATTATAACTATTCAGAACTATAACTTATGGCATTGACATAAAAACAAAAATCCATATTCATTGATCTTTGTAAGATCTGTCCCTATATACTTTTAAAGCTTTTAAAATTCAGGCGTCAACTATATATATTGCTCTATTTTGGAAAGAGCTGAACCCTTGCGTTAACCGAATATGTCATAAATATCGATCTTCACTATATGTCTTATTTGTCTGTTTTAGATTTTACCTGTACATTGTTTAGCTTTAGAAGTCTGGTAAGTACAAAACATGTTAAAAAGATAAGGACGGTTTGTGTAACCGACATATATGTCTCCAAACATCTCAAACTTGTAATATGAAGTTATAGAGCACTTGATGGTCTGATCCGTAGCGTTCACTCTAAATATTAAACAACGCTAATAACCTGAGATGCACACACTATGCCATTCAAAATAGTGTTTTTAAATTTTAAAAATTCTATTTTACTGGTCGTCCAGTTGTGACGTAACTTCTTACGCTAGATTTTGCGGTAGCTCGTTCAATTTCTCACCAGATATTTTCTCGGATTCTTCATCTTGTATCCCCTTCTTAAGTCCACCCAACAAGTATTTTGGCGTTTGATTTCCGGGAATCGTCCTAATGCTTCCTTCCGATGATGAAATTTGTGCTGCTGCTTTCTCGGCCGGCCTCTGTAAGCCTTCATCTTTAATGAAAAAACATAATAACACGCAGATGACCATGACTGGTACATATAAAATGAATGAAGCACGACTCGCTGCAGCATAAGCATTCAACACAACACGCTTTTGAGGATCTGTCATTATGCTTATATCTGCAGTGCCAAGATTCTCGTTGCGGATATGGTCTTGTAAGGCTATTGGCAATGTAGTTGTGTGGGCATTCAAAGCGTTAGCGA
>Ga0247734_1002596_pt1 | contig 11592 bp, 13 predicted proteins | sample UWRJL103311B2_FD_180933 | JGI IMG/M metagenome (GOLD analysis project Ga0247734, IMG submission 180933) | Plant litter microbial communities from Arlington Agricultural Research Station in Wisconsin, United States - UWRJ-L103-311B-2 | ecosystem: Environmental > Terrestrial > Plant litter >... | reverse complement strand
CCAGACAACTTTCATATTGTGAATGGCTCTGTATCTTGCTCTTTCCTTGTAATTTGAAGGTCTTCCCTAAGCGCATGAGCTTCTGTATGCAAGATTGCTTCATGCTAGGATCAAAGATCTCTCGGAGTGTTTCCCCGTTTTTAGTTCAATAGAACATCAAACATTATAGTTAAAAAATGAAGAGAGAATACAAGGCCGCCAAAAAAGACCAAAAGCCCTGCAAATCCCTCTAGGCATAACCTATAGGCAGTTTTGACTGAATTACATTCTGTATTCTGAAATATCTCACGACTCCACACCTCTCCTCGCAAAAGGCATATTCTTCTTCTCTTTCCCCTCAACCTTCTTCCTCCTCCTCTCAATAACCCTATCCAGCTGCTTGCCTTTCAAGTCCCCATACCTATCCAACAACACCCGTTTCTTCTGCTCCGCCTTCTTCAGATAGAACGGTTGCTTGCCCTGCTTCACCAACTCTTTCTCCTCTTTCCTATGCTTATCCAGAATCTCCAATTCCTTATCCTTCCTTACCTGGGCTTTCTTCTTCGATTCCATAGACAGCAACGTCCTCTTCATCCTCTCTTTGGCCGACTCGTCCTTGCTCGTCTTGATCTTTTCTCGTAACTCTTTCATTTCATCTTCTCTATACTCATCCAGGAACGAATACGCCTTCCGCACTTTCGACTCATCCACAGGTCCAGTCACCGGTTCAAATCTTGGATCCCGATACGCAACCTTGGGTACGGGCACAACCTCTCGCTTCCGCGAGACGGCTTTCTTGCTAGATATTTCAGTCGGGGCATGCTTGCTTGAGCGATTGAAATCTCGGCGGTCTTTCCTCCCGGCTTTCCGTTCTGCGGCCTCATTGTCTTCCCATGCATCCCCGTTCGCTTGTGGTTTGGCGGAAGACTTGGGGTTCTTGCCGTGTTTGGTGAGGGTAGCTTGGGCTTTTGCTAGTGCGCCAAAGGATATCGATGCTGCTGCGTCGGGGCCTTCGTCTTCCGAAGATGAGGACTGATATTAGACATTAGCAAATTTCAAGCATGATATAGAAGAAAACCCGAAAAACTAACCTCGTCATCGTCATCTTCCTCGTCTGTAGAATTCGAGTTGGCCGACCCCTCCCCCTCCACTATTTCTTCATTCTGAGATTGTTCAGAGGCGATAGACGCAATATCTTCACTAGGTTCCCTCCTGGCTCTCACACGTCGTTGCAACCCAGCACTCGAACTTTTGCGCTTCAAAGAGGACATTTTGTATAGTTTACAAAAGATTCATCTTACTTCAGAAATTCGTACATATCCAAATTATCCTACGCTATACCCATTTCATCCCCTTCGAGGCGGTGTATGGCGGCATTAAGCTCTACTTCCCGAAAAGACAAAGTTCGTGCTTCTCTACATTCTAGGTAGCTAGCCAAAGTAAGTAGTTAAATTACCTGTTGTCCTATGTACGCTATTCGATGGCACGTTCGGCTACCTTATAATGGGATTGTAGCGTCAGCACCAAGAATTCCCGCGGTCCTCTTCTCTACAACCTCCACTTTACAACGAAACGCCAAAGAAGGCAATTCTTGGGGTGCGCGGGACAAGATAAAAACACAGAAACAAGAACCACAGAACCAAAAAGGAAAAAGGGCCAACATACGGACGATGGTTCCTCCGCCTGGCGTAGATCTGCCAGCTGAGCCTATGAGATTCCCTCCACCCACTGGTTCTTCAATCCCAGTCCTTCGCTCAGTAACAGGTCAGTGAAGGTATTGACCATTCTCATGAAAGCTCTGCTAACCAATTTTCAGTGCCAAATATGAAGGATGTGAAAGTGAGCAAAAGAGATGCAAAAGTCCAGCCATCAGAAAGATCTGGAGGCATACCAAGTCCCACGCACCGATACCTAGCCACCGCCGCACAGCAAGCCATCCGACGTGAACAACCTCAAAATCTCCTCCTCGTCATCGACCTTAATGGCACTCTCCTCTACCGTCCCGATCGCAAACAACCAACCAAGTTCATCCCACGGCCCAATGCCGAGCTCTTCCTCACATACTGTATCGAGACTTTCCATGTCGTAATATGGTCTTCGGCTAGAGAGGAAAACGTCGGTCCTATGGTTACTACCCTCCTCACGCCCGAGCTCCGGGAGAAGGTCATTCAGATCTGGGGTCGCCGCAAATTCAACCTCACACCCGGGGATTTCGATAGACGCGTTGTCTGCTACAAAAGGCTAGACACAGTCTGGAAGGACCCAAAGGTAGCCCTATCACATCCAGAGCGCGCCTATGGTCAAGTTTGGGACCAGACTAATACGATTCTAATTGACGATACTGCGGACAAGGCGAAGTCTGAACCACACAATATCATAGAGGTTCCTGAGTGGTCTGGTGATATGAGCGACAACACTTTACCACTTGTTCATGATTTTCTGAATAACTTGAGCTTGCATACGAATGTCAGTGCTGTGTTGCGTACCAATCCTTTCACAAGCCACTTACACGAAGTGCAACAACGAGCTTCAGTGGCTGCGGCGCGAAGAAGAGCTGGGTTACCTATTTAAATGCTTGGATGACAGAGGTACAAATTACGCCCGTTGTTCACGTGTCAGAAGTACAAAAGATAGGTCCAGCTGATCTCGTTGTCTATGCAATGAGTCGATAACATTGCGATCACGGTTAGATCACCTAGCCTTCTACGAGATCACCATGATCCACTATGCATCCACAGGCAATTCTTAACGATATGTACGTAACAAGTCATCTTTAGCGCAAAACCACATGGGCTAATAAGAACAGAGCATAAGCGGTGCTGTGTTCTGCTGCGAAAGAGCAAGGCATTTGGTTGATTCAATAAAAAGCATTGCATTAAAGATATCCTAGACATAGAGTCTGTTAGATCACGATCGTAGAAGCTAAAGGTCATAGGGGGTTTCATGTGGTAATAGTTTTTATTTTCGATGAGCTAGACATAATCATCGTGCCCTCAGGCCAGTGCGTACACTGCACCAATCATGATCATTAATGCCCCAATTCCTCACTTCAGTCATACGAAAAAAGAAACCGCTGCGAGTGTAATCTACTTGAAGACCTGTAGAGCTTGTTAGTTGCCGAAAGCCACAGGGAGTTTGCTGATTTGATTCTTACCTTTCCATCAGCCCATGGGTAATCCTTGCCGTTAACAGTGATTGGCTTCTCCCAAGTCCACTGCTCATCAACAAATTGCTTATCCTCAGCCTTGGTTGGGTCAAGCTTGGTGAACTCGTAGCTCTCAAAGTCAGGAGCCACGTCGAAAGCTGGAAGAGCCTCTTGGCCACGGATGATGAAAGCACCTTGAATGATAGATGCATCCTTTTCACCGTAGACGGATGCACAACCGAAGATGTACTTGCGGGAGCCTTCGAGACGTGCAAAGAAACCACCGATAAGGTTGGAAGTCATGAAGACCTGAGTAAGCTCCTCGTTGTACTTGTAATCCAACTTCCAGATAGAGTATTCCTCAAATGGCATGTTGGACCAGAACCACTTGAGCGCATCTGGAGTCTCACTGTTGGAGTATTGTCGCTTCCACTCATCGAGAGGCATGGTTGCCTTTGGGAGAAGCTCAAGGGGGTGCTTGGCTTTTGGTGCAGCTGGTGCCTCATCTTCCTCCTCATCCACCTCGACCTCCTTAGCCTTTGGCTTAGGGGCTTCCTTCTTTGGGGCAGCCTCCTTCTTGGGTGGGGTATACTTGATGGCCTCGTCGATAAATGAAAGCTTTTCAACAACGGCGGAGTAGATTGGCTGGTTGTAAACGGTCTCATACCATCGGGTAGTGTTTGGGTTCTCAGAGCGCCACTTCTTGTCAAAGAAGAATTGGAAGCCACGGGAGATGATACCGGCAGCGAACAAATCAGCAAGGGTAATACGCTCACCAGCTAGGTAGGTGTTGTTGAGAAGGTGTTGCTCAACAACATCAACAGCCTTTAGAGCAGCCTTGGAGGAATCTTCGACGCTCTTCTTGTTGTATGGGTCTCTGCCAATGAGGGGGCGGAACCATCCACCGAGGTTAGTAAGAACCTCAGAGTTGAAGAAGGACAACCACTTCAAGATGGTGGCATAACTGAGATACGTTAGCTAATTGAAATTTTTCAATGTGCGGCAGAATCCAGCTCTAAAATAATAGTTCGGAGTGTTGCCTGATTTCAAATTAAGGACTTACTCCTGCTTGGTCTTTCCGAGGAGGGTGGTCTTCTCATTCTGGGAGGTAACTGTTCATTCATTGTTAGCTAAATTTATGGCAATTTCAAGAATAGCTATTAAAGAATGCTGTGCTCAGAGTCTAATTAATAAAAATCAACATAGATGATTAAGACAGGGATAACTGTATGACATTTTTTTCATCATAGCAAAGCTTCGTTTGAAGGTTTTGGGACCAACAGTAGATCTCCATAATTTGACTTACTGTAGATGGCGATAGCAATGGCCTCGGTGAGCACGTATCCATCAGCTCCAACGAAAGTTGGGACCTTTCCAAGGGCATTGAACTTTAAGTAGTCGGCATCGACTCCCTTAGAAGGCTCGGTGTGGACAACCTCGAGGTCGACATTGTTGGCCTTTGCAACTGCGAGGATTGCAGTGCTGCGGGGATTGTTCTGAAAAATAAAATGTTAGTTGGCTGAACTTCACAACAATATAGCCCGCCTCCATTTAAAACCCAAGAGAAGATACACGGCAGATTATTGTAGCATATTGCCAAAGAATGGTACCCATTTCATTACCAAGAGACAGATATTTTCAGGTTCTGAATCTTGAAATGCTAGGTGGAAGGATGTGTCACACATTATTGACATTGTGGAAGGCCAGCCATGGCGAAGAGCCTGCCAGCCAAGGAAAGAGATTAAAGGGGATATTAATTGAAATCTGAGCAACATACTGGGTAGGTGTAAAGTTTTCCGAACGTCATGATTGCGATTTATGAAGTTCTGGAATTGTAATTTTGATTTAGAGTTGATGTTGATGGAGGGGCAAGGAAAAAGGCATTTGTGCTCGCCGACGCTAAGCTTAAAGGAGCTGCTAGCATCCGCCTATCACGTGCCATCAAAATAAGTTGACGAGAGCTTCAACGACGGCTCATTTCGAGGAGAAGCTACCCAATTCTGGATTACGCCGCAAGAATGAAGATAGCATGGCTTCCCGCCGGCGTGAGGGAGGGATTGAGATGCGCACACTCCCATCGGAACACTCCTATACAACCTTTACTGCGCCAACAAAACCTCACTTCGTCTCGAAGACAGCTAACCACATCGTCAAGTCGACAAGCTTTGCAATCATTTAATGCCGCGCCTAGAATAAATTTCGGCTCAGCCGTAGAGGGAGAAAATAGTGCATACAAAGAAAATCAAGAAGATGATATATTCTACGCTAGACTCGTTCCCTATTCCCCATCATACTTCACAGCACAACCTCATTTCATCGACGACCTCCTGGTTACGCAACATCTTGCAACAAAGCATGCTGCTCTGCCAATCGTCAAATCAGCAGATGCCCCTCGAATTGCTTGGGTAAACCTGATGGAATACAGAGATATTGTGGGTGAAAGGGTCAAAGCATCAAGATACAAGAAGATCATCAAGTTACTCCAACGCCTCAACCAAATCCATCACACGGTCATGCCAGCTGAAGTTAAGAAGGCAATAGCTCAATATACGAGGAATATCAATCCATTCAAAAATGTAGTAAAAAGAGGGATTGTGGATGAGGGTGGTAGGGCGATTGGCAATGGAAGGAGAAAGGCTTCGACTGCCAGAGCTTGGCTAATCGAAGGCAATGGAGAGGTCATGGTCAATGGGAAAACGCTTGCCGAAGCCTTTGGCCGTATTCACGATCGGGAGAGTGTTATTTGGGGATTGAAGGCCACAGATAGGCTCGACAAGTACAATGTTTGGGCGCTGGCAGAGGGAGGCGGCACGACAGGTCAGGCAGAGGCATTGACGCTTGCAGTTGCTAAAGCATTGATTGCTCATGAGCCGGCCCTGAAACCTGCGTTGAGAAGAGGTATGTTCATTTATGTTCCATTGATTCAGAAAATGCCCCGTATCTCGAACGTGGCCGTTTTTATTTTCTGGAAACATTGCTAACTATTGCATCTAGCTGGATGTGTAACCCGTGATCCGAGAAGAGTGGAAAGAAAGAAGCCCGGTCATGTCAAGGCAAGAAAGATGCCGGCCTGGGTCAAGAGATAGACAGAGTCTTCTCATGTCTGTACATATTATGTATCAAAACATCATACACTATTCTATTTTGCCAAACTTCTAGCTCCTAATGTGCAGCACATTTGTTTCTTCTAAGCTGATTCCTTCCTAAATCACACAAGATGAAGCTGCTATCCAACTCCATGAGATTATTGCCCCATAGTTCATGTTAAGAGCCCGCGTTTGGATCTCAATTAGAAAAGCCAAAGCACACGTTTATCTACCCCATATCAGCGAGCAACTATAGGGTACTTCTTGTCTTTCTTGATATTACGAAGGGAAAAGAGAGAGATAAAGGTTAATATATAAAGTACGCCGAAATCAGACTTGTATAAACGAATAGATCTTGATATTGATATCAGAAGTTACGGCGCGTAACTCCCATGCTTCGCTCCTCATAAAAGATGCTGCTAATAAGGACAGATTCTGTTCTCGTTTAAAATATATCACAGGAATTCAAAAAGGTGACCTACTCAAATGCGCTAAAGATCTAACAGTATATAAGTATCTGCTCTTAAGAATAAACCCTGCTGGATTTTGCATAACGATATCCACATTTAGCAGAAGCATAAAATCTATGAAAGACTGTTCATATAATCAGCAGACGTCTCTCTTCCCAGACATCTCTTGCCCTATTTCTAGTGGCAATTAAAAAAAATTCACATCCACGATACCAGTCAACGGTCTACAATTCAAAATGAAATGACTTATCACAGAATCACTTGTCACATTTGCTGTGGGGGGAAGTCAACGCCTCGTCCATAACGATTTATATATATATGTCGCTGGCATCTACGCAAAAATATAAGACTGCTTCAAGGACTCAGGTGAAAGGACAAATAGTCTATTCCCAGTCGCTAATTTTATTGCTGTTTAAGTTATACTCATATATATTTGACTTCACTTGCGGCAAATAGCTTCTTAATAGACATTAGCAAAAGCCACATATCGAACAACAATCATTACCACTCCGCAATGGTCTCACGCTACTTCTAATGAGGCACGTACCAAAAAGACACTAGATGTATTGAACCAACGTAATATATCTGCAAAGCCCTGTTGCTACATCTTCGAAGTAAAACCTGTTACGCGCATTTGGCCACTTAGAAGCGTGACTCAAAACAGACAAACTAACGATTCTCAATAGCCATGAGGTATAGTTAAAGTTGTAGTTACGATTGAGGTTATGGGCTGTCGCTAAAATCGCAGATAAAATGGGAGTGAGTATAGCAACAGCTCAACCAAGTACAGATTTGAGTGCTGGAAAGTAAGTAGCACTTATTAACGAAGCAATCTTTGAGACAAAATTGCAAATCAAGTATGTCATGATATTCCAGAGTAGTGAGTTACTGCTTGCGCAGCATATTAGTATAAACGCCGAAGTATGACCTACGTTTACGTCTCTTAAAATGCCAGACTACTTCTCAGATCGAGTTCAACCTTCTATACCGTACTATTGCTTGAAGTGCAAGAAATTGAAGTACAGTGTGCTTGGTGATACAACGCAAATGTCGCACCGAAATTGTGAGATAGTATTATTTTACCGGGAATGTGAAGTAGTAGAATGCCCTACGGTACATTGTGAATACCGCATGGGTGTCCATGATAGTATAGTTTTGTCTTCCAGCCTTCTCTCTGCCAATTCCACTTTAATCGGTTTCATTACGTATCCCAAAAAACTCTGTAAAACACATTCCTAGTTGGACTCGTCTATTGTTAAGGATTCTCATCGCTAGTATAATCATAGACGTGATAAGCACACGTAGTCAATTGGCATATTCAATATCTGTAAGGCATGAGAAGTTAAATTGTTCAGCCAGCAACCGTCTCGCATAATAGTAACAGGGAAAGGGCATTATGTAGAAGGCCCGAAAGCTAAATAAAAAGACTTGAAAACAGTAAACTTGACTAGAGATGGTGGTACAGCAACTTGTTCGACAAATCTCTGAGCCCTGGTAATAGTTAATAACCAACCCTGATAAACCTTTTTGTTTCGTGTCGATTTTCATGCGACTCTGCGACGACTAGACATGCGGTTGATATTACTTGTGCTTCAACATCATCATCATAGTTTGCTAGCATCAAGAATGGTGTGCAAGCCATCTCACTATCTCAAATGATATGGGAAAACCCAATAGCTAAAGGATACACGTGAGTAAATTAGTAAATGAGAGCCACGTCTTAACACCCGAACTGATGAACTTCTCAAACATAAATGTACCGGTCTTACAAAACCATAACACAATGAGCAAACTCGTAAGTACAGATGATCTAGGATGTGAATATTGCACAATCTCTGCCTTGTGACCTCTCTTAACATACAACCGGCACGAGAAGCTTCGTAGGCAAGTAAAAGTATATGCAACTATTGGGAAGAGAATCTTGAAATTAACATACGCTAATACCGACGAAAGCATATGTTGTAATTGGAGTATTTTACCATAACAGGCACTTGTGTCCGATTAGATACATAGAACAATTCTACGCTTGAAAATTTAGGATTCATAAAGGATTAAAGAGGTCCCAACAGGACAGAATAACGTATTTATGACTACAACTTGGCTTGCTTTGGACACCATCCACAAAGGTCATCGCAAAAGGCATACGACGAGTTATCTATTATTATTGTCCCGATGCTTCAGAACAGCCGATAGAATGGCAGGAGAGACTCGTCTTTGATATAGTAACACAGAATTTATTTCGTTTTTGAAGGCGTATAGTATTATGAAAGTTAATTTTTTTATTCTAAAAATGATCGAGTAGTAATTGCAGAATTCTCAATGAGAAACAGTCACAAATGCATGCATGAGTTTGAGCACATGCCTTTATTAGCAAGACAATGGTGACTCAATAAAGAAAGTATTTGATGTCCAGAACGGATTTTAAAAGCCGGGTTCTTTTTTAGCATTCAAGATCGAGTTTACAAGACGAACTGGTCAAACTGCAAGTTATTGAAGTTGCATTGATCTTGACTTGGGTAAGAGTGGTAAGAGTGGTAAGAGTGGGAACTTATCCCAACTAGCATTTTATGTTTCTTCATAGATAGGGTCTTGTGTGTAATAGTACTTATGCATTTAGGTTTCACGGTCTACGGGTGTTGGACAAGCTCGACATGCGAACCAAAATAGACAATATAGTACATCATGCCAACCCTCCTAGCTCTCTCGAGATCTCACCACCTCCCAAACTCACCCACACCATAATCCACCCCTGGATACCTCCAGCCGCTGCACCAAGAGGAATGTCTACGCGATATTTACCTGTAGAGTGTAGATCAGCCTTCGGTACTTACCCGGTCCCCACCCTAAACGGAGTACGCGCGAGTAGTAGACATACAGCATCCGCTATGAGTTAGAACGCATCGCATCTGAAACATTCTAGAAGAAAATGGGGCTTGCATTGCAATAATTAGGGCTTTTCGGTTCATGCACCCGGGATTTCCAGCGCTGGAAAAGGGAAGCTCAAGCCATGCTGTGGACGATGTGATATGATTGATATGAGGTCCTGATCTTTACTGTAGCACCTTGTGATGTCCTGATATAGTGCTCGGCACCGCGTCGGTATATAGGGCAGTAGTTAGTTTTTTCCGCTCAGGCCGTTCCATCCAATGGTTCTATTGGGGTTGTTGTTGTTGTTTTTAAAGCCTCGGAGGAGAGTGCCATACTCTACAGGTTTCGTAAGCGTTGCGACGGATAATGATTGATTTTCGTTTTGATTTTGATTTTGATTTTGATTTCGACTCGGGAAGGGCTTGGGCATGAGGTGTGTCGGCTCGGTCGGGTGTATTTTGCTCGGTGAGACCCGACGGACTGAGACTCTAAGAGGAGAGTGCTGTGCTGGATTGCGGGATTTTTGGATGATTCGGGTAATACTTGCGAATCCGGTTGGTCTGACCTGCAGGTTCCAACGGCGTGATGGACGGACGGGCTGGACGATGAGAGCTAACACAGGTTCGCAAACTTCGCACTTATAGCAGACGGCATATGATAGGTAAATACTTTATACTGTATTAGGTTGAATAATCATACTTATTATAGCTTTGGTTTAGATTAGTATGGTTTGGGCGGAGCAAAGAAACGCTAGCGAAATAGTACTATACTGTACTGTACTGTACAGAAGCAAAGAGGGTCAATATCAGGAGCACCACACTACTACTCCTTCCTGTACGCGTGGTGGACGGTTGGTTGGTTACAAGTAACAAAGCTAGAGAAGAAGAATCATAACAATGCATGAGCTTACAGAAAATTCCCGAACGAAACGTAACGACTCACGCGGCTGCCCAAAAGCCTTCCTGGCGACGTTTCAAAGAAAGGCAAGTGAGTACTGTACCTGGTGCTATTTCCACGAGGCAAATCTCCGAAGTTTGAGGCTAATTGACGCTGATGAGGCTACTGAGTAGTGAGTGAGTACTTTCGTCCTAACTGACTGACTGCTGAGGCTAACATTATTAGACAGCCTTAGTGAGGCTGGATTTGCGAATGAAGATCCACCTACTTCGATTCGGATGGGGCTTGGGTATTCACACCGTACATACCATTGGTAGGGTTATGGTTGAATTAGTTGTACGCATGCCGATCTTTGGGGGGAAGGGATGCTCCAATGTCGAATTTGTGGGACAACGTGAGATCAGGACGGAATTACGCTGGTCCAGCACAGTTAACATGGAGAAGAGCAAGTTATGAGTCTACTTTACGGTGATACTACTTTGTGACTTACTGCTTTGAGTTTGGCAACATGTACATGTACATTATGATGTGGGATATAGATTAAAGCAACTGGAAGTGCGAGGGTAGACAACCAATAGTATCGGGTCGCCCATGGGAGGAATTTCATGCAGTAAACCTTAATCCGTACGGTATTATCGAAGTTACCAAGAAAGCAACAAGATCGGGTCAAGACTTGAAACCTGGATACAAGAGCATATTAATGGTTTGAGTGCACCAAAAGCACCGGTGATGGGGAAGTCGAGGCTACGCTACTACCACTAGGTTACTGTTATAGGGATAACTTCCCCATTGTTGGGCCTTGGGAGGTTTTCTCTGGCGTTGACACGGCATATGCCAGGCGAGGGTGGGCCAGCAAAGCAGCAAAGGGGTTTTTATCTCGGAGCTTGAGAGATGACCAGACTTCGCCTGACTCAAAACAACTCAAATAATTTCTTCTTCTTCTTTTCCAGTAGTTATCTCGAAAGAGTCGGGGGGGCCAGAGACACATTGGAAATGCGAAGTTGGTCGGTGGCCTGTCTTTGTGGTGGCAAAATTAATTCCAGGGAAGAAGGAGAAGAAGAAGAAGAGAGCTGAAAAGAACGAAGCTGTGAAAGCAGAAAGATGTTTTTTTTCCGTGCGAGGCGAAAACGAAGGCAGGCTGATTGTG
>Ga0247734_1002594_pt1 | contig 11599 bp, 8 predicted proteins | sample UWRJL103311B2_FD_180933 | JGI IMG/M metagenome (GOLD analysis project Ga0247734, IMG submission 180933) | Plant litter microbial communities from Arlington Agricultural Research Station in Wisconsin, United States - UWRJ-L103-311B-2 | ecosystem: Environmental > Terrestrial > Plant litter >... | reverse complement strand
AGTTCTCTAACCACATGCCGACCTCCTTTGCACAAGGTGTGCATCGTAAGGCGGGGACTTTCAGCTCGCCCCGAAAAGCGTGTGTTTAGCTCGACGGTTATGTCCGCCACTCGATAAGGCTGAAAGTGTAACACACCCGTCTCGCAAAAGGTCCAATAGTAACAATTAACATCAAGTTCCCGTCCCTTGTTGTACCTCACTAGCTTTTCTTTTCTTTACCATGGTACATTCAGCTCGCTTGATGACAGAGGACCCTACATAAGCGCGTAGGGAAGTTACGTTGAGGGAAGCCACGTTAACGTCACGTTGGAACTAGGTTGGGAGACGCTAGTTCAAATAGGTCTTTAACGCAGTCTCGCCAATCTCGGATACTCCTATCTCTTCCCGTCTTAGCAATTCTTTCTTTTAGCCTGATTTAGGTAATTCTAATACATTTCTCTTGATTATCTACTACGTCCAAATTGAGTTGCTACTCTTCTTGATCAAGAGAGCACCCTACAGACCTCCCTACAAGTACAAATTAAGAGAAAATGCTGCGCTTTCCCGCTAACTACTATGAGCCATCTCTGCAGGCGGGTCATATTAGCTTGGTTAGGCTAGCAGGTAGGGGCAGGTGTCACGACCCGCACGTAAGAGCACCTTCTCTTATACAGGCACCTACTTGGTTGTGGGCACCTTGGTATAAAAGGCACCCTTTATAAGAAAGGCATCCCCGGATCTCTTAGTGCCATTACCGGTTACCCGTATTAGCATTTATTATATAATCTAAATACTAAGGTTTAGCCCCCCAGAACTGAAGGGGCTCGGCTCTGAGGCTCTCTCAGAACCGACCCCTGGCAGTCACGTAATAGACCCCAGGACCTTAGGATCTTAGGGACCCCGGGATCCCAGGACCTCGCCTTAGCGCAAAGGGTTATATATAAGTAGAATAGTTTTATTAGATAGGAGCCTTATGCTCAAAACCTTATAAGTTAGTAATACAAATTGTTTACTTAGTAACAACTTTAATTTTATTTGAAGACCCCGAATTCTAGTTAACTACTTCTCCCTTAATACCAACCTAACAACCCTTTAGCCCTACTAGGTAGGATATTAGGATCGTTGCAGCAGGCCCTTCCCTGCTCTCCGTCCAATGATTTCCACCTGCGCTAAGACCTGGCGTTATATCTCGATTCCTTATAAGCACATTATACATTATAGTCTAAATCGCAGTAATGCCCTACTAGTCTACGCACTGCAAGAAGAAATCGAAACTATTCGGCTTCATCCACAGGTGAAAGCATGCAGCAGCGCTTTGGTACAGTTCCTGGCAGGGAAAATGGAACAGCTCTACTATTCAGCAATCTCGTGTGTAGTAACACAAAAGTCTATAAAATCTGAAGTACGATACATTCATTTATAGCCGGGTTATATTAAATATTTTCTAAGCCAAATTCATTATTAGTATCAAGATATTAAATATAATCTAAAGATCTGTCACGACCCGCACGTAAGAGCACCTTCTCTCATACAGGCATCTACTTGGTTATAGGCACCTTGGTATAAAAGGCACCTTTTATAAGAAAGGCACCCCCAGATCTCTTAATGCCATTACTAGTTACCTATATTAGTATTTATTATATAATCTAAATACTAAGATTTAGACCCCCGGAACTAAAGGGGCTCGGCTCTAAGGCTCTCTCAGAACCGACCCCTGGCAAGTCATATAATAGACCCCAGAATCTTGGGATCTTGAAGAGAAAAGGGACCCCGGGACCCCAGGACCTAGCCTTAGCATAAAGAGTTATATATAAGTAGAATAGTTTTATTAAATAGGAGCTTTGTGCTCAAAACCTTATAGTTAGTAATATAGATTGTTTATTTAATAACAACTTCAATTCTATTTGAAAACCCCGAATTCTAGTTAACTACTTCTCCCTCAATACCAACCCGACAACCCTTTAGCTCTACTAGGTAGGATATTAGGATTGTTACAAGATCGCTATCTATTAGCTACAATTTGTTAATATTAATTATATAATAATTTTAACATATAATAATTTCGTGATATTAATTCCCCTGTTTGATTCAATAAGCACGCCGCTGCTAGAGTCTTAAAGGCACTAAGTATAATATTTAGGCAATTGTATATACGTAGACAATCGTTTAACAAGCGTTTAATTTAGATAGATAATAGTATATATTGTTATATTAAGACAGCCGTCCACGAGCTAATATCTTTCCTTTATTTTTTGTATATAAGATAAAATTCTTAGTTTAATAAACTGGTAATTAGTTTATATATATTAAGCTTTTATTAATTGAACAAGTCTGGTTTACAAAATGTAAGATTTGGGGTCGTCTGTTACTTTTATCAAAAAATATTACTCAGCTAGAGAATATTGTCTAGAATATCTACTAAGCGTTAAGTTATATTAAAAACTTGAATCCTATCAATCTTCCGGACGATTTTACCACTATGAACATCCTTTACCATTCGTATCCCTATCTTATTTTATATTTATTAGCGGGAAAATGTGGCTGCATCTAAGCTGTTCGTTAAAACTCTGCCCTTTCGAGGTTTAAAAAGCAAAATAAGCGTTTCTATAATATATTATAGTAACTGAGTTGTTCTATCTCCTAATAGGAGATTTAGAGAACGATCTAACATAATTAAAACAAATAAGCCGAAACAGTTATTGATATTTGCTTATAGTAATACCAGTGATACGGTCTAAGGCGTGTATCACGCGTAGCTATAACTCTATAAATACCGACTCAATTTCTGCAAGTTGATGTCTCATATGCTATTGTAAGAGCACTTAATTAAACTCTGAATTACCTTTCGATAGTTGATTTCCAGCCATAATACTAAAAAGTATATTGCTCAAAACCTTGTACAGCAGCTGAAAAGTTACCATGATTCTTGACTAGTTGAGTTTCAGTACGGTGTATGGGTCTACCACTCTCATGCTGGCTATTACATGGCAGCTGGAATCATTTGTCCTTCCCTTATGCATAAGGTTTGAATAGTGGATTTTGAACAAATATAGGAGTTCTAAAAGCTTAAATTTTGTCTATATAAATCAGCCTACCGGCTTAGTTTCCCTCCTCTCCATCAGCAACTCTACTATTTCAATCTTCCAGCTAAATTCAAATAAATCCTGTTGTCTGTCCATTCGCACAGAAGAACACCATGTCATCTTATACCTTTATCCTGCTTATTGACGGAGCAGTTCTCCAGACCCAACCTACTGATACTCTCTGTATTGCAAAGAAAAGTACAACTTTCACAAACGACTATCAATTGGAGCACTGCTGATCTCAAATAGTCAATGACTCATTCACCACTGTTTTCCAGGATGCCGCTATCAAACCAAAGCGTGCTGGCCAGAAGGTGCTTCTGACTAGCAGCACCTTCGACTGGGAGGATAATTACCGAGTCTTCGCAACAGCTAAATATAAGCACGGAATGCTGGTAAGTTCCATACCGAAGTACACATGGGAGTTCTCTATACTAACTCCGCTCGTCCAGGTGAGCAGTGCTACTAACAACCAGCAGCTCGCTTTCGGCCAGAAGACTAGTTACAGCAACAACATCTTCACCCCAGCCCTAACCGCATCCGCCACCGAGTTTTTGAACCCATCTGGCCCACAGTCGCCAGACGACTCCTTCCTTGCCAACACAATTCCAAACACGCTTCATATTGCCGTTGAATTACAAGCTGGTGGCACCTGGGTCCCGGTCTATGTTGACCCAGACACTCACACTGGCGAGATGAACCATCAGTTGACACCATTGAACGAAGTAAGATCCACTATCGGTTAAAGGCTACGTGTGCTGACCACTTCAAATAGTACATCGTGTTCTGGTCCAACTCTGTGCAAACTTCTTCCATGATTGACCAGTCTAAATGTCCCAACCCGGAGAAATTCTCATTCGAAGGTAGTAACAAGACCAAGACTCTGCGATATGGATATCGTACCAAAGAGCAGCCCGGTCCTGCCGAACAGCCCGCTTTCTATGATAGCTAGTGGCTGGTATAAGGTTGCTATTGCGCGATTCATACACATGGACTGATGTAACTGACCAGCGATATATCTCTAATTCGTTGGCCACGTATAGGGAGATGTGGGGTCGGATAAGCGCATGCTTTTATTTGAATGATGGACAAATTTATATATGTTATCTTTCGTTTCTTTAATTTTGATTTTGCAGGTCGTTAAGCTGGATTATTTACTATTAATGTCGCTTTGAACTTGTTATCCTGAACGTAGTCTATTCGTTTCTTTAATTTTGATTTTGCAGGTCGTTAAGCTGGATTATTTACTATTAATCTCGCTTTGAACTTGTTATCCTGAACGTAGTCTATTAGGTAGTTATAATACAGTCGTTTTCCTCAATCAAAAGTATTAAGACTGTTAGGTACAATTAACTCTTATTCGCTTTAACAATTTCAAATTACGCCTTTTAAAAGACGACTACAATACTAAGACATAGGAGGAGAAATTGATCGGTATATATTTAGCAGGTCAATCAAAAGTTGACTTCTGAGCAAGAGAAGCGCCAATTAGGGTTCATCTGACATTTTCAGCTGTTTGGTCTCTAGGTGGCCTTATTGGGAAGTGGTAAAAAGTTTACAGTATTCTAATAAAAACAAGTAATTAAACTAGAATTCGGGGGTCTTAAGAGATCTCAGAAGTTAACGGCGGGATAGGCGATAAAAAAGGGAAAGCAGAGAGGAAGAAAGTGAGGAAATGCTTAAAAAGCAAAAGGAAGATTAGTAGAGAGCAACCGAGAGAGAAATAGTTAAATGTGCTACTTACAGGGGCGTTATGTTTAGATTTGTTATCAATAAGAAATCGGCGGGGGTGAAATTGAAGGAAAGACGGAAATACGAGGCTGTTATGCTAGGCAAGGGTATAAAGTCAAGTTTTGCATACTTCTGATAGGGTCAAAAAGAGTTGACAGAAGTAAAATTTCAATGGTTGTGAATAAATCACTCCCGAGACTCGCAGTGGGGAATATACGTCTGAATGGAAGAAATAGGGGACTAATTACCAATCGATCGTGCCTCTAAAATTGAGACCCTTCCAATGCTCGCGCCGCGTATTCTTAGTTGTCGTAGTCATTTACGCAACCCATTCCGTCTCTATAATCCTCCTAGTCAGCCTTTTTCTTTCCTGAGCGTGGAGAATTAACGGAATCGAACTTACTGTCGTAGACCATGATGTCTGAGTTAGAACGTACATCATGCCATGACTTTACACCACCGTAAGTGCGTTTGATATCATCTATTTCAGCATTAGAGATGTACCCGGACTATTGCAAGTTGTGGGTCAGTGAATTTTTCAGCTAGCTCAAGAGTATGTGTGGAGAAAGTAGCATGTCGGATGCTATTTTGATGAGGAATATGGAATAAAACTGCAGGAACTAACCGTATCTGTACATGCTCCTGGGATGGCATCAGAATTGAGTCTGTCACCAGTAAAAGTACACATAAGCGCGTCGCAGCCTGCTTTGGCCATCTTGAAAGATCGCCCATAACTTGATTCTCAAACGAAAATTTTGTATGAAGGTACACCGGCCTTTGTAACTACAAGTCCAGAAGTTAGTGTTTGTTCTGTCAAGGAAAACCACAAAGACGGAAGAGAGACATTGGTGGGAGACAGGTTCGATCGTATCCTTATCCTTTATCAGCACAGAACAACTCCGAGGAAAACTTACTCATAGAAAGGGCAGTGTTGGTCTCTGTGAGACAGTTTCCTGCAGGGCAGCCGTCGATAGACCACTGGTTACCTGCATCCCATTGTCCTAAATAATCGTGAGTAAGAGAATAAAGATTCTGGGAGTAGATTAACAAACCATGTAGATCGTATGTCATATAGACGATATAATCAAGTTGCTTTGCCATCGCTTCGATAGGGAATGCTTTCAGATACCAATACGAAGCTGGGGCGGCAATCGATAGAGATTTTCCCTTTGGTCCCTTGGTCATTTTCGATTTGATAGTTGTGAGAAACTTTAGGTAATTAGCCCCATCGCTTTCAAACCCTGGGGCTGTGCCTGGAATATCCATGGCCTGAGTTTACTATTGGCAATCGAAAGTCCTGGAGGTCGATAATGAACTTACACCGGGGTACTCCCAATCAAAATCAACTCCGTCCAGTTTTTCAGCGGAGGGAAATGCTAAAACTTTAGTTGCGAAAACTTCGCGATTCGCAGGCATTATGGCTTGACGAAGAATATCATATGTGTCTGGTGAGGTCGAGTATCCCCACACCAAATGATATAACCTTCTTAACATCGGTCAATTGCTTAAAGCCTTCCCACTGGTTGAATTCATCTACAATTTTCACTGACCAATCGCTATTTACCTCTGCAAAAGCCCAATGGATGATAGTATAAGTTCCATCGGTATTGGCGTTCTGTGCTCTAAGATTGAGACATGGCCTGTTGAAATTCCATGCTTCGTAGTAGCCAACACGATCGAATGACGCGGGACCCCCCGAGTTATTGACAATATCCATTCCGCAATTGGAAACGCACCTAAAACTTTTAGTAGTGTAACAATGAAATGCTAAACCCAGAGAGAAAATACCCGTTGGTCCCAACAGGGGAAGTGCCTGGATTTCCAGATGGTCCTCTCTTCACAGCACAGAAATCGGCGCTGACTCCACACTGCCCCCAGATATTGCAGCACACCTTTAAGGGGCAAGGTTTCATGTCGGTGAGGTTCTTGCCAGCTGCTGGTGCTACAGAACCTGGCCTGGTAGGACCACAGACAGCATTTGATACTGGGGCAGGCATAGGTGGAGTGCTCTTTGAAAGACATATATTAACGCCTACTATCAAGTTGCTTCAACCGACCCAACCCCAAGTTCCACTGGTGGCACTGTTGAATGTCTCAATGTCTGTAATTTTGAGCCCATTTACGGCAGCGAGTTTGGAGCAGCTGTCTCCTGAGACTACAAGATAGGTCATACATGTCCTGAAAGGTTGAGTCAGTATACCTGTTCATAAATAACAGAGCAAATATTCTAGGAATCTAAATTGTAGTGCATCTGCAGGGGAATTTTATGAGTTCTATAACAACTAATGCTACCAGAATTGATTTTGTGTCAAGTTGGAGGTGTGGTGTACCACTCTCCCGTCAGCACCAGATTTTGGTGTTATATCTGGTAGTGACCCTGCCGAACAGCATACTCTCTGCCCCGGCACTAGTCCAGAACATAGCTTCGGGTCTGAGTTGTATTTGGTAAAATCGGCCCCAGAAATCCCGCATCGTGCAGCTAGTGCAGCACAACCATCGCCAGCGATTACAGTGGTTGTTGTACAATCAGCCCGGGGAACGAGATCGTGATGCTTGTGATGAAGATGACGATGCTTGTCGAGACGTGAAGTATCTCGGCGGAGGTCCGTAGTGTTAGAAGCTGTAGAGTTCGCAATATCGCCGATGAGGTTGAGGTCTCCCTCTTCCCAAACTGTCACTTGGACCTTGGAGCTGATTCCTTTGCTGAGACATTTTGCATCATCCCAGGCAAGAAGGGACCTTTGGATAGCAGCCAGATCACCGGTCGTGTCGATAGCAACTCCAAATACATGGTTGGCGTTACGCTCTGGCCCACATAGCTCAAGCAAAACGTGAGAACGTGAGAAGCCAGTCCATTAGCCTTGACATTGGTGATAAGACTCTCTCTCAATGCCTGACTTTTGACCGTTGCCTTGCTGAAAGATGGCCCTACAAATATCCCTGCGACAGTCCCATTCGAGTAGGCAAAGAGAATTTTCTCATGGCAGTTGGATTTCCGTGCAAAAAACTGGTCCAATTGCTCCAGATTCATAACCACGTCATCCAGCTTCCCTTGACCTGTACCTTCGCGAGTGATTTGCAGAGTAGTTGCTTTCCCTTCGTTGCTAGAAACACATTGGGCGGTTTCCTCCCGTCGTTCTGACTGGGAAGACTTTGGCGGACTTGGTAACTCCCTCGACTCTTCTTCTGGTCGTTCTTCAACAAACATCGAGTTAACTTTCGGTATCGGCATTTCCAGCCGCGGTAGTACAAGCACGCAGCTTTACAAAAGTGTTTGGGTCATCGAGAGGGTTGTAGAGAGCCGTATCGAAGAGTATGGGCTCGCTACAGAATGTGAGCCGATCCACCGTCGAGTAGACGGTCCAGTTCGACGGGGGGCTACCATGACAGGCAGCTGGACACGGATGAAGTTCGGCATAGTATGTGTCTGATGCCTCTGTTGGTGTTATTTCGAAGTCAATCTCGGGCGAAACCGAACTCTCTTCGGCGCCTGATCTCGTGATCTGGGCCAGGGCAAGCAACGCCAACGGGGCCGCAAACGCGGGGCGAAGGCTAAGCCGAACCATCGGATTTAAAGAATATCTTAACTTATTATGCAGAATATAGGTGATCCCTATAGGTGACCCGAAGTATTAAAGGAAGTGCAAGTTCTTGTGTGGATTGGCTCTTATTGTCTGGAATGGAATAATAGAGTGCTGGCGGCAATGCTTCTCTAGCGACCTTCAATATTGTGGTCGTAGTATAGGAAAATGGAGCTCTTGACCCCAATACAGCTATTAAGCCCTATATTGAGCTTGAAAAACTTGCATTAAGCGCTGCGAGGAGTTTATGGAAGAGTCAATAAGGTGACGGACTGAAAAGAATTCTAGAGCATAGACAGGAGATTATTGTCTGTGAAGGGAATAATCTATATAGGAAGTGATGGGGGGAAAAAGGGCTAGGGCCAGAACCAATCTAGTAAGAACATGGCATAAGTTTATGTTTCTATAAAAGGGGGTCACAGGGCATTGTTGCAGATATTCCCAGAATGGATGGCCTCTGTCCCTTGTTACCGTCTGTGCTTTTTTGACATGGAATACTTGCCCCCTCCGCGGTCCACTCGATTAGCGCCGGGGCATGGGCTTAATGGAATCTAATTCTCACTGTCTTCTATTCTTCCGAAAATATAATAACCCGGATTTTATAAGCCCAGTTATTGCACTATGCCAGTTTTAAGATTGAAGAATATACGCCGTACAGGCACAGTACCAAGCCGCCGGTATGCCCTACCTGGGCATATAGGAAGTATGGCGCAGAAGGATAGTGTATGGGTAGCGTTTAATCCTTTCCACTCTGTTTAATACTCTCTGGAACCTAGTCACTCGAGTCTCAATGATCTGCTGTTTTTCGTTTGTTCTAACTATCGTCACTCTTTTTCTCAATTGCTGCATTTTCACTCTTTAGAAGTCTCGCAGTAATCATGAGGGTCTCTTTGTCCCTCGTCCTCTCGTTTTTATTCCATCTCTCGACTGTTCTCAGTTTTGGAATACGTGGGGCAGCCGAACGGTATGTCAACCCTGATTTATACCATGCTTCTAATATCCTACAACATGTCTTTTGAAAATAAACCATCAGCAGCCTAGGTAGAGAATTGTTCCCCTACAAGTAATTCATTAACTTGAAGCCATGATGCCGAAGCTGATGGCAAACAACTTTCTCTACATCATTTATTCCATAACCATGAAGCTTACTTCTGTCTAGTGCCGTCTATTTTGCTTCATATATGACCGAAGATATATTTCCAAGTAGTCAGCGCAAGCTAGCCGTTGGCTGCGTAGGCAGTCGAACCACCATCTTAGGTATTACATGTCGTGTGAGTCCCTTGTCCATATAAGCAAATTCTTTCACAGCCTAGAGACCATCAACACTTTTGAATCAAGTATAGGGTACCAAAGTACAGCTCTTAAGGTGGCGGATAAAGGCTCTCAGTCACTTTTTCCCTTCCATAATTGAAGTATGCTGACGCCAGGCGTACCTAGTGCAATTTAGTCGAGTTCCTCGATTACATTTGGCGTGCAAGTGGAACAACGGACATTAAGCCGGATATCAACAATGTAATTATTGGCGACAAATCATATTCTGCAGGCAAAGAATCTGGAAATTGGGGCTCTTTAGGAGATCTAGAAGGAAAGTCTCCACCAGAGTGTGTGACCTGGATAACGAACGCAATCAATCAGGCGAAAATTCAACGACCGTGGTTGAGAGCTGATGGTACACAGCTGAAAAACGCGGATGGGTCCTTGAAATGGAAAGTAAAACCAAGTAAAAAAAAAAAAAGAATACTCGTCCTTTTTCGACACAGAGAAGCTGGAAGGAATAGTAAGAGGAAGTAAGTCAAGTTGGTTCTTGTACTTCATTCCTTTGTTGGAAACTGTTCTCTCGGAGCGAAGACATTGTTACTGCTGTTAGATTCGCTGTAAAAAGTGTTTTGTTGCAACAGAATAATAAGTTCCAACTCGAGAGGAGTTGTCTTGCGTGAAAGGAATTACACTTTTAGGAAAAGCTAATTTAATTCTCTTTCCCTCTAGCTACACCGGCAGCTTTTGCAAACTTTGTTAGAGAGTTTGGGTAGTACCAGAAATGAGCCAAAGAACAACTTGATTAATTAACTTTGTTAGAGTCTGCAAAAGCGAAGTTCAATATTTGGCACACCACTCTTTTGGATGCTACCAATAATGTGATTGAGCTTCGTAGGCAAGAAATGAGCAAAGTCGCCCTTGATGAATTGCCTAAGCCCAACTTTTGCAGTAAGCAAGTCGAAAAGACTCCCTTTGTAAGCAAATTTCATGCCTTTGATATGCTTGACAAAGGAAGCACTCACGATGGTGACGCTACAAAGAAGGCGAAGCTTGAAGCTGCTATCCAGAACCTAGCAGACGTTGATGGAGGATCTCACCAAGGTGCTGTGGATTATTGGGAAGAAAACAAGAGCACGCTTTCATGTTCATAACTCATTTCGACAAGTCATCATTCTCAGTATATGAAGAAGTTCTTTGATTGTCAGAGCATGAAATTCTCCAAATTCAGAGTACAGTGAATTAGATCTCAAAACTTAACCGTAGAGAATATGTGATATATTTGGCGACAATTGATTCTTTCCAAAGCTCCTTGAAGACCAGCTGTTCTCTCCTAAATAACGAATTGGAAATTAAACTACAATACTTGAAGCCATGTCATGCACTTGAGTCGGTCTCTGTGACTAATTCTCTATCCCCTTGTCCGGTGTAGCTTTTTCTCCCCACAACAGGGAGCCTGAGGCAACATTATACAGAAGAACCAGCCATACACTTGTATATTCCATCGAGACCGCTCATTATTGATCGTTGTGAGTGGCATATCTCAACATTAGTATAGGCAGCTCAGTAGATAGTACACAGCAGAAAAAATTGCACAAGATGGCATGAAACGATGATACCTTTGTAAATTTTCTAGCGGTAATTACAGAAGCTCTGTCTAAACTAGGCTAAGTAGTTTCAGACTAATCTCATAGCGGTCTGCTGTAGTTTTCGAGTGCATTCCATTCTTAGGAACTATTGCAGTTGCCAAATATAGGAAGACAGTTCTTAACTGCGCAGTAATCTGTTGAAGAGCTGCAGTAATAGTTTTTGGAGCAGCAATTTCCAAACTGACCTCCTATACATGTTCTTCCATTGAACCTACAGATTACATCTTGGGTAACAGCTTGGTAAGTGCCAAATGCAGACAGACAGCTACCAGATACAGAACATGAATCTGTACCAGAACCGCAGAGATAATTCTTCCCGCAG
>Ga0247734_1002593_pt1 | contig 11602 bp, 7 predicted proteins | sample UWRJL103311B2_FD_180933 | JGI IMG/M metagenome (GOLD analysis project Ga0247734, IMG submission 180933) | Plant litter microbial communities from Arlington Agricultural Research Station in Wisconsin, United States - UWRJ-L103-311B-2 | ecosystem: Environmental > Terrestrial > Plant litter >... | reverse complement strand
TTAGCAGCATCCAGCCGGCTTGTGTATGCTCTGAAGTAATGTGTCTTCTGCATATCCCCAGGCAAGCCTTCCAGCGATACCCATCTTTCAAAGCATTCCCAAGGAGTTCGTCGCTCAGCTCCTGAAGCGAACATCGACTTGCTCTGCAACATATTCGCGATGAGGGACCAGTTGTATGAATAATCACGAACGTAGCGTCTAAGATCATCATCTTCATTTAATGTCCATTGGGAAGATTGCCTGTTTTCAAAGAAACTCTGAAGTGGCATCGGATACTCTGAAGGCGGTCTGAATTGATGACCTGCATGAATGCGATCACGAATGTGCTTGTGCTCTGGATTGAATAAGGCAACGTCAACTTGCTCAGGGGGAAGAACGGGTCTCTTGTGGCCCGCATCCCCAAAAATGATCTGCTCATCATCATCTTCTTCTTCCTCGTGACTGAAGCGACTTCTTTTACGTGGTGGTCCTTCATCCAGAAGTTCCATGCGGCCATCGACGTATTTGCTTACAGGGAGGGCGTCCCTCTTCCAGAATCTATCAGGGTTGAGATCTGACTTTGAAGGGGGTTCCGAGGATGGCACACAAAGGGGCATGCCGTACATGGGAAGTTCGTCAAGCAGTTGGTGGGCGGTAGGTGAGTTTCTCAGACCAAAGACCACGTCGTCATCTTGAAGACCGAATATCGCAAATGGTGCGACGGTTTCAGGGAGATCAAGACGCGGTTCTTCATCTTCATCCATGGAAGAATAAAGATCAGCGGAAGATACAAGGTCAGGAGTATCTTGTGCAGGGCTCGAGAATTCTCCCATTTCGACATCCTTCGGCGGTGGAGGTGTCGCATTCACTTGTATCTTCTTACGATCTTCAGGACTAGCTTCATGCCACTCCGCGCACGCAAGCGCAAGATTCCTGGCAACGGTCATCTTCCATTTTCGTTCCTCTCTGAAGTCAGTTCGCATCCATTTTGCTTCTTGCAGCACTACATCCCAGTGAGACGAAGGTCGCTGTGGTTCATCGGATCGTTTTGGCTGTCTCAATGCCCATTTGTCGGCCTTTTGCAAGTTATAGATCCGATTAAGGACCCTAACAGCTTGGTTTTCGAGAAGTGGGAGATATGCATTTTCAGTAGATATTGTTTTGTGTGCTTTGCTTATAAGACTTTCCAAAGTTGAGCGATCTGCCCCTTCTGCCGCTGCAAGAAACAGTGGGTTGAAGTAATCATCCTTTGCTTCCAGCGAGAGCTGGCTCCCATTCGGCATTCCGACGGAGTCACTCTGTTTGGCTGGCTGTTTCGCAAAAACAACCTTTGATAGTTTACTGCGTTCCTTCTCCTTGGCCTTCTCAATAAGACTTTTTCTAGTTCCGGGTGATTGAGGGGTGGCACTCCTTGGGGAATGAGAAAGTCCGGCGGACTCAGTGTCGGTAATAAGTTTAGGGCCAGTTCGATCCGGCCCAACATTTGTATTTGGTCGAGGAATCTCACCTAAAATTTCAGACACAGACTTGTGTCTCATTGCACCTGAGGAAACTCTCGTTGTCATCCTCTCCAATACTGGAGTAACAGGCGTGGGTTCTCTTCGGGAATTTGGTGGGATGGAGACGCTGGGCTTCTGTGGTTGATCGTCCTTTACAGAGGCGGGAGCATTAGACGATTGTGGGATCTCAGAGCTGCTCGAAGCAGGAGCTTTGTTTGCAACATCAGTAGGTATCGCAGTCGAGTCTACTTCCATAAACGATGACGGTGGCGTATCATCAGCTTCAGAATCTGGTATTTCGGATGGCCGAACTGTTGCATGTTGGGTGCTTGATGTCTCAACACCACTCATAGCTGCATCCCCACTTGGTTGCTGTAACCGAGCAGTTTCCTCGTTGTCATCCACGATATCCTGAACAGCTTCACCAGCCCCCTTGGTAAGAGAACGTTCCGTAGTTACATCTGGTTGAACTCCCACCATTGGCTCCCCTACACGTTCTGTGGCAGCTTGTCCTTCCAGTTGCAGTTGCTCTTCAGGTGTGTTAACATTACCCTTGAGAATTTCACTACGGGTGACGGCCATTTGCGCTTGACGTATTCGTTCATGTTCCGTATTCTCTGCAATATCCTCTGCAACTTTTCCATCCTCAATAGGGCTTCTCGATCCACCATCTTTCTCCAGCGTCTCCGCATCGTAACGGCCTTCGTGATCCGGGCTAGTATCGGTTGAAACTTCATGTAAAGCGGGTGTCGTTGCAGAATGTGCACTGGTCGAGCCAGGTGAGGAAAGCGGTTCTCCTGCCCGTCCACCATCGCGAGGGGGGAGGTTGATTTCAAGGGGTTCTTTATTCAGGCGTGCCTCCTTCATATGGCGTTCCTGGACGTCCTTTGGAGGTAGATGTGCAGTCAAGGCCTTGTGTGGTGGTCCATCATGCGACCCAAGTCCATTCACGAGCGGTTCATCTAATCTGGCAGCATCTTCCGCTAAAATGGGCATGGCCTTCCTTGGATCAACACCAGGACTATTCGGTCTACTCTCCAACTGCTTAACCCTCTCACTCTCCAACTGGCCAGGGGGCACAACATCGTCGGGTATGATAGGCTCTGGGCGCGACGCATTCTCAAAGGTTTCCTCCACTATCTCGTTCAGTACGGCGGATGATTCTGCAGGTAGATCGGTCTGCGAGCCCTTCGAAGTCGATCTTTGCATAGGCAGCCCTTGTCCTGCTTGAGCCTCAGCACTGGTCTCTCCTCCCTGCCCTGCATCGCTCCTCGAAGTCGGTGTCGGCGCTCTACTCTTCCTGGGTTTCGACCCATCACGCTGTGACTTTGTCGCGGTTCGCAAGGATTCACCATTTCGAGCATCCGGGCTTACTTTCCGGATAGGAGAGCGCTTTTTCGAAGTATCCGACCGTAATTGACGACGCGTTGGGAGATTCTTTTCATCGAAGAAGCGGTTCCTATGGCCGTCAGCCTACCCCAAACATTAAATACCATAAGGATAACATACTGCAAGATATCCGAGACATCTAGAAAGCGATGCTCCTCATTATTAGTGCGTGGCGCGTCGATGGAGTCGGAGGACAATGTTGGTAGTGGTCCATCGGAAACGCAAACAGCGTACAGCTCGACCAGCTTCCTTTTCCTCGAGGTGACAACGGCCCTAGAATAATTAATATGGCATGCGCAATTGATTCCTGTAATTATTAGAATTAACCTACTGCAACTGCTCCCGTTTTGATCGCAAGAGCCGTGTACGATCCGGCTGCGGTCGCGAGCTCATACTATCAAACCATCGATCTCGCGGGGAAGTGGATGCGTAATTAATTCCCAAAGGAGCGTTAAAGGAGAGAAGGGGGTATGAGAATGGAAACCCGATGGGGGTTTCGATGGAAAAGTCGTGATGTGGGCGTGGTTGATGTTTTTTTCTTTCCTGGGGTCACTTGGTGGTGGTGGTGGTGGTGGTATTAACTCGATGGTGAAAGAGGTGCGGCATGGCATGGGGATAGCGAGGAGAGGGCCTAGGGGAGTGTAGTCGTCTCGCTAGTTATCTGGGGGGAGGAGGGGAAATAGGGTTCACTGATTGTTGTAATGGGGGAAAAGCGAAGCATTTGGATTTGATATCTACGGTGGGATATTGTTTATACTCTGGGATGCGATATATGTATAGTCTGCATGGCCCTTTTTTTCGTGGTGTTGCAGTTGGTCACTTTTGGGTGGTGGCATTTGTTTCGACCTGGATTTTGGGAATCCTTCTGTCACACTGACGCTAACGATGTCTCCTCCTCCTCCTCCTCCTCCGATCTCCTTTGGCCGCCGTCTTCACCACCACCACCACCACCACCAAAACCCTTACGTACTGGATATCAAGCACACGTTATCGCGGTCATTTGAACTATTTGAGTCCTGTTCTTTAGGTATATCATATCATATTAATCTCAGTGGAATATTGGATCTGTTTAGCCAATGAAACGCGTGCCTTCCAGCTCACCCAAGCAACATTAGCAATTACCATTGGCAAACAAAACAAATTTGATAAGAAACATCCAAGTTTAAAATCTTCCACCTCTATAAGACCTTCAAACCTGGTGCATGATGATGAAAAAGAAAGAAGAGAGATACTCTAAATCTCTGAAAGTAAAGTATCGTCCAAAACTATTTAAGATCATATCTATATATAACATGGAATAATTTGATAATGAGAGACAAAGTCATTAATCTCCCCATAAAAGCAAACTCGTTCATGTATTCAAATATATCTATAGCCCCTACATCCCCTACATCCCCTTCCCAAACCAAAAGTTACTCCGCTATCAATTAAAAACAAAACCAACCTGTATATCTATCTAGTAACCAAAGAATAGGTACTTTTAACTATACCAAACCAAAAACAAGCGTCAGTAGATAGCCAACAAAAAAATACATCTCCAACTATTATATATAGTGACGAGAAATCGATACTTCTTCATACGTTAGTCACCCCGGACCAAGAATAACCCCCCATATATATATATATCAAATGTTTAGATACCACTCAAGTTCGGAAATGCCCCAGCTTGAAGCTTGGAAGAGGAGAATGATAGTGCAACTCTCTTAAACGGAGCCTCCTGACAACTTTCAAAAAAGGGTCATCTCATAACACTTACCAACATACCAACTTACCAACTTAATAACTTACATACGACCAACTTCTTTATTTTTCCCTTCTTTATTTTTTGGTCATAGATAGTTTTGCATGCATGCATGCATGATTATTGTCCCGATTTATTGATTTAAATGACGACGCGGGTAATAATGTCCATACGTACCACACCGCTTAGTTTTTAAGGGGAATGGGGAATGGGGAATTCGGATGGTTGGTTTGAAGTGGTTCTCGGAACTTTGCTTGGGATGCATTACATTACGTTGTGCGATAAAATATAGTCTCGAGCCAGAGTGTGTGTAGTTTTCGCTGATGGCTGATGTTAAACTATGTTACGTATGACGGCTTTTAAGGACGAGTCATGGCGTCTTTGAACATCTGGAGGCTCTCTCTGATCCAGTGCACCGCCTATAGCATGAAGAATACGCAAGAGAACGTCTACTCGGAAATTTTATAAATTATTAGGTTATCGCTAGTCGTGAAAGTGCAGAGTGTTCGAGAACCCTAGGTCTCTGTGGTATATCCATCCCATCCGTTCGGGTTAACAGTAATTAAATAATACACCAATCCAAGAAAGTCACTTTTTAGTCGTTCCCTTTTAATGCAGCCATGTCGTCCTTCCGATATCCCCATTTTGGTTTCGACCTTTCCCGACGCTATTTTTACCCCCGCTGAGAGCTAAACGCCTCCCGATATTTCCAAAACAAACACAAGAACAAAATAACACACTGAGGATCCAGATTCCGCCCTCGAGACTCTCTCTGCTAACGTACGTCCCTAGGCCACCTAGGCCATGGGATGTTTGATGTTGTTGCGTGCTATTCTTTACATTGGAAGCAGCTGGCGAGGGCATCATGTCTGGGTTAGACAGTAATAGTACCGCCGAACCAAAGGATCCAACTAGAAGGGAGAGCACGAATCCGGGCTTCGAGCGGTCGATGATATACCAGAGAACTGGGTTCACCAAGGCCAACGTAAGGGAAGCCTGCAGGGTTGATGTCCAGGGAAGTTTTCTCTATAAAGTGTTAGTGAGCCTGATCAATTCCAAGATATGATATGGCCAGTGGCATCAGGATGTAGAACGTACTATGGCAAATGCAATCCCTACAAAGGCCCCTACGCTTCTTATTACGGGAGTCCAGTCCGCACCGAAAATCCCGCTGGCATCTAGATCGGCAGGATCCTTTGTTTTCGCTCTTCTCTCCTTAATAGTCTCATGGGCCTCAATGTTTTCATCTTCCTCCCATAGCGTATCAACCCATGGCAGCAAACTTCCCAAGGCAACGCCAGCAACACCCCAGAAAATAAGATACCTCCACTCACTTGTTGGTTTGATGATCCCTTCAACTGGAAATGGGGCAAACTTTCGGTCGTTATGTAGATGCTTGACGAGCAATCCGTATAGCATGCCCAGAAAAAACAGTGTAACTCCACGCAGCACCAAACTAATCGCAACGATTGGCCCCGAGACAGCCGGTCGCACTACCTTCTTCCGCTGATATGGTATGGGAGAATTCTGCGGTGATTCGGCACCCGTTCCCCATGGGGTAGAAAGTTCTTCGCGGTCCGACGAGTAGTCTCCCGTGGGCGAGTATATTCCCAAAAGTGTTGAGGATGTGAGGTTGAGGATGGAGTGGGTCCGACTGGGAGTATCTTCGATGGGTGCAGGTGCAAGCAGAGGGCTGGGAGGTTGTTGTGGGATTGCACTGTGGTTGAATGGCCTCCTGGGGACTGGACGATAGATGGGAGGACTAGAAGCCATGCTTGTTGAGGCTTTACTGAGACTGTGCTTGAAGAGGGCTGAGTTGTTCCAATATATGTAGTGATGGCTTCTGCAGAAACCCTAGCGAATAGTACGGTACCCAACGTTCCAGTTCTTGAATATGCTTCTAATTTTGCTTTCTTTCGGCAAGAAAGTTAAGATGTGAGATTGCGGTGGTTGTTCGTAAGGAATGGTCGGCGGGTTCGGGGGTATTGCCAGCTTCTCGTTCGGGAATGCTAATGGGGGTAACTGTGTCAATTGTTTCAACCAGCACACAACACCGATGAGCAGATAAAATAGTGGTCATGTAACGAACGACTTGAAGATGAAGCGAGAGGAAGGTTGGCGGAAGAGGAGGAGGAGGAGGAGAAGAAGAAGAAGGACGGAGGTGTCAACAACACAGCTACACTACTATACAGCTTGTGCTGTACAGCGGGGAAGACCAAAAGCTCAAACTAACTTTGAAGCGCTATACGGGACAGCCCATTGGTGCAGAACTTTCCACACTTCTCAGACTAAGGAGATCACGAGGTGGATCAAGATATATGGGAGAACGGGGTCGGGAGCTGCTTCACATGCCAAAACGCCCCTCAGAAAAAGCCCGAGAAACAGAGGGGCCATTCAAACAACGCTGATCGCTGGATCGGCATTTAACCTTACCATTTACCACTAGCCAACAGAGCTAGTAGAGGCTAGTAGAGGCTAGTAAAAGTTAAGAAGGGGGAGGGGGGGCTAGTAGTCTTCATGGCTGGTCTTCACTTGGACAATACAATATACAATACAATGCATTACATTACAACAAATACATTACAACAGACTTCGTACCTATATATATGTATATATATATACATATACATATACATATGTACTCACGACGGAGTTCCGGACTGGATGGAGCCTTACTACTGGCTAGCTAGCTTACTGGTTGGTTCTTGTAAATCTCGTGACCTCGGAGCCGGAGCATATTCCTCCTCCTCACTCCGTCCCCCAAGTGATCTCTCTATCCTCCTCCATTCTACAGTACTGGTCCATACACCACACTAAAGTAAAAATATGTATCGCTGCTTCGTCTGAATAGCTTCATCATCTTTCATTTTCCCTTTCCGGAGCTGGGCGATTCACTTAAGCCCACTCTCTACAGGTTGAAAAAGAAACTGTGTAAGACACCAAACCACCATGTACCATCCATCCACCACACCAATGCTGAGCTAATATGATCAGTCGGAGTCGGTACAGCAAAAGAGGCTTGCATATCCAGCGTTTTGGAACACCATTGGGCAGCTTTTTGGCATGATGCTTGATCCCGCAGGTGCTACCAGCAGAACACCTTGCACAAGTGTATGTGTGGAAGGGAAATGGATAGGATGTTCATCAGCAACCCATGCCATAATCAATCGATAGCTTCTCCTATGCTATGTTGCCGAGCCTACCAAGAAATTGGATTTGGAATCATCGAATGCTCCTTTACAGAATTACCTATCTACAGCCGATTCCCAATATCTCGAATTTATCTATTCGAGATAACGCTCCCACTTTCAACGTTATCTGTTATAGTTACAGTTACACCTACAGTACAGTACTTGACCATTGGAGCACTTCTTATGTAATCTGGCAGGTCTCCTTCTAACTACCCCTGGTCTCTTAAGGCTGAAATACCATTTGTGTTACCATTTTATCTTCATTGTGCCACCGGTTGGGCCCAAATAGCGTGACCTTCATCGCATAGACTTTCCACTATTCTTGCAGTATTCTATGGATGCCGCACATCTATGCAAAGTCTGCCAGACTCTCGATCTCGAGTTCTTCCTAAGTGAAGAACGGGCAGATCAAAGAGTTCCCCCAGGCCCAGACGATGACAAGGACTCTTTTACGATGATCACTGCCGTTCCTCACCACTCATCAATTTTAGAATTGCACGTTTCGGCGCGCAGTGGTTGTAATTTGTGTTACATGATCTTAAGTAGAATCCATGATTTGCCCGATTTCAAACAACCGGGCCACGAAGTCGATAGCAGAATTCAGCTTGGAATGATGTTTCAGCAATACCACCGGCTGGTAATTCATTATCGCGGTGCCTCCCTCATGATGCCTGTTTATTCCATAGCCTTAAATACGGATGATGGTATGAAAAAACCGCCCCGTCTGAATCCTGTTATATATTGGCCTGGTGATAGTGCGTGTGTCGTTCAATTACATAAGATAGTTAGAAGCCTCTCCTTCTATCCTCTGTTCAGTCCGCGTGCACCAACTAATGTCAGATAAAGAATACAGCGCACCTCCATCGCGTATTTATCCCTTGGACTCGTCGCCAACCATAGAATTAGCAAAGTCATGGTTGCATGACTGTGACTTAATTCATAGAAGGTGTTACACTAAGAACAGCGGCATCTCAGCAGTTCCTTCAAGGTTGATTGATCTCGGTACATTAGAATATTCACACCTTCGACTGATATTCAGGAAAGACTACTTCCAAAGTCAACTCCAATCACTCCCAGAGCATCCACGAGTAAATGATGGCAGGTATATGACCCTGAGCCACTGTTGGGGTGCACCATCCGATTTCCAACAACGAGCATGTACTACCAAGAACAATATAGAAGCCCGCAAATCAAATATCGACATTGCCATCCTCCCAAAAACCTTCCAGGATGCTATCAAAATAACGAGGTACCTCGGGGTTCGATTCCTCTGGATAGATACATTATGTATCGTGCAGGATGATGCGCAGGATATCGATCAGGAATACACCGCTATGAAAGACATTTTTCTTGGATCCTATTGCACGATTGCTGCATCAGACTCTCATGATGGAAATGGCGGTTGCTTTGTCCCGATCAAAATCCCATCGGTCACCTGCTGCTCCTTCGAGTGCCATTCGTCAGATAGATCTAAATCTGCAGAAATATCTGTTTATCAGGGTTTTGATGAGTGGAGTACTAGCATCATAGGTCCACTACAGAGGCGTGGTTGGGTTAGTTACCTACCCGACTAATTGTCAATCCCAGAGGCAGCCGAGATCAGGATGATATTTGGAAGCATTCTGTCCCAGCCCCTCTCGATAGCTTTGATAACATTCAATAACACATTGCTGACTCATACTGTAGACACTACAAGAGCGCTATCTCACCTCTCGCGTACTGCATTTCACAAAGTCACGCCTACTTTTCGAGTGCCAGGAATGGAACGCATCCGCAGATAGACCTATGCTGAGTCCGAAAACGAATGATGGAAATTTGGGGGTCCTTGGTTTGCTAAGAGCCAGTGGACACCGATTTAGCACACTAGATATCCCCCTCATCCGAAAAACGTGGATTGAACTAGTAGAAGAGTATGCATTAACAACTCCTTGGCATCTCAAGTTACTAAAACAGTCTAGATACTCTCGAAGAGCACTAACATTTCCAACCGACAAGCTCCCGGCACTCTCTGGACTCCTGGGTTGGTTTGTGTATGAGGACGACGTCTATGCCGCAGGATTATGGAAAAGTTCTTTTGGGCCGGATCTGTACTGGCGACCAGATATTCACACTTGCTATGCGGAGAACCAACAGAGCTTTGAAAGCATATCTCTACTAGACACGAGTAGTGCTGGCCATCATAGAACTCGCATTCCGGGACTTCCAACTTGGTCGTGGGCTTCGCTCTCTTCGGCCGTCATATATCGCGGATACTCGACGTCTACTGAAGCTGAATCCTTCAAGCTCATAGATCTGGATATCAAATTGGCAGGCATTAATCCCTATGGTGCTGTTGGGCACGCGAAAGCCAAAGTTTCCGGTTTTATCACCACTGCGTATGCTGTTAAATTACACGACTTTAGAGGAAGCGATCGGTGGTATGAGACAATAGCACCACTCAAATCTATTGATTACTCTACTGTCGATGCAATATCCCGCCTTCCAGCTTCAAACGTCCTCGTTGGAGACATCTTCGCCGCAAACACTTTTCGTGCTATATTCTCTGTCGACGTGACAGATGAAACAATCTCGCCAGATATGGAACTCACCTGTTTAATAACCTGTCACATCAAACTCAACTTCACAGTAGATGAACCGGATATCGTAGGACTAGTGCTTCAGCAAACGGATCAGGGTGAGTGGAGAAGGGTCGGGACTTTCCAGACAAGGAAAGATGAAATGAAATGGTTTCGGCAAAGTGACGAACTTGTTCTAGTCTGAGAGAGTGATGTTGAGATGATTGGGCGTTTCCCAGTGATACATATCATTATCATCCCTATTTTTATATGGTTCAATCTCCTGTAGTTGGGGGCAGGGGGAGTTGGGTATGCGTAAGTGCTCTGTGGAATCAGTGGGATAAATCGCGTTGAATATTCCTTTCTGTAGTAGTAGTAAGACATCTACAGAATTGAGGACGGCTGATAGAAAGTCGAAGAGGTGGTGGTTTGCACTTCTCAGATGAGCAGCCTTTGTGATGAGACAGCAATGGATTGGTTGATAAGAGGATTTCTTAATAAATTTGTCGGAGAGGCGGATAAGTGCTGGCAAGATGAATAGAAAAGCGGTCGATAGATGGTAACTGCATGTGCCACAACCAGACAAAAGTCAAATAAAATCGAATAGCACAAGCTACCATATCATGGGTCTTACGATCACGAAGGAGGGAAAAGTTTCACCTGGGGCCATGACACAAGACTATGGGGCTGCGTGATTTGTGGGAGTGACTGTAACAGGACTTGGCCGGAGACAAGCTATATTTCATATGCTCAAGTTCAAGTTCAGGTTCTAAATTCTAGCATAGGATATCGATCAGGAATACTATATGATAAGAGAAATTTTCTTAGATTGTATGTTTTGTACATTTTCGTTTATCTAGGGATGAAATCTAGTGATCTGGGTATTTTCTGCCATCCTATAACTTGCTCTTAGATCCTCCTAAGAACGTCTGGGCTAGTTTCAGCTGTTCAACTGCCTCAGCAACCATTTCGTCAACAATTTGACGAGCAGGCTGAATTTCTTTGATAACTCCTGCCACAACTCCCATTAGATGAGGAATATCTACATCATTTCCAGCATCCATATCATACTCAATGGGCACTACACCGCTCTCCGTTAACTCCTTTACCTTCGCAGGTTGGGCCTCCCATTTGTCTACCCACGCGTTCCTCCTTACCCTTAACGGCCGTCCACTAACAGCTAGCGTCCTCAAGGTATCCTCGAACTTAGCGGTAACAACACTCTCCTTATGTTCTTGGCTACAACCC
>Ga0247734_1002592_pt1 | contig 11607 bp, 8 predicted proteins | sample UWRJL103311B2_FD_180933 | JGI IMG/M metagenome (GOLD analysis project Ga0247734, IMG submission 180933) | Plant litter microbial communities from Arlington Agricultural Research Station in Wisconsin, United States - UWRJ-L103-311B-2 | ecosystem: Environmental > Terrestrial > Plant litter >... | reverse complement strand
CCTGGTAATTTTCATGGCCTTTTCCGGCAATCAGAATAATATCTTCCGGATTTGCTTCCTCGCAGGCTTTTAATATAGCTTCTCTTCTGTCCTCAATTACGGAAGTTTTTTTATAGTCCAATGGAGGAACACCTTTTCTCATCTGATCCAGAATATCCATTGGATCTTCAAAACGGGGATTATCAGACGTTAAAATTACGCGGTTGCTGTATTTACATGCGATCGCAGCCATTTTTGGTCTTTTTTCTGCATCCCGGTTTCCGCCACATCCAACAACTGTAATTACTTTTTCATTACCGTGACGTAAATGTGTAATTGTTTCAAGTACGTTTTCCAAAGCGTCAGGTGTGTGCGCATAATCAACGATTCCAACAATATTGTCAGCCGAATGAAATTGCTCAAACCTTCCCGGAGGGCTTTTTAAATTAGATAGTTCAGTAAGAACAATTTCCGGATTTTCTCCCAGAAGAACTGCGGCACCATACACAGAAAGCAGGTTATAAGCATTAAAACGGCCAATTACCCTAAACCAGACTTCATGGAGATTAATTTCCATTTGCATACCAGTGAGTGTATCCGAAATAATTTTACCCTTAAAAGATGCAAGCGTCTGAAGTGAATATGTTTCCACCTTAGCCTTTGTATTTTGCACCATCACTGAGCCTCTGCGATCATCTATATTTACCAGCGCAAAAGCTTTTTTTGGTAATTGGTCAAAAAAACCTTTTTTCGCTTTAATGTAATTATCAAATGTCTTGTGAAAATCAAGATGATCGTGGGTAATATTGGTAAAAATGCCTCCTGCAAACTGCAATCCGGTAATACGATGCTGCGCTACTGCGTGAGAACTTACCTCCATAAACACATGACTGCATCCTTTTTTCAGCATTGTTGCCAGAAGCTGGTTCAATGTTATGGAATCCGGCGTTGTATGTGTAGAAGGAATAACTTCATCCTCTACCTGATTTTGAACCGTTGAAAGTAAGCCGCAACGGTAACCCAATCCACGGAAAAGCTGAAAAAGAAATGTTGCAACTGAGGTCTTTCCGTTGGTGCCGGTAACCCCGATCAGCGTAAGTTTTTGCGATGGATAATCATAAAATGCTGAGGCGATTAATCCCATTGCTTCCGCTGAATCCGAAACTTGTACATAAGTAACATTGGAGTCGGTTACTAACGGAAGTTCTTCACACACAATAGCGGTTGCACCTAGCTTTACAGCTGTTTCTATATAATTATGTCCATCAGTTTGTGTGCCGCGGAGTGCAATAAACATACTGCCCGGCAAAACTTTTCTGGAATCTAATATTAAATTATGAATGAATACATCTGCTAAACCTGTGGTTGTTAACACGGTTACATCCTTAAGCAATGTATTTAAATTTTTTTCCTGATTGGTTTCCATCAATGGAATTTAATGTAATGTTAAAAGGATCGTTTTACCGCCGCTAGTATTAATTCCCGGTGGAAGTGATTGTTCCACAACTTTTCCGGTTCCTTTAAAACTAACTTTGTATCCTTTATTTTCTAAAATATATAATGCATCCCTCATAGGCAGCCCTTGCAGATCCGGTACTTCTCCTGAGCTCACAGTAAGCGGTTTCCATCTGGGTTTTCCGTTGTCCACAATAGAACCAACTGCATAGTCAGATCCTTCCGGAAGCGGAGTAAGCTTTAGCTGTTCACTTATAATTTTAAGATCTGATGATTTTCCTGCAAATTTCAGATCTCTGGTTTTTTCAGGTATAGAATCTTTTACAGGTTTTTGAATACTCACATCGTAAGCATAAATACGATCTGCTACTTCTTTAAAAACAGGAGCAGCTACACTTCCTGCAAAAAGAGTATATTGAGCACCTGAGCCTTGCGGCGTATCAATAATTACAATAGCACTGTATTTTGGGTTATCTGAAGGGAAATAACCGGCAAAAGAAGTGTAATATTTTCCAGGTATATATCTGCCGTTAATCAGCTTTTGAGCCGTTCCGGTTTTACCTGAGATCTTGTATAAATTTGATTTGATATTGGTAGCAGTTCCATGTTCTACAACACCCTGAAGCATTCTCTGTATGGTTTTTATTGTTTCCGGTGAGCATAAAGGTTTTTCTTCAACATAAGGAGAGAATTTATCCTCCACTTTTTCAGCACTGCGAACTTCGCGCACGACCATAGGCCTTACCCAATAGCCATCATTAGCAACAGCATTGTAAATGGCGAGTGTCTGCAAAGGAGTCATGGCCATTTCGTATCCGTGCGACATAAAGAACAGAGAATAATCGCTCCATAATTTTGAAGATCTGTCCTTGATATAAGGCGGCTTTTCACCTTTCATGTGAATTCCAGTTGGTTCTGTCAAGTGGAATTTCTTTAAATATTCTAAATATTTGTCAGGTTTTGAGAAAAAATATCTTTGCATGAGCAGCAAAATTCCAATATTAGAAGATTTTTCAAATACCTGAGTGGCAGTAAGCATTCCGTGTCCGCCACGTTTGGAATCACTTATTGTAGTACCTCTAAACCTGACTGCGCCCGATCCTGTATTTACGCTTACCTGATCAGGATTCATTTTAGTTTCTTCCAAAAGTGCCATCATGGTTGGCAACTTAAAAGTGGATCCCGGATCTGCACTTCCTGCCAGTGCATAGTTGAAATCTTCTTCGTATTTCCCTTCGCCCCGTTTCGTCAGATTTGCCATTGCCCTGATTTCCCCGGTTGCAACCTCCATTACAATTACGCAGCCGTAATTTGCTTTGGTTTCAGTCAGTTTTCTGCGAAGTGCAATTTCTGCCATATCCTGGAAATTCATATCCAGTGTTGTGTAGATATCTTTTCCGGTTATCGGCTGCACATTTAAAGCATCACCAACAGGAATTTTCATACCGCCTTCTACCACTTCCACCCAGCCAATTCCTGATTTTCCTTCCAGTTTTTTATCAAAACTTGCTTCAACACCAATATAGCCTCTGCCACTTTTAGGATCGGTTCCGCCTATGGTACGGTCGGCCATGGGACTAAAAGGTTTGTAGCGTTTATAAATCGTCTCAAACTTACCGCCTCCTCCTTTTTTTTCTTTGGTGAAAAACGGCCATTTTCTTATTTTTTCACGATCCAGGTGACTGATTTCTTTGTTTTTTAATCTTAAATATCTTTTGTTTTTGCTGGTCCGGTAGCGAATCATTTTATTTCTATAGTCGGAAGCAGAACCTTCGCCAAAACTTTTGGAAAGCAAACTTGCAAGTTGATCTATATTGTTATAAAAATAAGCTGAATCGGCAACTTTGGTATCAAAACCTATATAATAATAAGGCAGGGAAGTAGCCAGCAAACTGTTGTCATTGGAATATATATTTCCCCTCATGGCTGGAATGGTATCCAGTTTCAAGTCATTCTTTACAGAATATTCCTCCCAGGTTTTTCCCTTAAACGTATCGTAATACTGCACCCGTATTAATTTTGCAAAGACTAAAATAGCCAGCATTAGTAATAAACAAGCCACAATCCTTGCCCGGTTGATCAATGCAAGTTTATTGTTCTGGCCGTTTTCCACTTCGTTTTTCATGACTCACTACAATAAAATATTGAAAATTATAAAAGAAATAATAGTCGGAGTTTGTCAGTTATTGTCAATTCCCAAATATTATTCATTCCTTTTAATAATAATTTTTTTTGGAGGGGTCAAATTCTCTTCCAAACCCTGATCCTTTACTTTTTCAATCACAACGGATTGTTTCCCGCTCTTCATATACTCCGCGTGAATGGAAGTATATTCCGCACGCAAGTCATCCACTTCTCTTTTTAGCTTAATGCTGCTCCGAACATATTCTTCTGATTGAAAACCAATTCTTTCATAAATCACCAAAAGAAGAACGATCCATCCGAAATAATAGAAATACTTCACCGGAACACGTTCTTCATGTCCGGGTTCTTTTTCTCCAAAAACTTTATCCAGTGGGAAAAACCGGTTCAGCCAGTTAAAAAGGCTATATTCCCGTTTAGGTTTCTTCGCTTTCGGAACGATTGGCTTCGGTCTCTTTTTATTTTCTGACATAGATTTAAAGAATTAAAGGGTTTCACGCAAAGTAGAGACGGAAGGGGCAGAGAACGCAGAGAAAAACTTTTGCGCTCTTTGCCTTAAGCTTCTTAACTTTGCGTGACACCTTTCTCTGCTATTCTCAATTTTGCACTTCTTGCCCTTGGATTTTTTGCTACTTCTTCGGCACTTGCCTCCACAGGTTTTCTTGTAATGCTTTTCAAAGGTTTGATCTCATTTCCGTAAAAATCCTTTTCTACTTCTCCGTCAAATTTTCCTTTTTGAATAAAGTTTTTTACCAAACGGTCTTCCAGCGAATGATAGGACATTACAACAAGCCTTCCGCCCGGTGCTAATACTTCCGGAACCTGCGAAAGAAACTCTTCTAAAACTCTCAATTCATCGTTTACCTCAATACGCAAAGCCTGAAACACCTGTGCGAAATACTTGTTTTCACGATGCTTTGGGGCATATTTCAGTAAAATTCCTTTCAGGTCATTGATCGTTTCGATCGGCGTATTATGGCGTGAAGTAAATATAGCTTCGGCCGCAGTACGGGCATTATGAACTTCTCCATACATTCCAAAAATTCGCTGTAATTCAGCCGCAGAACGTACATTCAGTACTTCTTTGGCTGTTTTTTCACTGTTTGGATTCATGCGCATATCCAGGTCAGCATCAAAGCGTGTTGAAAATCCTCGTAGCGGTGTATTGATCTGATGAGAAGATACTCCCAGATCGGCAAGTATTCCATCTACTTTTTCTGCTTTATGTAATTTCAGGTAACGTTTTATATGTCTGAAATTGGCGGCGATAAATGTAAATCTTTCGTCATTTTTGAAAGCTTCGGCATTGGCAACAGCATCAGGATCCTGATCAAAAACCAGAAGCCGGCCGGTGGTAAGTTTTTCCAGAATAGCGCGCGAATGTCCGCCGCCTCCGAAAGTAACGTCTACATAAATTCCATCAGGACGGATATTCAATCCTTCCAGGCATTCAGATAACATTACGGGTTCGTGATATGTACTTTGCAAACTCATTTATTAAAAGCAACGTGTGTAGGAACTATTTCTTGCCACGAGACAGTTACAAACTTAATAATTTTCAAGCGTAGGAGTCGCCGTTCTTGAAGGATTTAATTTTAAATGCCTACCTGTAATTTCATAATAATAAGTTGAACATGAGAGTAATAAATTTTTTAGCTTCGATTTTGATTATAGGTGCCTTGGCAGCATGTTCACCCGGTGATACGGATTTGAAGCGCGGAATATGGCGTGCCACCTTAAATCGTAATGGACAGCAGCTTCCGTTACTGCTGGAAATATTTAAAAATCCCAACGGTAAAAATTACACGGTTTATTCAATGAATGGCAAAGAACGTCTTCGTTTGGATACCGCTTATTTTGAACATGATTCCCTGCATATTCCCATGCAGCTTTTTGACGCAGAAATTGTTGCAAGTCTGGAAAAAGATGAGCTTAAAGGGAGATATAGCAGAACAAAGGAAGGCGTCGTTACAGGCTCCCTTCCATTTTACGCGAAATTTGGAGAGAGCTATCGTTTCTTCAAGGAAGGCGTTGCAAAAGGTGCAAAAAATGTAAGTGGGAAATGGTCAACGACATTTATTAACGCAGCGACAGGTGATTCAACGGTTGCTGTTGGAAATTTTGCACAGGAAGGAAGTGAAGTACAGGGTTCCTTTTTGACACCAACTGGTGATTATCGCTATTTGAATGGAAATGTAAATGGTGACAGTTTATTTTTATCAACTTTCGATGGTTCTAATGCGATGTTGTTCAAAGCAGCTATCCAGCCTGACGGAACCTTAAAAGGAGGTCTTTGGTCAGGAATTAAAGCTTACAAAACCTGGACAGCGAAGTTTGATCCTGATGCTAAATTGCCAGATGCTACCAAACTGACGTTTTTGAAACCGGGATATGATGAGGTTAATTTTTCTTTCCCGGATACATATGGGAAAACCGTTTCGTTAAAAGATCCTCAGTTTAAAAATAAAGTCGTTATTCTTCAAATCATGGGTTCATGGTGTCCGAATTGTATGGACGAAACTAATTTCCTGGCTCCCTGGTATAAAAATAACAAAGAGCGTGGCGTTGAAATTGTAGGTTTATCTTTTGAGCATTCCGACAAACCGGAAGTATCTTTTCCCAAAATAAAGAAAATGATAAACCGCTTCAATATGGATTATCCCGTGCTGCTGGCAGGAACTAATACCGATGAAGCAACCGCCAAAGCATTGCCGATGTTAAACAAAGTAATGTCTTATCCAACGACTATTTTTATTGATAAAAAAGGAAAAGTACGCGAAATACATACTGGCTTTTCCGGTCCGGGAACTGGCCAGTTTTATGAAGAATATGCATTGGAATTTAATGGATTGATCAGCAAGCTGGTTGACGAAAAGTAAGTTGAAATAAATAAGATCTGATAAACGCTCTGTGAATTTCATGGAGCGTTTATTTTTTAAGAACTAAATTAGTATGCTTGCATAATATTATTCTCTTTTCTTACATTTGCAAGAAGGTCTTATTGTGACACCAATATTAATTTGAAACAATGCGTAAGGAAAAAACGATTGATTTCCACATAAAATGGGCATGGCATTCTATTTCCAGAATGTACAATGCCTATGCTGCGCGGTTTGATACAACCATGGCAATGGGCTACGTGTTGCTCAATATTGATATTGAAGAAGGAACGCCTGCCACTAAAATTGCTCCGTTGCTGGGAATGGAGCCCCGCAGCTTGGTGAGAATGCTTAAAACACTGGAAGAACGTGGATTTATTACCAGAGAAGTAAGTGAAAATGACAAACGTTTTGTACGAATCATGCTTACAGATTTAGGTAAAGAAAAACGGGAATTGGCCCGCGAAGGCGTTTTGTCATTTAATAATATGGTACGTGAAAAAATTCCGCTGGATAAGCTGGTTATATTTTTAGAAGTTATCAAAGATATTAACAAGCTGGTTGAGGAGGAAAATCAGAAGTTGAAAGCAGGGGAGATAGGGGAGGAATTTTGAAAATTGGGAAAAATGGAGGAGGGAGAACGGGGAGGATTATTGCTCCGAGTGCCTTTTTACAATTTGAAAGTTAGATGTAATTATTGAAATTATATAAAAATTGAATTCATTAATGCTGGCAGCTGAGTGCTAATAGCTAAAAGCCAAAAAAATCCAAATCATGAATCGTACTATTCGTAAAGTTGCTGTGCTTGGTTCCGGAATTATGGGATCGCGCATTGCATGTCATTTTGCCAATATAGGTGTAGAGGTTTTATTACTTGATATTGTTCCAAAAGAACCTAATGATGCTGAGAAAGCAAAAGGTCTTACAACTGAACATCCGGCAGTCCGCAACAGAATTGTGAACGATTCTTTTCAGCAAACTTTGAAAGCTACGCCGGCATCATTGTATAGCCCCACTTTTGCTTCGAGAGTGAAACTTGGGAATTTTGATGATAATCTGAAAGATATTAAGAATTATGACTGGATTATTGAGGTAGTTGTAGAGCGGCTTGACATCAAAAAAGGTCTTTACGAAAAGGTAGAACTGCACCGTAAACCGGGAACACTGATCACCTCAAATACTTCCGGAATTCCTATTCATTTGATGGCGGAAGGTCGTAGTGATGATTTCAAAAAGAACTTTTGCGGGACACATTTTTTCAATCCCCCACGGTATCTAAAGTTATTGGAAATTATTCCAACAGCTGAAACCGATCAGGAAGTAGTTGATTTTCTGATGCACTATGGAGATTTGTTCTTAGGGAAAACAACAGTTTTATGTAAAGATACGCCGGGATTCATAGCCAATCGTCTTGGAATATATGCACTGATACAAACGATGCGGGTTTCGGCAGAAATGAACCTGAGCGTGGACGAAGTGGATAAATTGACCGGTCCCGTAATTGGCCGTCCGAAATCAGGAACTTACCGGTTGTCGGATGTGGTCGGACTGGATACTACGGTGCATGTTGCCAATAATCTTTATGCTTCGGGAGAAGGAACGGACGAATCGCGGGACGCATTTATTTTGCCGGAAATCATGCAAAAATTGTATGATAATAAATGGCTTGGAGATAAAACAGGACAAGGTTTTTATAAAAAAATAAAAGACGATAAAGGCAAATCGGTCATTCTTGCACTTGATTTTGCAACGCAGGAATACAAACTTTCTGAAAAAGTGAAGTTTGCAACACTGGAAGCCACCAAAGCAATTAGTGAAGTTCCAAAGCGTTTCAGTGTTTTATTAGCAGGAAAAGATAAAGCAGGAGAATTTTACAGGAAGACTTTTTCAGATATTTTCCGTTATGCAACTTTCCGCATTCCTGAAATTTCAGATGAAATATTCAGGATTGACCAGGCAATTGCCGCAGGTTTTGGCTGGCAACTTGGATTATTTGAAACCTGGGATGCGATTGGCGTAAAAAATATGCTGGAAATCATGGAACAGCTTGATATGAAACCGGCCGCATGGGTTTATGAAATGGTTGAAGCAGGAAATGAGTCGTTTTACAAAGTAGAAAACAGCAAGCGGTTTTATTACGATATCCCTTCCAAATCCTACAAAAAATTACCCGGACAGGATAGCTTTATTTTGTTGAGCAATATTTCAAATAATATTGTCTGGAAAAATGCCGGTGCAAATCTGTATGATATTGGTGATGGAATTTTAAACCTGGAATTCAAATCTAAAATGAATACTATGGGTTCCGAAGTAATTGAAGGAATCCAGAAAGGAATTAGTCTGGCCGAAAAAGAATACCGTGGACTGGTAATTGGCAATGAATCTAATGAAGCATTTTCGGCAGGAGCCAATCTTGCCATGTTATTTATGTTTGCCATTGAAGAAGAATTTGACGAGATCAATATGGTGATTTCACAGTTTCAGCAAACCATGATGCGGGCACGTTATTCTTCTATTCCGGTGGTAACAGCTGTACATTCTCTTGCATTGGGAGGCGGATGCGAACTGAACCTGCATGCAGACAAAGTAGTAGCACATGCAGAAACGTATATGGGATTAGTTGAATTTGGAGTTGGGATAATTCCGGCTGGTGGCGGATCAAAAGAAATGGCACTACGCTGTTCAGATATGTACCAGGCTGGTGATACGGAATTGAATATTTTGCAGACGGCATTTATGAATATTGCCCAGGCAAAAGTTTCCACATCTGCGCAGGAAGCAAGAGCCATGAACTATCTTCAGGAAAAAGATCAGATTGTACTGAACCGTTCGCGGTTAATTGCAGAAGCAAAACAAGCGGCCATTGATCTGGCAGAAAACGGATACACGCAGCCAAAACAAAGAACAGATATAAAAGTGCAGGGAAAAGCCGGGATGGCATTATTCATGGCTGGTATTTCACAAATGCGCCTGGGTAATTACATCAGTGATCATGATGCAAAAATCGCTAACAAACTGGCGTATGTCATGAACGGCGGTGATTTAAGTTATCCACAAAACGTTTCCGAACAGTATCTTCTGGATCTGGAACGCGAAGCATTTTTATCTCTTTGCGGAGAAAAGAAAACCCTGGAAAGAATGCAGGGATTGCTGAATGGAGGGAAACCGCCGCGGAATTGATAATTAGGATTTAGGATAAAAAATCAAAATACTCAATGATCAACCTACAATATTCAATATTATTTGAACATTGTAGGTTGATCATTGCTAATTGAAAATTAAAATCCTTAATTTTTCAAGCCAACCTCTCCAAAACCACCCCTTTCCGATCAAATAATTTATTAGATAAATACCCAATATAATAAGTATCTGTTTCTTCAAAGGTTAAACCTTCCATGATCATTTCTATTTCCTGAATTGAAACTTTCCGGTATTTAGGATTCATGGTCCCGCCATATTCTCCGGCTTTGGCCAACGGGCTCCATTGATATTTTGCATCAACCAGACTTCCTCTTGCGGCCATAATGGGAGGTGGAGAAAATGAGCCGCGAAAGTCAGCATTTTCAGGATGATCCAGTCCAATACTATGACCAAATTCATGGGCGGCTGTTGTGGAAGTTCCCAGGTTATCAGTTGTAAGCCAGTGACCAACATTGTCGCCCAGACCAAAGCCCATAAACGAGCGGGTAATTACATTTTCATTTTCAATCCTGATAAAATTATTTCTATAATCATCATTAACCATCGCCATTTCCAAAGCATCTGAGGAGGAAATAATCTGGTATTCAATATTAAAAATGATTTGTAACAATCTGCTTTTCAGTATAATAGTTGCGTTTGGCTCATTATACATCCGGTTAATTTCTTCTATGATCATTTCTCCAATCTGCTGATTTGCTTCGGTGCCGTAGAGATATAATTTTGACGAAATAATAACCTTATTTTTATCATAATTCAAGTTTGCGATGGCTGCCATGTGTGTTATTTGAATATATGGAATTATTGAATAATCAATGTATGTTATAGAATTAGTAGATATTGACGGAAAAGGCTATATTTAAGTTGAATGAGTGAAATATTTTTTAAAATTAAGACATTTTTGTAGCTTAATACTTTTAAGAGATAAAGCGGCAAAGATGTGATTGATTGGGCACATTTGCCTAAATAATAAAAATATAAAGGGCGAAATTATCAAGTACATTTGATCAACAATGATATCAAAAAAAGCGAAATATGCGCTTAAAGCGCTTAAAGTATTAGCAGAACAATTCGGTAAGGGACCAGTACTAATTTCCTATATTGCTGAGAAAGAAAAAATTCCAAAGAAATTCCTGGAAGCTATATTACTGGATTTGCGTAACAACGGCGTTCTTCAGAGTCAAAAGGGAAAGGGTGGAGGTTATATGTTAAGAATTCCTCCAGGTGAAGTGAGTTTTTCGAAAGTTCTGAGGATTATTGACGGACCAATTGCTCCCGCACTTTGTGTCTCCATGTTTTTTTATGGCAGGTGCGATGATTGCAAGGATGAAGAAACATGCAGTCTGCGTACGGTACTTGAAAAATGGAGAGATGCAAACCTTGCCGTTTTAGACAAAACTACACTTACAGATTTACTCAGGGCAGATAACGCTCCCGTACTAGACGTATTATCCTGATTATAATCGGTCTTTTCGTATGTATAATCTGGTACCGTCAAAGGTTCCTAAAAACTTATAATTCAGGTTAATGTATTGAGCCAAAATGGGATAATTTTCAAAACCCTGTGTTTTTTTATCCTGCACCCAAAAGCTGTTTTTCCCAACAGCATCTAAAAAGACAGCCGGTTTTGTTCTCTGAATATCTGAGAAATACCGGCTGCGATATTTTTCAAGCATGTTGTGTTTGAAAATCGAGCGTTCCGAATGATTTTCGGCTGTTCCCTGCGCCAGTTGCGCCTCTACATAATATACACATTGCCAACCCCATACAACCATATAATCCTGGCTTCTGGTATATTTTTTCAATTCCTTTACAACCGTATTTTGAGCCAGTTCTGTTGCATTTACAGAGATAAAATTGTTGAGTTTCCGTTCTTGCAAATAAGGAATTGCATCATTGACGGAAAACCAGAGAAGTAAAAAAGCAGGAAAAACAAGAACCCATTTGGATACTT
>Ga0247734_1002591_pt1 | contig 11609 bp, 9 predicted proteins | sample UWRJL103311B2_FD_180933 | JGI IMG/M metagenome (GOLD analysis project Ga0247734, IMG submission 180933) | Plant litter microbial communities from Arlington Agricultural Research Station in Wisconsin, United States - UWRJ-L103-311B-2 | ecosystem: Environmental > Terrestrial > Plant litter >... | reverse complement strand
AGATTGTTTGAGGGCTCCTGCGGCATCGACGCCGAGCCAGCGAGCCAGGTCAACATGTGACGCAGCGTAGATCAGCGGATCAAAGCCGGACGTGGCGCGACCTTCATCCGCTCCATATGTGAGGTAGTGGTTGAGGGCTCCTGCAGCATCGACGCCGAGCCAGCGAGCTAGGTCAATATGTGACGCGGCGTAGATCAGCGGATCAAAGCCGGAGATCGCGCGGCCTTCAGAAATACCAAACTGAGTATAATGTTGCGTTGCTTTTGCCGTATCGTTCCCAAATACACGAGCTAGGTCAACATTGCTAGCTGTATATAAAAGGGGGTCAAATCCGGAAGGTAGCTCATGGACCGTAAGTGTATCTTTAGCCGCGGGCGCTCGGGTAATTGTAATATGCCTCTGGGTGTCATCGCCTCCAAATGTCTGGTTAGGACCAAGAACAAAATCCAGTTTATCACCAGTTTTGAGAGCTACCTCAAAACTGCTCAGGCTAAAATTTCCATGGAAAATTTTAGTGAAAACTTCCCGGCCGTTGATCAGAATATGAAGATCGATGCCGTCGCCTGTGGTCCGGGTCGTCCAGTCACCCTTGATCAGAAGCGTTTGGTCTCTGTCTGAGGTGAACCGTTCAACAACAGACACAGGATTAGCGCCAGTACCGGACGGCGTCACGCTGCCTGCGCTCACTTGAAGGGGGGCAGTGTACTTGCTGCCCAGATAAGAGGTCCAGTCCCAGTCGGTTAGGGACAGCTGAGTCAGGGCTCCGGATTTGGACTTCGCAAAATACTGCCAGTCGCCCTCGTTGAACTGCATCAGCGTGTCCGCAACGACGGTGTTCTCGGACAGGGTGAAGCTTGCGCCTTTCATTACGATGGGCGTCATTGTTAGAGTCGTGGGCGCGGCTATGACCCGACCCATGGCATCAAAGTATGTTCCCCCGCCCGAGAAGGCGACATCCCGGCCCGCGCTCCACATCACGTAGGTATCGGCCCCGAAGCGGTAGACGAGGGTCAGGTCGTCGCCCGTGTCCACGCGAACCGGGTCGCCATGGACGAGTAGTTCTTTCTGGATGAACGTGAACGCTGCGGCGGCGGGCTTTTCCTCGCCCTTGATCGTGTAGAGACCCATGTTCTTGTAATAGGTCTCGTCGATCAAAGCGTACCAATAGGCTTCCTCGACATGGACCGACGCCATCAGCGTCACCATCTTCAACATGAAGTCGGGAACGTCCGCGGGATTGTCGAATTCGCTCCCGAACTCGGTCGCATAAATGGGCTTGACCGCCCCGTAACGCGCCATGACATCTTGAAGGTGGGTGAGTTCGTCGTCGACGTGCTCGGCCGTCGCGCGGTAGGGGTGGACCACCACGCCGTCCATGAAGTTAAGAGCGCCGAGCTTGAAGACCGATTCCAGCGCGCCGACTCCAATGACATTCACTGATCCGCCAAGCACCTTCACATCTGGAAAAAGCGGCTTGACGGTGTTCCACACTGTTTTCAGCAGTTCCGCGTAATAGTAGGCGTCATTGGTTGCGGCTGGCCCAGTGAAGGCGGCAGCATTATTGAACTCGTTCCAGATTTCGATTTCCTGGACCTGCGAACCATACTTTTGCAGCACGGCCACGATATAGTTCGCATAGGCTTGGCGACCCGCCTGGGTGTAGGGCGTCAGGCCTCCGTCATACAGCGTATTGGCGCTGGTGAAGACCAGCATTGCATCCACGCCGAGGCTTTCGGCGCGATCCATGTAATTTGTGAGGGTTGGCGTGAAGGTGTAGGCGCCGGCCGTCTTCTCGACCTTGTTCCATTCCTGCTCATCGCGAATTTCGGTTACGCCCAATGCCGCGAGCTTGCCCAGAAGCGATGGGCTCCAGCCTTGGGAGAAATGTGTCTGAACGCCGAGTTCCATGCGCCATCTCCTTGAAGACATGAGACTTAGGCAAAACCCATTTCTACGCTGGTAAAAGACGTAGTGAAGAGAGCGTTACGACGTCTTGTCAGGGCGCAGCTCGCCGGGCTAAGTCGATCACCAGCGGCCGATGTTCGGAGCCGATATCGGGACCGCGCGTAACGCTCACGGCCGCCCAGTCGCGACCGGCATAGGCGTGGTCGATGGGCAGTATAGTCGGCGAGGGGATGGTCAGGTCGGCGACGCCGATCGGCAGGTGTCTGACCGGCCATGTTGGCTGGGACCCCGTCAAACGCGTTAGGCCGATCTGGCGATCCTGATGCTGCATCGCGAAGGTCCATGGCGGCTGGTTGAAATCCCCCACGACAATTAGGCGATCGCGAGGAGATATCAGCAGGAAGGAGGCCAGCTGCTGGAGGCTGGCTGTCTGATCGCCATAAGGCCAGGGGCGTCCCATATGAACACCAACCACGGTGAACTCTCCCTTGCCGTCGGCGAATGTGGCCCAGGCCGCCGAAAGACCCTTCCGGTTCTCCGGGTCGTCGCGGGCGAGTCCACCTGATCGCACGGGCGCCAAACGGGACAGGATGGCGGTCGAACACCGATCCCGCGCGCCCACGCAGTCAACGACGAACGGGTAGTCGGACTCAAGCCGATCCCTGACCTGCGCGCCCACGACAGCGGCTTCCTCGAGAACGACGATGTCCGCCCCTTGGGCGGCGATCCAGCGCGCCGCCTCGGCGGGCGCAAGATTTCGCTTCGTGACATTGAACTGGACGATGCGCAGGTCGACGGGGCCGCCGGTTTGCTTTGTCGGCGCTCCGCGATGAAGGTTCATTCCGCCGGTCGCCACAAGGATCACGACAGCCGCCAGTCCGCACCGGCGCATCCAACGGCGATTACGAACTGGCGGGATCGCTGCAAGAAGCCCGACTGCGAACCAGACCGGCGTCAGATAGTTGAGGCTGTCGGCGGCCCGACTGAAGGCCCCAAGGCAACCGATAAGACCGATCAGTGCCGCCAGCAGGGCGACCGCGAGACTGAGGCGCGCCACCGTCATTCAACTCCCGGAGCCGGCTTTTGCTGCGCTCTCGAGGCGCCCTGCTCTCTCAACGCATATCGAGGATGTGACGGGGGTCCAGCTTGCCGGTCGCGAGGTGGGCGAACGCGATCATGTTGCCCCAGGCGCGGCCTCTCCGGTCGATGTGGGCTTCGGGCTTCAGGCTGCGAGCGAGATTCGCGGCCGTGTTGCGCCACATAATCCGCCGGGCGAGTTTGGGCGGGATCGTTCGCTTGCGCAGCAAGTAGATCGGGTTTGCGATCTGGGAATACCCCAGACGTTTCCCGGCGGTGCGACCCCCCTTGGCGCCCATGTGGACGCCTCGCAGTTGGCTGGGCTGAACCATCGAACCGCGCTGACCGACCTGGTAGGTGAAGTCGACATCCTCCTGCCAACCGTACAGCGGCAGTACAGGATCGAACCGCAGCCCGTCGACGGCCGACATGCGGACGATCATGTTGCATCCATACAGAGACTCCCTGGGCCGTTCATAAGGCGGGGGCGGCGTGTCCTGCGCAATCAGTGCGATCGCCTCATCCACGGTGTAGCCCTCGTGGTGGACGCCGTCTGCAATCACGCGGCCTGTTGCGCCTACGATCTCGGGGCGCGTCGAGAACAGCTGGTCGGTCTGTTCGATGAAGTCTGTCGCAGCGACGAAATCGTCGTCGAAGAAGATGACCACGTCGGCCCTGTCGCCGATCATGTCCAGCGCACGATTGCGCTGGTTGCAAAGGCCCCGTTCCGATAGCGCGCACTCGGGGTCGACTGAGGCGGTGCTGACGCCCTCGATGTCGCTGGGCTGGGCGCCCACCACGACGACGCCGTCAGGCCGTCGGGTCTGTAGGCTCAGCCGGTCGATGGTCCGCCGTGTGACCTCGGCTCGCCCGACAGTGGCGACGGCGACGAAAATGCGCAGGCTCATAGTGTTCGCTCGACGGGTTGGCTGTCTTCAAGGTTGAGGTTTGACCGGGACGACTGTGGGTCCGCCATCGGCATCTGCAACAATACTGGCTCGACGTTGGACCTTAGCCCGATTGCGAGCCCGGCGAACAGCGCGAACATCAGACCAGGATCGGGCGTCGGCAGGCTCACGGTGGCGGGGATCAGACCCACCACGGCCGCCCAGCCGACGGCGGCGCCAAGGGCATGCGAAAACGGAACATCGCGACCCCCGTAGTAGGTGCTGGCGCGCAGTGGTTTAAGGACGTCCCAGACATACGCCGTGAAAGCAATAAGGCCGATAACGCCCATTGAGCCGGCGATCGCCGTGATCAGGCTGGAGGAGCGGAAGCTGCCGGTCCCGATGCCAAGGCCGAAGGAAGCCTTGAAGGCTTCGATCCCCTGACGGGCCCAGAACTGCCGTTGCAGCCCGGATGAGCTCTCGCCCTTTGCAACTGTCATAGCCGACAGCATGTCGACGAACGTCGCCGCGAATCGCGGAAAGGCTAGGGCCGCACCTAGGACCGCGATCGTTCCGACGAAGCCGAGGCTGAGCAGGTTGAGCACCTTTCTGGGGGGGATCGCACCAGGGAAGATTAGGATTCGTAAAACAAGCAGCAGGCCGTAGCCCGCGAGACCGACGTAGGCTGAGCTGGACGTCGAAAATACCAGCATTGCCGCCAGCGTTAGGGCCGCGATCCCCGATAGGCGCGACTGGATGTTTCTCAGCCACATTTCCGTGGTCACCACCAACAGGGGCAGACCGTACGCGGCATAGGCGGATGCCTCGGGAAAAAAGCCGGCGATTCTGAGAAGACCCCGATAGCTCTGGTCCAGCTGCGCATAGTTCGCGTTGCGGATGATCTCCAGAACGTCCATGCGGCCAGCAGTGGTCAGAGCAAGCGCAATCAGGCCCTGGCCCACGTGGGCGAAGGTCAGGGTAATCAGCAGCATGGGAACCCGGGCCGGGACGTTCGTGCCGCGGGCCACAATCCAAGCCGCCAGCGCGGCCAGCAAGGTGCCCACCAAATAGATCGCGGACGTTAGGTTCTGGCTCGTGTAGCGAAGCGGATCGGCGTAAAAGAGATAGGGTGTCTTCACCTTGAGCGAGGCCACCTCCATAACGCCTTCGAAAATCCGGGGCAGGATCATGGCTCCGATCACGCCGTACACACAGAAGACCACCAGGGCGGCGTTGCTCGGGAACGACTTGGCGATGAGCAGCCGGGTGGGGGCATCTGCCAGAATGATCCTCAGTATCAGAAAACCCAGAGCCAGATAGGCTGGCTGAATTGAGGATCCGCCAAGTGCGGGAAGGTCAAGAGCGGACGATCCCCCCAATAGCGACCAAGCCAGGACCGCGGCGAACATGCCGAAGATCCCGCCTCGTATCATCAGGATCGCGCCGACGAGCAGCACGATCATGCCGATCCAAGTAGGGGTCATGTCAGGGCGCCGATCGAGTGAGGCATGGAGGTGTCGCGATTCTCAAGCAGGGAAGGAGTGTGTTGGCGCGGGAGGCGACCTGCCTGCTAGCGGCTGTCCCGGATCAACTGAAGCAATGTCGCGGCGCTACCCGCCCATCGAAATTTTTCGGCTTGGGCCTTACCTGCCGCGCGGAATTTGTCGCGCGTTGCTACGGATTCGATCATCCGCCGGATCTGCTCGGCCCAAGCAGCAGGATCATCGGCGGGGGCGAAGGCGGCCGCGTCACCGCAAACCTCCGGCAAAGCCCCGCACGGGGCGGCCACCACGGCGCAGCCGACCGTCATCGCTTCCAATGGTGGCAGGCCGAAGCCTTCGGTTGTTGAGGGAAAGGCCAGACAGCCGGCGGAGGCCAGCAGGGCTCGCAGCTGAGAGTCATTCGTCCGGCCGGCATAGACGGCGTTCGCTGGCGGGGTCATGCCTGCGGCGGCGTAGTGTTCGGCGGAGGTCTGTCCCACCAGAACCAGCTTGATGTCCGCCATTTCACTCCGTGCAAACGCCTCAAAGAGCACCTTCAGGTTCTTATGGGCCTGCGTGTTGGAGAAGGCCAAGACGTAGGTGTCCGGCTCGAGGTCCAGAGCTGCGACCACATCGGGATCCGCAGCGTGGTCCAGGATGTGATCCGCCCCGTTGGGCAGCACCATGATCCTGTCGTAGTCACACACTCCGTACTCGACCAGCTGCCGCCGGGAATATTCGGAAACCGTCAGAATGCACTGGGCCACGGCGCCGATGCGCGGCAGGACAAAGCGGTACCATGCCGTGAATGCCGCAGGATAGGATTGGGGGGAGGTGAAGACCTGGGCATCGTGAACCATCGTGATGGTTCCGTTGGCAGCGATCGGCGCGAGATTGCACAGATTGACCAATAGTTGACCGCGCGCAGCGACGGGCAGTTGAAACTGTTCCCAGGCCTGCCAAGTGAGGGGGCCTGCCGTCCGCGTCCGGATCGCCTCGAAACGAGGAATGTCCGACGCATCAGGCGGACACAACATTGTCCAGTCCCCGGCGTCGGGCGCGCCTCGCAGCTGGGCGTCCATGTGACTATTGAGCTGTTGCGCGACGCGGAACACGCCGGTCCGGTGTTTCGACGCCAGATATTTTCCGTTCAGCACAACGCCGCGGCGCGCGTGAGTCCGTTTCACCAGTTCGGATGGTGTCGCCATAACGCCTCGCAGAATTCGTGGCGCACCCAGCAGTGAACAAGGCCCCGATACCGCCACGATAGCCGAGAAGCTTGCATCCTCACAACTGGCTAAGTCTTTTCTTAGCCGTTGAAAGGGCTTGAACCCCCGACTCTACCGCCTGCCCAGGGCGGAGCTGACCATTCTGAGAAGATCACTTGGCTAGTAGGCGTAAGCGTTTACGTCGGAATAGGCATGGCGGCAGCTGTGATCCGTGCCTACGCCACCATGAGGCGCATCGGGATGCGTCCATCTCCTACTGGCAAGACCTTGAACCACTGCCGGCGATTTCATCGCGATGCTGGGGGCCACGCTACGTCCATCGAGATCACGCGTCGCGCCAACCGCGAGCTATTGGACTACGTGCGCGCTCATGCCGGAGACAAATGAACAAGAACTTCGTGATGTGAAAGTTGCCTCTCCGCCGCCCGCCCGAAAGGAGCGCCAGGCAGTCAGTTCTGGCCGAACACAACGCGGTCGCGAGACATGGCGATCTCGTCCGAAAGATGTTCACGGGCGACGATGGCGGCAGTCAAACTCTCAGGCGCCTCGGATGTGAGAACTTCTGAAACATCGCCGATCGCGGCTGTCTCCACGGCGCCTGATACGAGTTCCAGGGCATCGGCGCGACGCGTGGCCTCCGCGGCGACATTAACCCGACTCGAGCGTCGGCTTGAACCGTTGATGGTGTCCAGTATCGTCGTCGTGAAAGCTCCGTCACGGGCGGCAGATCGGTAAAGCTCTATCGCCGCTCTGGGCCGCGCAGTCGCGGCGTAGGATGCAGCAAGATTAAAGCGGGCCAGAGGAGTAGACCGCTCGATGTTTTCTTTCTCGAACACATTCGCGGCCGTCCAAACCTCGCCAGAGACGAAGGCGAACCGCCCCTCCACGGGTTGGTTGCTGACGATGCGAACGGGGGGGGACGAGGAGACGACTTGTGCAGCCGAAACCCCACCGAGCAGGGAGAGGACCGCCGTCAACAAGAGCGTCTTACGCATGTGCGCTATCCAGATATTAGCGATCGGTTAACGCTATCGCAGCGCTACTAAGCATCGCGACGTTAAATGGTTCCATCCGCTCGCAGCCGAGATCGCTTTGGTACGGGCCGTGTCCATGTATGCGGATCAGATAGATGGGACAAGCCGAGGCTAATGCGTCGAGGACGCTCCTGACTGCAGACGGGCCGGAAACCGGACGCTAACCAGTCTATCTATGGATTGCAGAACGCGTTGATGCTCGACTGTCTCGGGGATCAGTGCGCAAGCCTGATGTTGGTCGATGGGCCGTACCGGCCCGCTGTTACGTCTACTATCAGACCCGTAAAGACCCTTGGCGAGCGACAAAAGGTGTGGAGACGTTTTTTAAACCTGAGGCATCTTCACCGCCACCCGTCGAATGACGCTACCGACTATGATCCGCGTCTGTTCAACGACTGCCGTTCTCGCAACGCTATCACCGCAACGCGCGCCATCTGGAAGGCTACGAGAGCTATCGTGAAAGCCAGCCTGCCAGTGCGGGCAAGCCCTGAGTCCGCTTTTGCTCTGGTCATTCTAACTACGGAGCTCAATCTGCGGCCCGCTGGCGCGCAAAGCCGTCGATTGAGGGTCGCGTTGACGGCCATGGAACGCGACTGGATTGCCTGTAGCCTGCAAACGCACGCTGTCCTCCCATGACCTTTTTTGTTGCCACGAGATTTCGCAGAACGCTGCGATGTCTGCCAGTGATTTTTCTAGCTTCCGGCGAGGTTCGGCAAGGATTCGCGTTTTTGCAACCAAGCTGCATGGCTGCCCGGCGGCCGAGCGGCGGGTCGTGGTGCAGCAGGGTATCGCGTCGACAGCGTCGCTTCGGCTCACATCGGCAGGAAGTCCGGGTCACAAAGCTCCATCGATGATTAGGCTTCAGCTTCATCTGCGCGAGTGATTGGAGCAGTTCTAAAGCTGCTATGGCTCTAGAAAAACAGATGTGGCCGACAACGACCGGAATAAGGCGTCCACGGTCGGGCTCATGGGCTATCTGCAACCTCCACCCCCGAAGGATGAGCGGGCATTTTCTCAACGATTGGCAGGGCGGTCGTTCAGGTGGCTGTTCGACGCCATGCTCCCTGTTCTCGGACCCCTGCTCTCGCTTTATGGTCATTTGATCGACCGGCGGGTCTACGCTTGACCGAGACCTTATTTGACCGGCGATCTGCGATCGCCCAACGCGATGACCGCGACCCGGATCATCTGCAGTCCCACCAAGCCGACGAGGCCCGTCAGAAAAACGATCCGTTTCGCGCCCGTCCACCAATCGCTGGCCTCGTTCCGGCGCCTTCCTCCCGACTCGCTGGCCGAGCGATCATCATCTGTCGTGACCCGAACGGTCTCACCCTTAGGAAACACAGTGCTTCTCCAGACGTCACCCGATCCGGGTGGGTTCAGGAGATCATCTACGATCAGGGCTGGCCGGCGGATGCGCCCTTAGGCATGCGCTGACCCGGGCGGTTCCCGGGCAGCGCCGGTCAAGCCGACCCCTTGAAGCCCGGCCGTCGGCGATCGCTTGCGGCGTCGACGGCGTGGGCCGGAGACCGGGCGGCGGTGCGCGTCCGCTCAGATCTGGCCGATCGCCGCGCGCATGCCCTCGTCGAACCGCTCGGGGGCGAAGTCGCGGGCCCGCTCCACCGCGACGTCCGGATTGAAATGGGGCATCCAGGCCTCAAGCCGCTCGACGGCCTCCATCAGGCTTTCGGGCGTCTGTTCGGCGAAGAACTGGCCTGTCTCGTTAGCGACGATCGAGTCCAGCGCCCCGCCTCGGCCATAGGCCAGAACCGGACGGCCCGAGGCCATGGCTTCAACCGGGACGATGCCGAAATCCTCCTCAGCGGTGAACACTAGGGCCCGACAGGTCGCATAGGCCTCGCGCAGCTGGTCGAAGTTCAGTTTGGACATGATGGTCACGTTCGGCCTGGCGCGCTTGCGCAGATCCGCCGCCATCTCGCCTTCGCCGACCATCAGCAGGGGCAGACCCGAGCGGTTGAAAGCGTCCAGCGCGATGTCCGCGCGCTTGTAGGGCGTCATCTGGCCGACCCACAGATAGCGATCGGTGACGTCGGTCCGGGGCTTGAACAGATCGACTGAGACCGGCGGGTGCACGACCAGCGAATCCCGCCGCCACGCGCGCTGAATGCGCTTCTGGATGAAAGAGGAGTTGGCGATGAACTGGTCGACGCGCGCCGCCGACGTCACATCCCACTGGCGCAGGCCGTGGAACATCAACGGCATCGCCATTCGCGCCACCCGTCCGGCCGACACTTTGTAGTCGTGATAGTGGTCCCAAAGGTAGCGCATGGGAGAGTGGCAGTAGCAGACGTGCCGTGCGTCCGGCGCCGCGATGACCCCCTTGGCCGGACCGGACTCGCTGCTGATGACCAGGTCGTAGCCGCGCAGGTCCAGCTCCTCGAGCGCCATGGGCATCAGGGGCAGGTATTTCTGGTAGTGGCGCGTGGCGCCGGGAAGCTTCTGGATGAAGGTGGTCTTCACCGGCCGCGCCCGGATCACCGACGACATCGCCTCGGGCGCGTACACATGGGTGAAAAGGTCAGCATCCGGATACAGGTGCAGCAGGCGTTCGATCACCCGCTCTCCGCCGCGCATGCCGACAAGCCAGTAGTGAATAATGGCGACGCGTTTCATTGGGAGGGTCCGTGCGAGGTTTTCTTAACCAATAGAAGAAGCCGTTTGTTAGCGGCCAAATGCTACTGGATCATGGGTAAAGGGAGACGGAAATGGCATTGCCAGCGCTCAAGCCTACAGCCCAGCAAGAACCCGCCGCCGTCAAGCCGGCATGGTCTTCGTTCGCGGGCGCTCCATCGGGCGCCAGCGCGGTCGGTGACATGCAACGCGACCTCGAGCGGCGGCTGCTTGCCGAACCCGTCTCGCCCAAATGGTCGAACCGTCGCACCCTGGCGTTCGTCGTCGGAACCTGCGGCCTGTTCTGGGCGGCGGTCGCGGTCGCCGTGGTCTCCATCGTCTGACCTCACAGGGCGGCGCTCGAGGGCACGTCCCGTAACGTTTCTATCCTTTGATCCGGCGTTCGCCTGACCTGCAGAAACCGGCGCGTCGCTCCCTCCACACGCAGCGCCGTCAGCGTCCCGCTCGCATAGGCTCCGGTATCCAGACCGATCCGCCGATGATCCGCATACGGCGCTGGCGTCACGGTGTGCCCGTGCACCACCATCTTCGGCAGGGGCTGGGGGTCGTCCAGAAAGACTGTGCGAATCCACATCAGGTCTGAAGATCGCTGGCGGTCCAGCGATCGTCCGGGCCTGACGCCGGCGTGGGTGAAGAAGTAGTCGCCTTCGGTAAGCGACGGTTCAAGCCGATCCAGAAATCCGCTGTGCCTCCTGGGGACCGCGCGCAAGAAACGTTGGTGGGCGTCCCGCCAAGCCTGGGGAGACACCGACAAGCCCGGGGGTTCCACGCCGTAGGACCTCAGCGTCGCTGCGGCGCCCATTTCCAGCCACGCCGGCCCGATCTCCGGCTTGCGCAGAAACTCCTGCATCATGAAGTCGTGGTTGCCGCGTATGAAGGTCGGCCGAACGCGGCCGAGAGACTCCAGGGCGATCAACAAATCCAGCACTTCCCGGGACGCAGGCCCCCGATCGACATAGTCGCCGAGGAAGACGATCCTGACCGGCTTTCCGGTATGCTCGGAGAGCACCTGGGCCAGCAGCGCCTGGAGCAGATCCGCGCAACCATGGACATCCCCGACGGCCCAGATCGGACCTGTCGAGTCCGTAGACATCGGCTCAGGCCGGGTTGGCCTGAGAAATTTCAACATGGATCTGCGGGTCCTGACCGATCATCCATAATAATTCTTGTATTGTTTGTAGTAATAGCTGGCGTCGCCATAACCGAAGCGCGCCTGCTTGCGCATATCGACGCGCGTCAGAAGAATACCGGCGATGCGGGTCTGATCGGGCGGAAGAAGACGCAGGGCGGTGCGCACGGCCTGTTCCGCCGTCTTGCGCCAGCGCACCACGAAGACCACGGCGT
>Ga0247734_1002590_pt1 | contig 11616 bp, 8 predicted proteins | sample UWRJL103311B2_FD_180933 | JGI IMG/M metagenome (GOLD analysis project Ga0247734, IMG submission 180933) | Plant litter microbial communities from Arlington Agricultural Research Station in Wisconsin, United States - UWRJ-L103-311B-2 | ecosystem: Environmental > Terrestrial > Plant litter >... | reverse complement strand
GACAAAAAAAAAAAAACAATAAAAGGAAGCCAGCATTAATTTGACCCAGGAGGTCTATTATCAAAAATTCCGAGATTGAACTTCAAGGTCTTTTTGAGTCCAAGAGGTAATTGCAGGATAGATTTGAATCAAAGGCTACGCAAAACATTTAATTGTATCACAATTAAATTGATGCATACATAGGTAATCAAACTTCTCCTGATGAAATTGTAGCTCGAGCGATCTTTCGTTCAGATTTTGCTCAAAGGGCCAATAAGTATCACGTGGAGCGTATCTATTGGCGATTCAGAATTATAGAAAGGCTAAATAATCAAGCGAGAAAAGGGGATTGGCTGTAAACTATCAATAGAAGTTGAACCGGAGGCCTTTCGGTTCTTTTCTTTCTTTTCTCAACTTTTTGTATCCTTAGTTTCAAACGTTCGGACCTCTAGAAATCAATACAACTTTGTAATATCCAGACCCGTTTCCCTTACGAACTGTATCCGACGAGCCGTAGTCGTTGTATTATTATTATAGTTCCACGATGATTGTATTTAAACACAATTTTTATTTTATATAAGAATTCTTCCTTATATCTGATTTACATATTGAATAGCACCTAACTTTCATTGGTAAATAATAGAGCTTTGACTTCGATCTCTGCTCTTCGCGGACTTAAAAGAACGCTAAATCTCGATAGTATCTAATGCATCCTAATCCATTTAAGCTTATGTGATACCGGCTTCTGTGTTACCGTCGTCGTCATCGTCGTCGTTATCGCTAAAAACATCGGTGAAATTGTCCTTGATAATAGAGAGAACTTTCTCTTCTGAGAGACGGGTATTTAACTCTGATTGATATTTAGTTTCACGGCCAAGTCAATAGTCAAATGTCAAATGATTCAACAGCGGACTAACCTGTAGAATCGAGTACAGTAAGCTGCTCCGTCATATACTCCCCTAACGCAACTAAATCCGGCGTATTATCTGTCACCGAATGTCCCATCGTCACTTTTCTTATCCCTGGAATAGATAACACCACTTTTATATAGCTCAGCTCGAGATAGGTCTTTTTTGCCCCTTCCTCGCGGTACCTAGCTTTAAAGCGCGTATACGTCTCATCCATTGTAGCGGCGACTATCTTTACATGCACCGTATGCAGTTGCGAAAACTCAAACGCGTCCTGCAGATTCCACGCATTTAAAGTGCCGCACATAATATATCGCTCGGGATACCAGTCGAACGTGACTTCGTGTATATTATTGTCCCACGAGCGAGGTTCAGGCCCCCATCCTTTGGGGTGCTGGTCGATTTGGAAGTTGTTAGTGGAGAGAAATACGGGATAGGCTTCTTTGAAAATCATCTTGCAGGTTTTAACGAGAGCGAGGTCGAACTCTTGGAAGTTGGGGGACCCAAATACAGAGAAGAACTTGTGGGCTGGAAGCACTAGTTTGTAAATCTCAAGTCGTAATTCGAGTGGAAGATTGATGAAGTGGCCTAAACACACAATCAGCGAACTATTATATTTGATGCTACTTAGCTGGACTTTTAGTATTGTACGAACAAGTTTGCTCTGCGTTGGGTGCGGCCACTACTACTCCCAGCTCTTCCACGGATGGTGGCATGCCGAGTTGGAGTTGGAATTCCTTTAGGAATAAAAATGTTGCTTCAGGTGCTATATGATGAAAACATAGTATGATTCTGTCAATGGAATAAGAGTAACAAAGATATAGAAGAGTTCACTCTGTGATAGGAAGCGAGGATGAAAACAGTGGCGTAAGCTTGACACAATTGATCCTATGTACAAAACCCCGGCCTTATGTACTTAATGCTCGGTAGCCAAGGGGCTGGGGCGGGCCGTGAGTTGGTTCTCTCACCGTACAACAAATCAGTTTAAAAGGCCGTGGTTAGTTATCGGACCCCACCTGGTAATATAACAATACTTCTATCTCGGCACCAAGAATTGAACAACATATTTTGATATTGCTAGTGATATAAACAGTCGACTCTCTTTAGTGAATTGTCAAATACATATACTATGATCTTAAAGCTAATCTATATAATGGGACAACTAGATTGCGCTCATGAATTATTTCGGTGCTTCCACACCAAGACCAGGACGAATACCACCCGAATACCAACACCAACAAAAGCAGACGCCACTTCCTGAACCTTATGATACAATCCCTTATTAGCATAGCCTGCAATCTAGCTTGTTACACAGCGTCTTTACAAGTTGGCGCAGCCTAAAAAGGATATTCCTTCTATCAATGTAGCATGTAGCTTGTCTGTTCTTAGGAGCGACCTTGGGTCCAAGGAAGTCAACCAACCGGCTTATTCTTCCTTGTGACACTTGACTAGGCAGAAAATAGAGAAAGTAGAGTAATTGCTTCATTTTTGAAATGCAAATTTAGAATGCTATGATGTGACGATACAACAATATTTTCTATAAATATGTCACAACCGCCGTGGTAAGAATTTATATTACAAGCAATCAGCTTCATTTCATATCAGCTTCTCTATACATTAAGTCAATCCTTTTTTTTTAGCAGTTATTATCGCACAATCAACTTCTACCTTCACCAATAAACTGCCGTACGGAAACAGCCATGCATATTTCACTTCCCCTGTTTCTTATGTTCGGGGCTATATGCTCAGTTAATGGTGTGGCAGTATCTTCTACGAAAAATGTCAACCCGAGTCAGTCTACTGGTGTACCTAATGGTGTGTTATTCTTATCCTACCTCAACCTTAATCATTCCTCGCACAGTTTCTGATTCGCAGGGTTAGATGCCACACTTACAAAAGAACTTTCCAATATAAAGGCCATATTAGCCCTTCCTAAACTCAATATTCCTGTTGAAGAGCCTCCAAAAACCAAAAGCCCTGCTTCTAGTAAAGCTTCTAGTAAAGCATCTAGAAGTCTTCAACGTCGAACATATACATGGAGTGACAATGCCAATAACTACAACCGTTATTACCGTCGTTATACTGCTGCCTTAAAGAAGTTGCAAAGAATAGATCAAGCCATCCAAGCCAATTCAAGGGAACTAAATCGTGTATACGCCGCACTGGATGGATATCCAAGATCCCCTGCTACAGAGAGGGAAAGGCAGCAACGTAAGTTTTTCTAAACGGTTTTCAAATCCTTCGCATTTATAAATTCCCTATTCTGAGACCAATCTTTCATTTCTAAACAGTAGCGAGATTGGCGCAAGATCGTGACACTTTTCAAAACCGGCAACTACGGTACGGACATAAAAGATATGATATCAGGGTACGTATTAGGATTTTGAAGGCACAGATGACGGAAGTCTTGCAGTGGTTTATAGAAGAGATACACCTTCGATAGTAAGTTTCTCCTCAAATCTTTAATGCTTTTGAAAGCTAAAGAAAGAAACTAAATGGAATGTGTAGTGTAACGCCTAGCTTGCCGACCGAAATCAGAGCGATGATTGCCAATCTTAATCGGTTTGACACTTTTGATTAAGCGGATGTTGCATTCAATATTCCTTGAAAGTGGGTATTCTAGGCTCGCTTGAACTTAGTGCATCTTTATAAGGTTGTTGTTCTACATGTTTTGCAGGTATACAGGTCTTGGGGAGTTTGGGCGTAACGGTTTCAGTAACAAATTTTGATTTAGTACTCGTAGCATGGGCATAGCATAAACCGCTCTTTTATTGAATCATAACAAAAAGATCCTGGTTTATACCTTTCTCTAGCGTAACGTATTACTGTAACTTTATATATGGTTTTAAAAAGCACTTTGCTTCTTGCAACGAAGTGAAAGAAGTCATCCTGTCGCCGCGTGTGAACTATCCTATCCACTGTACATATGTATGGCCCGCTCCTTCGAAATGCTCAACCACCCAAATATAAGAAAATACTCTCGATCTGGATGCTACAATAGCAAGTGCTATCGTGATAGTCATAGTATTGGAGTTCGGCATTGGAGATCCAACAGCCTTGTTGTCTCAGCCTCGCCGCGGAGAAAGCTGTAGGCGAAAGTTGCCCCTCCAAGGCTGCCAGACGAAAAGTAATTGAGTGGCCGTGATTGGCGCGATAAGACGCAATAAAACATTGGGGCCAGGGTCGAAAAGTGCCTTGTAAGGGCGAGCCAAGGTTGGGGAGCTATCCGCCCTCGGAGGGGGACATCGAGAGGAAAAAGTATCTCCATGGGAGTGTGCGACCAGTTTCGCGTTGTGTTCGTTCTTTATAAATCAGTGGAGAATGCCACGCCTATCTCCCTGTTTTTCTAGCGACTTGCTATGCTACCTTTCATCTTAGAGGAAATATAAAAACGCGACATAGAACAATTTGTTTGGAAACTTCTAAGAGGGCTGGATCTCTGAGTGGCTGGACGAGCTGTTACTTGTTAAGGAAAATGGCATTGACAAGTCTCCTCATAGCCGTCGACTCGACATCCCACATCCACTTGATTGTAGGATCGAATCCCCTCGCCGCAGCCAGATGTGCGAAGTCTCTTGAAGTCGGCGCAAAGCCAATCCTCATTGCACCCGAGACCGCAGAGCTCCATTATGCACTACAAAAGAGGATAGATGATGGCCAGGTCGAATGGCAGAGGAAAGAATTTGCAGATGAAGATGTCTTGCATCTAGGAAGAGAAGAGGTGGACGGCATCGTTGATGCAGTATTTGTTACATCCGGATCTCGAGATCCATTGAGTAAGAAAGCTTCAGTTGACAACACACCGGATCTGACAAACGTAGGCACACATATATCTGCACTTTGCAAACGATATCGAATTCCTGTAAACGTCTCCGATGCATCTCAACTCTGCACATTCAGTTTATTGAGTACGCATACCGATGGCCCTCTTCAAATTGGCGTGACAACCAATGGCAGAGGCTGTAAACTCTCCTCACGTATCCGCCGAGAAATCGCTTCAGCTTTACCTCCAAAACTCGGACCTGCGTGTGATCGATTGGGTACAATTCGGCGACGGATTCAAGAAGAGGACCATATTTCCTATGCAGGAGCTGCCGGCGACCTAGATGATGAAGACATCGACCAATCATCCACTTTTAATCGACTAGTGACAGAGGCCGACCTCGATGCTGCGAAAAGCAGGAGAATACGCTGGCTATCCCAGATATGCGAGTACTGGCCCTTACGACGGCTGGCAAATATAACCGACGACGACGTAGAAACAACTCTCAGGTCTTACGCCACAAGCAACACAGCTAATTCTATACCACTCGAAAGTGCATACCTTGACTCGAAAAGCGAGAAGAAAGGCCGCATAATATTGGCAGGAAGTGGGCCCGGGCATCCCGATCTACTTACTCGAGCGACACACAAGGCAATATTAGCAGCAGATGTCATATTGGCAGATAAACTAGTACCGTCTGCAGTTCTTGACTTGATACCTAGACGGACACCAGTTCATATCGCTCGGAAATTCCCCGGGAATGCTGAACGTGCGCAGGAGGAATTACTTTCTCTTGGACTGGCAGGCTTGAAAAAGGGCCAGACGGTTCTGCGACTCAAGCAAGGCGACCCGTACATTTATGGACGAGGAGGCGAGGAATTCGAGTACTTCCGAAAAGAAGGTTACGGGAACGCAATAACTGTCTTACCCGGAATCACAAGTGCATTAAGTGCCCCTTTATTCGCAGATATCCCAGCAACTCAGCGAGCAGTAAGCGATCAAGTCCTCATATGTACCGGCACCGGACGAAAGGGAAAACCGACGGTTCCTCCGGCATATGTGGAAACTCAGACTGTGGTGTTCTTAATGGCGCTACATAGGATCTCTGGTTTGGTAGCAGATCTCACACGGCATGATTCCGAGGATGCGAAGAAATTAGATGAAGATGGGAAGATTGATGAGTCGAGAAGGCTATGGCCAAAAGATACCCCTTGTGCAGTACTTGAGAGAGCCAGTTGTCCTGATCAGAGGGTGATTCGCACGACATTAGAATGGGTAGTTGCTGCAATTGAGGAAGAAGGTAGTCGGCCTCCAGGACTCTTAGTACTGGGAAAGGCGTGTGAGGTGTTGCATAAAAGTGATAAAGGCCGCAAGTGGGTTGTAGAAGAGGGCTTCAAAGGCTTCGAAGATTGGATGGGAACAGGTGTGGAAGAGCTGGTTCTAAATGACAAGAAGCCAGATGTAGTGAGGGGCGATAGCTGGGGAAGAGAACTGAAGGTGTAATATAATGAAGGCAATAAATTTGTAAAACATGGGTATAAAGCTCATCCTAATCCATAACTCCAGCCAACGTGTTTTCCCCAAATATGCAGTGCTCTCGTCTTAATCCCCATGTAATCACGCCTCTGATTTCAAAGCTGCAATTCGTCCTCAATCAGCAGGTGTAGCAGCAACGCTCATCCTCAACTGTCTCTGCCTTTGCTGACTCTGCAAAGTCAATCTCTCAACAGCATACCCCAGTCTCTCCTTCTTTCCTCTCAACATCTTCAACCTCAGTACCTTCTCATCCCCTTTTCCGCCTGTCTTAACCAACCTCTCTAAGCTCCTCTTCTTCCTCAATCCACCCCCTTCTCCTCCCTCAAGTCTCCCCTCAAGTAGCTCACTCCGTGCAACGAGGGCCAATTGTCTGCGCTCCATCTTCGCAACATACATCTCACTCCTTTTTAACAGGGTCTCTATCGCCGGTTCGAGTTCACTAGCGAGGGATTGTTGAGCTGAGGTAAGAGAGGAGGAGGGTGTGAGTTCGAAGTGACGCGTTGAGGATAGGACCTTTTTTAGGCGGGGGAAATCAGCAATTCCGGCATCGAGGATGGAGATTGACGAATCGAGCAGCGTGAGGGAACTGCGGAGGGAGGTGACAGATGCACTGAGGGAGGCGATGGATTGTGATTGTGCGTGGGTGGACATTATCGTCGCTGGGTTGGCTTTGGTGTTGATGTTGTGAGGAGGGACGCGATGAGGGGCCTCGACAAAGGGGAACTAACGCGACGCACGTGACCTAATATTGGCCGAGATTCGTGCTTGATATTAGAAATTTGAGATCAAATTAAAGGAATCAGTTTTGTAGTATCGCGAATGATATACTGCTAACCAGTATTTGGAAAAATAAGCTGTGCAAGAGATTGTGGATGTGAGGAATAGTACATTCATATCAGATTACAAGCTACGAAGTTTGAGAATATCGACATGTTACGTACTTGGACACGATAGGTAGGACCTGTATGGTGATATTCACCTTCTCTTCGCTTTGTCCGCGTCTGGTCTGCTTTTGGAAAACGTTAACCGTTTGAAGAAAATACACTGAAGGCGCCATAGGAAATATAATGGTTCCTGAGCTTGCTTGATTCTATGAGAAAGCTACCTAGCTGAGATCTTCTTATGCCAAACCACTGGGGGGAAGGAATAGCAACCCTCGAATAATGTCCGACTAAAAGTGCCATGTCTAGTAATCTAAGCTCTTCAATCTTATTTGTACATTTGAAGTGAACTTCAGGTGGAGTATGGTCGCACCCGAGCCAGCTCCCAATAAGTTTCCTAGACGCTAAAAATCTTGGAACGTTCTTCCAGATTTAGATTCGGCCAAATCAAATGGGACATAGCCACTTGTTCATCTGGAGAATCGCCCTTCTCATCTCTTCCCAGCAACCAAGGACTGGCAACCAACCTACCGGTTGATTATTGCGTTCCTGCTCCGTATGTCCATAATACAATCTCATTGCATAACCATCTAGAGAGTTGACCGTAGGTCCAAACTACCTAAATGCATCCTCACATACCATCCAACTGTACAACTCAAAAATACAATCATATAATTTGGCGGAATGCCAATTCCCAGCAATATCAAATGGGCGAGGATGTATCGAGATCTTGGGACTAGTGCGGCAGACTCAGAAGGTCGAGGAAGACGCAAATATATCATTCGTTCGTGACTGACAGATGTCCCCTTACTCATCTTTACCAACCCAACTTCTCACATATTGGGGCTTTTCCTCAATGACGGGTTTGTCACTTTCCTTTGGCCCAAACGGCCAGATTCCAAGAACCTGTAAACCCCAGACAGCACCAGCAACTACCGCAGCACATATCGACACCGTAATGACCCAAGTAACACCATGTATAAGGCGTAGGGTACGCTCGCTATATCCTTTAGAGCGCATTGCGAAATCGAAAGCCTCATTGAATTCCTCCATTTCTTTCATATCGCCGTCCAGCTTGGCATTTTGTTCTTCTAGCCATTTTTCCAATTTTGTCTTGTCGGAGAAGGATCTTGAAGTGGAGAAAAGTTTGACATGTGCTGGCAATGGCTGTAGTCGAGGGAAGAGGGACGTTCGTATATTGTGCGACGAATTGAGGCAAGTCCTTAAGTTAGGCAGTTGCGCGGTCTGTAACCTATAGCGTGAAATGGCCTTCATGGCAGATTGAGATGCTCGAGTTTTGTTTGCCATTGTTGCTGGCTTGGGGTAATTCTTCGTATTTTGCTTGGGACATTTTGTTGTTGGTCGACCTAAATGTCACTTCTGGCCTTGGTATTAAGGTATCAACCCCCTTTTTAAGCGAAGTAGGAGTAAGAGTCTTATCCAAGCATGCAACTCATATCAGGACTTTCTATATATATATATATGAGAAAGGTCAAAGTGGGCTAAGCAGTCTTCTATAATCAGTTCAAAAAGTGATTCGTAATAACCGACCTTTGGCGTCACTGTATAACGATAGCTAAATACAACATAACCTTGAGCAGCAACTTATCTGTATGTGGCTATTTCAAACTTCTTTCAAACTTTCTACTTTCTGAACTAGTTTTTAGTTTCAGTTGTAACAAATGACAGACAAGCTATTGCTTTGGCTGGTGTTTAGTTTTAAACCAAAAACAACCTATCATATAATTTGCCCCACTTGAATTCATATAAAGAAGACCTAATGATGATAATGATGATGTTGATTAAAGCCTGGGAGAATACAAACCTAACTCAGTAATTCTCGCCGTTCCTGAGATCTTGTGTTGTGCGGTAGTAGAGTTGTGGTAAGCTTAGGTAGGTTTTCTAAATTCAATGTCTTTCTTAACCAAAAAACAATAGAAATTAGTTAGCTAAAAAGACCTCGATTCACTGTTTTCGGGGTGTTATAGTACCAATTTCAAGCTTAACAAATCACTTAATAACAAACTCCTTTTTATTCTGAAGTCAACTCCTATAGAAACACGAGATGTAATCTTTTACATTCATTACATTTTTTTACTTGCAAGTATCCTTTGTCTAGTTTTGGTATTTGTTTATAGCAAATTGATAGTAATAATAATGTTAATGGGTCTGCATCTATAGGGCATTTCTCGTACTACATAATCTAGCAAATGCTGTGCACAATTCTAATTATGCTACTTTTACCCCGAGTTCCATTTGTATCCTTATAACCTAATGCTATAACAAAATATATTCAAAAGCTGGCGGATCCCTTCGAATATTGGACACCACTACGTGGTTTCACGTAAGTGCTCGTTGTATTCAGTGGGATCAATGATTATATTATAAGTTCTACGTAGGGGTGGTGTTAATAGGGGTTTCCTAAGGCGGTGAATCGCATTAGGGAATTCTGCTGCTCGAGTCGGGTCACGTGCAACCGCCTCGAGGTCAGAATTGCACCAACAAAAGCCGACGGTTTATATTGTTTGAGAACAGCTATAGTGTAATGTGTACAAAATATCAGATTATAATAAGATTTCATTTATACCACTATCATACTAGTTATATAGATAGCGATATAGCCAACGCACTCAGAGCTATAGCTTCCTTTGTTTCGAGACTATATGTCTTATACAGGTACTGCAGGTATGTATATCAATGTAAAGGCTAGCATTGCATTTTGTTCACCGCGAGTCTAACGTCGGTAACGGTATCGCGTCTAGTACTTTTATCAGTGGAGCTGTTATAAACTAAGCTCTCAGTAAGCTAGTCTTATCTATTCGAATAGTACAGTACCAATATATTGAGGGTTTATCATTGGCGCCAATGTACTCCACTGTACAGCCGAGGGTTAGATTTTAAGTGAGTGGCATGCTGTGAGCCAAATATATGCAATGCCCACTTTTAATGAACTCGCTAGCTGAGGACAGTCTTTCCAAAATCATCGCCAGCATTTACAATAATCCCAGAATGCAGAGTGCCATGTGGTTTCACCAAAAAGCAAGCTGTTGTGCACATGACACAGAAGCTCCCTAAATAAGCGAGCTTAAGGTTATACTATATGGAGTTTGTTAAGAATAAAGATCGTCAACGGTATAAAGTGGACTAAAATATTTCTCGCTCATAAGCTCAAGCACACAACATACATATATAATAATCTAACTAAGAACAGGCATAGGAGCATTTACCACATAGCAATGATCTACAATGTTCCTATTCCGGAAGGTTGCTAACTTGTTGGGCATACCCCGCCTACCTATTCCAGCTTCCAAATCCAGCTCTCCCCGCCGAAACAGAAGCTTATCACCAGAAACCCCGTTTGGTATGCGCCAATTTCTTTGAAGCTAGTCATGAGGCCAAATATTTTATAATGGGCCGTCAGAAGTTTAGAAGGGGTTGGATTGGAGGAAGTTTTGATTGACCAGAATATGGTAAAATGAAGTTCGGATGAGACCCTGTCGAGCAAGTGATACCGCGTTGTACTAGCCTTGCATACTGCAAGTGTAATGTTGCGTTGTTGGAACTTCTTACGAGGTATAAATTATGTCTCTCGCCTCGATATGCTTTCCTTCCTGCGGTGTTTCGTGGTTGTCTGGATTTGAATAGCGTCACTTATACTTCTAAACAGGTTAATATGAAGTCTTCAATAGTCGGTACGGTGTTGGTTCTAGCAGGAATCGCCACTGCTAGATCGGAAAGTAACATACGCCCATTTGGACAAAGAACAATCCCACTCCCACCGCCTGAAGATGGATATTTTGGGAGTTCATTTGCCCGTGTAGCACCAACTAATGCCTCTGGCACGGCTTTTTTTGATCAGTTTCTTGATCACAATAACCCGAGCAAAGGAACTTTCAAGCAACAGTATTGGTGGAATGCTACAAACTGGGCAGGGTGTGTTTTCTTATTGATTCTACTCTCCATTAGCAATCTTGTACTCATACTAATTCTCCAAACAGCCAAAATTCTCCAGTTGTCTTTTTCACTCCTGGAGAAATAGCTGCATCCGGATATACCGGATATGTCACCAATAAAACCCTTCCTGGTCTCTTTGCTCAGGAGATAAATGGTGCTGTGGTCATGCTTGAACATCGTTATTACGGTGCTTCGTCTCCTTTTGATACTCTAACGGTCGAAAATCTCCAACTTTTGAATCTCGAGCAAGCAATCGAAGATGTTATATATTTCGCTAAAACAGTTGACTTTGCATTTGATACAAATCATAGTAGCAATGCAGACAACGCTCCTTGGGTATTTTCAGGTGGATCATATTCTGGAGCTCTCTCGGCATATACTGAGTCTGTGTATCCTGGCGTATTTTGGGCGTATCACTCTTCGAGTGCTCCGGTTGAAGCTATACACGATTTTGTATGCCTCATCCTTCATTTACTCCCAAAAAAAAAAACCTAATTGATACAGTGGCAATATTTCGTACCAGTTCAGCAGGGAATGCCAAAGAACTGCAGTAGCGACGTGACATTGGTCATCAACCACGTAGACGAAGTTCTGA
>Ga0247734_1002589_pt1 | contig 11619 bp, 13 predicted proteins | sample UWRJL103311B2_FD_180933 | JGI IMG/M metagenome (GOLD analysis project Ga0247734, IMG submission 180933) | Plant litter microbial communities from Arlington Agricultural Research Station in Wisconsin, United States - UWRJ-L103-311B-2 | ecosystem: Environmental > Terrestrial > Plant litter >... | reverse complement strand
AGGCACCAAGCTCTCAGCGTAATATCTAGAGCTTATAGAGAACTTATACTAAGTTCTCCTCTCTAGTCAATATAACACGGTTGATTCCTCTCTACACGCTGCGCCTATATATCATTTCTAATAGTTTTTTTTATTTTTTATTTTCTTAGTCTATTAAATTTTAAAAGAAATTATATATTAAATTATGTGTCGGATCACTTCGAATACGGGGCACCACTACGTGATATGGTCACGTAAGTGCTAGTTGTATTCAGTGGGATCGATAGTTGTATTGTAAGTTCTACGTAAGGTGGTGTTGATATGGTTTCCAAGGCGGTGAATCGCTTTGGGTGATTCTGCCACTCGAGTTGGGTCACGTGCACCCGCCTCGAGGTCAGAATATACCAACATTATGATATTTTAATTCTTTTATTAAAAGAATTAAAATAATAATACTTTATAAAGATTTAAAAATTGTAAGTCTGTTTAGTGCGTTTTATAAGTTAGGCTTCTAGCCCCCAACAACCCCCAACTTATGATTCGACCAAAATGCTTGTATATATAAGTTATCACCCAAACGAACTTACAACACCGGGTAAATTCAATACCCAGACGACACATCTCGGCAGAAAAATAAAGGATCTCACAATTCTTAAACCAATTGTCTTTCCGTCTTCCACACCTATCGCACACTTTTGTCATCCAGCTCACACTAACAAATAATCATTCTCACCATGTGGTGGCCACTCCGTCGAAAGTATCCAGTTCGCCGCTTGGAGGACGTCAACTCACACGAATATGACTATGTGGTGGTTGGAGGTTCGTAATGATTTTATGTTTCTCGAGGTCCTCTTTCGTACCATTTATTGCTTACTTAAATTTCCTTATAGGGGGCACTGCAGGTTGTGTTGTGGCATCGCGCTTGAGTGAAGATTCAGATATCTCTGTTCTATTGCTTGAGAGAGGCCCTGTCGAGGATACATGGATGTCTCGTATTCCTATTGTATCTTCAAACATCCTTAAAGTAGATGGTGTAGCCAAGAGCTGGAATTGTGAGCCTATGAAACACTGCGATAACCGCCAATCTCTTTTCTTTCGAGGTGAGGTTATGGGGGGTGGTTCTCGGATTAACGCTATGGTATATACCCGCGGAACGAAGGCTGGTTATGATGTGTGGGCGGCTTTGGGACATCCTGACTGGAGTTTTGAGAAGGTGCTTCCCTTTTTTGTCATGAGTGAGAAGACCCTAAATCAGCCCAAATCGAGTTATCGGGGAGATTCAGGTAAGTGTTGGAAGATGGAAGGACCTCCTCCCCTCCCTTCCCCTAAAAGTACCACGCCCGCTGACTGTTCCATAGGCCGATGGCTTAATCGGAACTTTCCATATGCCACATGGGTCTTTAAAGTCTATCAGATGTAAGTACTAGCTTAGCTTACCAGTTATGTCTTTGATGTGTTCTAAACTTTGCCTAGATTTGCAGATTGCGCCGTAGCTATGGGATTTGCTAATATTGCAGATGCTAACGATCCCAACGCACCTGCTGATGGACTTGTCAGTATGGATTTGACAGTTAATAATAAGAATCAGCGCGTATCGACCTTTCATGCATTTCTTCCTCGAGAAACTGCCCTGAAAAGAGAGAAGAACCTAGCAATATGCACCAGTGCAATTGTCTCCCGTGTTGTGTTTTCGCATGGTGAACAGAAACCTCGTACTGAGAAGGTGGTTTTCACATCTGCCCGACCAGGGACTAGCAAAGATTTCTCAGTCAAAGTGAAGAGAGAGGTTATTATCTGCTCGGGTGTTATTGGTTCACCGCAAGTTTTAATGCTTAGGTATCCTACCCCATCAATTTTATACTCTAAAACCAAATCTTTAACATTTGTAATTCACAGTGGTATTGGACCGCGCGATCACTTAAAAAGCATTGGTGTTGAAGTTGTGTATAACCTCCCAGGTGTTGGTTCTAACTTGGTACGTCCTCTCCTGATATTTACCTCAATTTAGGTGAGGTATCTTTGACTAACATAACAATTCTTAGGCTGATCATCATGGAATTCCAGTGGCATGGGAAGTGCCAGTCAAGGAATCACTCGCCGGTGTAGCCAATTCCCCGTTCATCAAAGGTGGCCTCGAGTTTTTGAAGTATGCACTCTTCCACAGCGGAATTTTGAGCATGCCAATCCAACAAAGCTCCCTCTACGTGCGCTCTTCATCTCTCAACAAAACTGGATCTAAACTCATCGACATAACTGACCAAGAAGCCTCCACAAAAGATGTCGCCATTACTTCGTTGGCCCAAGATCTTATCCCGGATATTGAGCTTATGCCCATCGCCTATAGTGCTATGGATAACCTAGAGGAGCACACACGCATCTATTCCAAAATAGGCATCTTCTCTAGTCTCGCAACTCTTACGCAGCCCAAGTCCAACGGTACAGGTCGCCTTACATCATCTAGCCCTTATGATCGGCCTAAAGTTGATTTTGGGATCCTTTCTAACCCTGAAGATTATGTGGTCGCTCGTACCGCAGTCCGTCTTTCTTTAACACTCGCTGCTGCCATGAAAGCTGCTGGGTTTCCTCTTATCCGTAACCTTACATTCTCTCAGGAGAGACAACAAAAAGATGTTAAAAATAACAACAACGAGGAGATTGATAAATTCATCCGCCAAGGAATTAGATCGTGTTATCATTGGTCTTCTTCATGTCGAATGGCGCCGGAAGAAGATGTTAACACACCAGGTGTTGTGGATGACGAATTAAGGGTGTATGGGGTTAGCGGTTTGAGGGTTTGCGACACAAGTGTCTTTCCACAGATAACTTCTGGACATTTACAAGCACCGGCAGTAATGGTGGCTGAAAGATGTTCAGATTTCATTCTCAAGGAATTATTGCTAAAGGGTCATGAATTCAGATTCAAATTTTTGATAATGGAGTGAACTGAATCTTTTGGAGTGCGGGCGGCTGTTAAGTTCAAATCGAAGTTTCAATGTATTCAATTTTATCTACCGCCCGGTCATCTCATCTTATCCGCCTTGGTGCTTGTTGGGTTTCAGGCAAAATCTTCCATGGTTGTATTATGATTGTTCATAGCTGAGAATTGCAGATTTCGGCGGACAAGTTCCCTCTTCCAATTCTGAGGAATTAGAATAATTTGTTAGAGTACGGTTAGCCTATGCCAGCCAGTACATATATCAGCCTCGGTTCATGAGCCGAGAAGCCTTTAGCGAGGATTTCTTTGATTCCAAAAGATCTGTTGGCTTGCTTATTAGAGTCCTGGCACATAGCTTACATTTTTATCCGTAATAGGAGTCTTCACCCAGTTTTCTGTTGGCCCAGGTCGATCACAGCTCGTAAGCTACCAAGTACTTAACAGTTTGTTATTATTTGATGACTGCATGGCTCCAACAATAGCATATTGTGAGAAAAGTAGTTGATTAATCCTTGGTCAAAGAAATTCCGGCATATTCGGCCCACACAATCAGCAACATGCAGAACGCATGCGATGTTGTGGACAGAAAATTAAGGTTGAATTGCTTTAAACTTGTTAGCTTGAAGGATAAAGTGGACACTGATTATCTCACCTACTGGTATAGAACACATTTTATCTCTACTAGTAGAGGTCATCCTGTGGAACTGCGTCTTGTGAGTCTTTATAAAGTTATCGATAAACCATACACATCTTTCTTTCTTAGATTTTGCTCACGAGCAAGTCAATATGATGGCAGTTCCCATATTTACCTTAAAGCTCCGTGATATATTGAAACCGAATTCATCAGAAAAGTTTGTTCGCAAATCTCTGTGGCTCTTTTCGGTATCAAATACAGAGCTTCAAGGATGGCGCGTAACTGCCAAAGATGTAGGCCGGCTGATGTGGACATTACCTGCCCAAAAACCAAGAGCGCGAGGATGTACCCCAGGATTCGACTGCAAAATACTTTCTTGGCCTTCCAACTGTACGTATTCTTCAAAAGAGTCTCATGTTTCTTAGAGAATGTACTCTAACCCAAACAAAGGGTGCCCCAAACCTGGAAAGACCAAGCCGCCCATCTCAAGCCGCTTATAACGCAGCGAGGTTCTTCACTCATTTGTAGACCAAGGAAGGTTGCTAGGGTACTGATATGAGTTGTGTTTTCTTTGTTACGCCAATGCTTATTATAGCATGGTATATCACCGGGGCTGAAATACCTGAAGCTCATACTATTGCTCTTATCGATTATGCTTTCGCGATTCAGAACGAGGATGGAGGCTGGCCAACGTATACTTACGGGGCTCAACCTACAAGCTTGATGGGTACAGTTCTCATGTATGTCGTGCTTCAACTCATGGGGTTTGACTCACAACATGAGAGGATGATTCGAGCAAGAAAGAGTCTTATTGGCATGGGCAGTGCTGTGAGATACGGGAAGAGATATTCGCAGACTCGTACTCATTTATTGAATTTGCATCATCCAGAAAGGTTGTCTTAATATTTGCTCGTCACATAACAAAAAGTTGGCTCTTGAACATTTTGAATTGGATTCTTGCCAACATCTACATCCCTTTCATGCGTCCACAAAGCCTAGCTCACAATGGCGAGGAACACATACTGGAGCTGATCAGTCTCTCAAATATGTCAACTAGTTCGACTGGTCTCGTCGCTGTTGATTGTTTTCTTAGTATGATTTGCATCTTCGCTGCTGAAGGACCCGATTCCAAGAATCTCCAGGAAATGCAAGCAAATAGTTTCGAGTATCTCTGGATGAATTCTGCAGGGTTATAGGGCATGATTATTCCAGGTGCGCATACCTGGGAGACTTCTTTTACTTTGCAGACCATGGTTCTTTCCGGGATGGAGGGAAGTCTGAGTGCAGGGAAGGCATGCAACGAGAATATCACTTTCTGATTCAACAGCAACACCTTGAGGATTGGAGAAATTCGTCGCCAGCTTATCCTTTTAGTCGAGTTGGTGGATGGCCTTTCATGACTAAGCGTAGTGGATATTCTTGCTCAGATTGCAGCGGAGAGGCACTGAAGCCTATTTTGTTAGCAAAAAGTAGAACGGAGATCGATGAGCCAGCAGGTACAGATCTCGAAAAGAACATCCGTCTAGGAATTGATAATCTTCTCCTGGTACAGAATAATACTGGTGGTTATAGTAGCTTCGAGCCAATCTAAGGCAGTAAATATCTCGAGCTTCTTAATGGAACGGAGCTATTCGGAGACGTAATGGTAGAATACGATTATGTTGAATGCACAGCCTCGGCAGTCGAAGCACTGGCCTTATTCCAGTCACTTGATACGCAGTACAGGCCAAGAGATGGGCAACATGCAATCAACAATGGAGTTAAGTTCATACACGGAGAACAACGTGAAGTTGGGAGTTGGGTTGCTTGTTGGGGAATAGGTTTCACCTACGGTGACAAGTTCGCATTGGAAGCATTAAGTACAGTGGGAGAAACCTTCGGTAACAGCTTGTCAGTCAGGCAGGGCTGCAACTTCTTAATCCAGAAGCAGAAGAAAGACGGGGGATTGCAATCTGTAGTCGAGCGTGTGTACAGTGAAGCAGAGGACTCACATACTGTACACACAGCATGGGCACTTCTAGCTCTCATGCACGCCAAGTATCCTAAAACAGACCATCTCAAGAGAGGCATTCGCCTTATCATGGATCGCCAGCAGGAAAATGGGCAGTTATTGCAGGAAGAGGCTGCTGGCTGCGGAATCCTTACATGGTAAGTAATTGATACTTTCAAATCATGATAGATTGATAACAATGTGCTTTTAGCAAGCTCCAGTACCATAGCTACATATTCAGCTTTCCCACAAGAGCACTTAGCATGTACGCACAGATAATGGAGACGAGGACCTTCAAACATGAGGAGGGGATTGAAAATAAATATGACTTGCTTAAACTGGATCAATTGGGAGCTGAAGCGTGCTTCCTCCTAGCTTAGTCATCGCTGAGCTTTTCGAGATATTTTGGGTATACGAAATATACTCCAACGCGGAACTAAACCGTAAAGTCGTTTCCTAGATCAAATGCAAATGCAATAAATGCTTAACCAGGTTATTCTTATAATGGTAATAATACTGACTCAATTTCCCCTGACGTACTAGTACACGGAACATAGCCAATACCCAGTGTAAGTAGGGATTTTGCTTGGCGTTGTACTGCCAGGTACAGTACATAGACGAGACTCTAGCCATAGCTGGTGTTCTTAGGATTGATTCTGCGCTACTCCTGGCGGATACAGAGGATGATACAGCAGACGTCGATGATGATGAACCTTTTGAACACTGGTCAGATCTCTGCAGCCATTGTAAGGTGAACTTGGAGGTGCAGAGCCGCACACTGGCACAACGGCGGATGGCCATAATTTTGAAAGCTATCGTCAAGCTACCCAGAGATATAATTTTCCTGGGAGGCCCCAAACTTACAATCAGGAATTTCACTTGGTCGCCTGAGACATTAATGTCAAAATTGCCTTATAAAGTCCGAGATAAGTCATTGGCTGGTGAATGTACAGAGGACGGCTAAATATCATGTTGGTGGCTGCTCACCCAACAGGTGACAGGAAAAGCTGATAAGAAAGAGATCAAATGGGTGAGGTCTTTTTTGCAGATAGATGTGTCTATCGCATCTTCTTCAAGGAGTCATGGCCCGTACCCCCAAAAGCATGGGAATATAGTGCTATTGTACTAGATCTGGGTCCTAACGACAATTTTGAGCCAGGCCAGGTCGTCCAAGGACTGGCAGTCATGAAAGTCTCCCGAACGCACGAAAGAGCGACATATTTTCCTGTTGGGCAGGTCATAGTCGAGAAATCACATTTTGAGGAATCTTTCGGTAACACAAAATCTTTGATATTTTCCCCGCCGCCAGAGGGTATCACTACTGGAGATTTGTCCTGGGAACGCTTTACCCTTATATAGATCAAGCATCAGACGGAATGATAGAATGGTTTCAGGCCACTATAAATTATTCATGAACTCTAGCAATTCATGTAGACACATTATTTCAAATTTGAAACACACATGACCCCAAGTTGTAGCTTCCACAAGTCAGTGATGATTCACTTCTATTGTTAGCCACAAATTCAAGGACCCATGAAGTTTCGAGTGAAATAATGGTAATTTTCAACAGGCTTCTATAGATATTCTTGAGTATTCCCGTTGATAGATATGAGTACTTCTGCAATCGAGACTCGCGAAAGGCCTGATGGTTGGAGTCGACACACTTGGTGATCACTATCCATCTTAGACAAGCATTCTTCGTTTTTAGGTATACTCAGCTGCAGATACAGTAGTACAACGTAGAACGGCTTTGCCGGATCTATTAGAATTCATCACAAGAACACATGACATCTTTATGAGTTAAATAACTATTGTTAAGTGTTAAAGTTACCAGTATATTGAAACAATTACGAAAATCTCACCGGCCGATATATTATGCAAATCAATATATTATGCAAATCCCTAGGCATGGCCCTCAAGCTCCATATTGTGTCCGGCTGCCCTTGATATGAGCTGCTAATTACAAAAGATGTCGGCTATGAGTGATCACGTCAAACTGATACTAAGCCATCATCTGTATGTGCGACTTGAGCCTTCCTACCCGCCTACTCTTAACTATAGATTGAGGGTTCCCAATTTGTCCCTTCACAAAATTAACCTGACAAACTCCACTCACGTTCCTTAAGACGGAGAAAGGTCAACAGAAATATAGGGTTAATCTCACACATCAACTACACGATTTCTTTCGGCCGCTCTTCTCTTGCGCTCCGCTAGCCTCCTAATGTTCCTAGTATGGAATGCTCTTCTCCAAAATTGCTTGTCAATGTTACTTCTCATGCTATTATCATTGTATTGGAAAACCCCTGGGGAAGAATACCTGCAGCATAGCTAAACCAGCTGTAGGAACCCACTTTTCAAGCTCCTTTAAGGCACCAACAACATTCTCTATTTGCAGCTCTTTCTCTTTACTTTTCAGCTGGAATCTCGTCAAAGTCCCCGTTCTCCCAACTCAAAAAAGGATTAACATCGGCTAGGGCTGCATGCAGATCCACTTCTGGGGAAGGAGTTGGATCTATTTTCCAAGGGCGGTGTTTTGCGAACTCTTCATATTGTCCCAGTAGTAGCCGGGCCGGTTCCCTCAGCTCTCCCTTGTACTCTGACTTCAATATAAGCGCTCTTCCTCCTCTATTTGTTGGTCCGCTTAGGCTCCCTCTGCTGTTTTATTTGCTCCTAACGTAATTTTCCTCTACTCGCACTGAATATAAGGTTTATTTTAATAGGAAAGATAAAGTATAGTCTGCATAGTGTAACAGCTAATATATTATACAGTAGTATAATGTGACAATCCTCGTCCCAATGCTGTAGGGCGTCAAAAGACAGCGTGTTACATGAGTGATTCGAGAGTGCAAACAAACAGCGCACACAAATGGTCCCTTCACTCCGGCCATGCAGGGCAGTAAAGATTGTTTCTTCCAAACGGCCTTTGTTCCACATCTGCAGCAGCTTTATATACTTTTCTCCTGTCTACCTGCACTTAGGTGGCTTTAATAGTACTTAATATATCTTGGAGTGTATAGTAGCTTTCTTATTAATATCCAGTTCTACAGAATAATTAATATATAAAAGTATTGGCAATTAACATACGAGCTATTAATTTTATTGCATTGTCATTGTACCACTTATTCTTGGAATGACGTTCTCAAACAAAGAATAACTTCCGATCCAAAATGGTAAAGGTGTCTTGGCGTAGACATACTGTTCACACGCTCCTGTAAATTGCATACGCGAGAGGACGAAATCTAAGCTAGGGTGTATGCTGCAGAGGTGATAAAATGCGAGGGGAAAAGTCTACGCAAGGATGTATATGCAAGATGAGGAGCAATGATATAAAATAATTCAGATATAGCATGGTATTAAACCATGGCGAAAGGAAATTTGCGGGACATACTAGCCTACCTTTTATTATGGAGCCGGGAACATCGGAACTTTGTTACCTAGTGTGACCGGCTGAAACTAAGATGGAGCAGATCTCCGCCCTAACCCATATTACTATGGGTCCCACGTTTACAATGTAAGATCTTACTACTCAAAGCCTTGACCTTCAAGCTGTATCTGACATTAAGAAGAGGTATGATAGAAGGATAGAACGTAAGATAAATACTGAATAAAGTGTAGTATGATTCATAAAAGGCTACAATCGCTGGCTAGACTTCTTTGACACGAGACAATCCGTACTGTTGATATCAGCCCCTATGTTATTCTTGCAATCAAGGGTTAAGCACGACAGCAAGGTGTTCAAATACCCAAAACCCAAGAAGCGGAGCTGCAAAAATACCTTGTCGATCTTCTAGCAATGATCTATATCTGGGATATATAAATGAAAAGTCAATCCACTCTACTAGACTGAATCTACATAAATGGAGCTACTTATGGGCCTAATATACCTTGTTTTCACTCTTGCCAAGATTCTTAGTTGTACGGAGTAATAATATTTATGTGGGGAAATAGCAACTGTAGATCGTTGACTAGGGCCGGCGCGGCGCGATACACCTGACTCCCCCGAGTGGTCGGGACACGTACCAAGCTGGCTCCTATACGAAGTACATTGGTAAGCTAGTTTGCTTGAGGATGTCATGGTTCTCTATGAAGGTTAGCCAATAAGAAGTTCAAGTCCTGTTGATCAAGTCCATAAGGAGGAAAGAAAATATTTCAGATTTGCATGAGATTTACTGGTCAGGTCTGAGCTGTAACATCCTATTTAAAGGAGTAAATCTAAGGATCTAGCGCTTATATAGCGACACCATTCTCTCACTAAGCACGCGATACTACTTAGTAAATTATTCATTCTAGTATTCTACTTTTCTTTTTAACAACCAGCTGTCATGGAGACAATTCAAGTGGTCTACCCGGTATTGGGATTCGTCCGTGGACAAATCATTGTTAACGTCATTGTCGTCTTCCTAGTACTTGTCATTGTGGGGTTGAGAATCATTTCAAGACTTAGAGTGGCAGGTTTAGGTTGGGATGATGGTATGATTGTATTTGCTGCTGTAAGTTTCATCCTACACAAAGTTAGTTGTTCCTGTTGCTCACAACTATACAAAGCCTCTGGGAGTTGCAATGTTGGTCTGCCAAGGGCTCTTTAGTCATACCGGAAATGGTTGGAAGCTACCCCAACACCCAGAACGTGAGTTTCCAATACCATCTTGCGCAGGAGAAATATATACGGATCCCTTCGACGTTCATATCCAGCTCAGCATCATCGAAAAGCTTTAGAGGAGTATATTTACGATAATCACTGACTTGATGTGTCTCAGTTGCTGCCAACATCCCTTATATTCTTCAGGTATGAACAACTTCTGAATTACAGCAATATCGTTAGTAAAGTATCCTAACTTCTACTAGTTAACATTTTTTATGCAAATCATATATGTAATTTTGCTTGCAGCTGTGAAAGCAAGCACTCTGTTCTTCTTTCATCGAGTCTTCATAACCCCATACATGCAACTAGCCTCTAAGATACTCCTCGGATTCGTGGCGGCTTGGACTGTATGTTACCTGGCTGCCTGCATTTTCATTTGCAATCCTGTTTCAGCGCAGTGGAACGGCTCTGGAACATGTGGTCAATACATTTCTATGATTCAGTCTTTGATTGCAACGAATGCCCTTGGGGATATCATTATTGCGGTTCTGCCTATACATAGCATTTGGAGTCTGCAGATGAGAAGGGCAGACAAGCTTGGAGTCATCTCAAGTTTTGCCCTGGGTTTCGCGTATGATTGTCTCAATCTCATGAATTTCCCAAACTTTACTAATTTTTTATCTAGATGTGTTGTTTGTGCCATCTTTCGTTTGATTTACATATCTACAGTAGACCTTAATGGCGATGTTACGGGGACAATGTCAACTACAATCTTACTCTTTGTACTTGAGCCTAACATCGCCATTTTGTGTGTCAGTATTCCAACACTTCGGCCTTTCTACCAAATGTACAAGAAAAAGCACGGCTCCTCAAGATTGCGCGAATACTCCGATGAGCGAAGTTATGCCAGCAATGGGAACGGATTGGCTTCCCGGAATAAGGCTCAAGTGCATCCTACTGAGACGGGTCCAGCAGAAGGAAGCATTTCTGCGTGGGAAATGAAGGATTATTATAAGCGTGGTATTGAATCGGATTTACATTCATCGGATAAGAGTCTAACTTCTGATTCACAAGAAATGATAGCGCCAAAGGAGAAGATTGGAGTTGAGACTAAGTGGACTGTGTCTTACAGTTGAAAGCTTAATACTTTCTAATAAAGATGAAGCTGCGAAGTCAAGGAGACCAATCAACCTACTCCGGTTGAGACTATTGATACAGTTGGAAAGGTCAATGAAATTTACGTAGAAACTGTTGTTACGAGCATCGCGGCTTCTCCTATTGTATGGTTAGAAAACATGGCATCGTCCAGGACTTGCCTCTGGTAGCCTCAATTAGACACAGATATTTTTTTGACTGTTGACTGGTTCTCTAAGGACAACAACAGGTCAGTCTAAAATTTTGTTCTATGCATTGTTACGATCTTCACCTAATCTAGTCTTTTCTTTACGTTCCCCGCTCAAACAGTGGACCTTGACATTAAGTAGCGGTCAGCGTGGAAG
>Ga0247734_1002587_pt1 | contig 11627 bp, 10 predicted proteins | sample UWRJL103311B2_FD_180933 | JGI IMG/M metagenome (GOLD analysis project Ga0247734, IMG submission 180933) | Plant litter microbial communities from Arlington Agricultural Research Station in Wisconsin, United States - UWRJ-L103-311B-2 | ecosystem: Environmental > Terrestrial > Plant litter >... | reverse complement strand
GGCCTGCTAAAAGGTTAGAATTATTGCTTGCGGACAGGCCGCTGATGGATTGATTGTTGCCTGGTTTGGGCTGGTGCGACGGCAGGTCTTCTTGGCGAGCTAAAAGCTGGTTAGCCATCAGGCCGCTAGTGCTGTGGTCCCCGATGTGATAGCGTCTAATGTAGGATACTAAGTAACAGACTGTTATCCTCGACGTCCGCGATGGTGTTGTGCTCGCAACAATGCTTTGTAAGGCTTACGGTAGCACGGGCGTTTGGGCATCTTCGCGATGATTTGTCCAGACCCCACACTTTTACCTTAACTGCTGTTCAGCTGAAAGATTCCCTGAACTTCTGTTATATACTTTCCAAGACGTCTTCTCTGGACGGCAATCAAAACTCTAGTTGATCATTGTATTTGAATCGCTCTTTTTTTAGCAATGGACCCTCTCAGTATTACTGCTTCTGTGGTAGGCATTACCACTGCAGCTCTTCAAAGCGCTCAGTTTCTTGTTAAGACCATCAATAATGTCAAAGATGTCCCATATACTATCAAAGAGATCAGTATAGACCTTCGGGCAGTTGAGTCTGTGTTGCAGGACCTGAATGCGAAAGCACAGGACGGTTCCTTGCAAATCATTCAGATTAGCCAAATCGGGCCCGCTGTCGAGAGCTGTGACAGAGCATGCAAAGCATTTCAGTCACAAATTGAGCGCTGGATAAAGAATTCCAAAGAGGATAAGATATTCTGGATATCTCGATGGAAGATTGGATTGTTTGGGCCGGACAGGATCAAGACATTTAAAGTACAGCTCAATGATTGTAAAGGCACCCTCAACATTGCCCTGACTACAGCGACCCTGTTTGTTTTACCATAGAACCATCTATTCTGTTAATGGCTAATTTATTAAATAGATTGGCGGTAGCTAGCCAGAAGGAACTGGCGAAAGAGCAGAAAGAAAGCATACTCAAAGCAAATGAGGCCGACCTTGAGCAAGAGCTTACCAGGGTAGGCAAAGAGATAATAGAGATTGAGCAGAGTTTGCAACGATTCACAGTAGGTGGGAGTATTGAGCGAGATAAAGAGTCGGAGCAGAGCAAAAAAGAGCTTCTCCAGGAGCTTGAAAGGCAGCGAGCTGCTAGCACTATATTACGCAACATATGCGAGGAAGCCCTTTCGCAAATAGTTTATAAGCGCACCGGGCAGAAGATTAAGGGCATCAAGGCAGCAAATGATGGTGTTGCTTTGGTAGGATTCATTAACACGCCTGGAGAAAAGCTAAACATATATCAAGATATTTCGGATGTCACGGCTGATAGGGGTTTTGTTATTGTTGGAGTTGCCAATAATGTAGATATAAAGGACTTGCGTCGTCGGTAGATGGACATAGGAGGCTGGGAGGATTGTGAAAGAGACAAGGTGAGCGAATATAAATGTATAAGTTTACTGAGGATGTTCTTTCTTCCAGGCCAATAGCAAAATAAATCATACGCTAGGACGTATACTTATAGTGGCAGCGAGTGGCGTCTGGCGTTGACCAAAAGCTGTAAATAAACTAGCTTTTCCCCATCCGATCAACGCACATTAATTACAACGAAAGAAACAAGGATGAATCCATTATTGCTGTTTTATACCTAAGGTCGAAGCACAGCTCCACAAATACAACCTAATGCCAATCAGCATCGAGGTGATGGGCGTGTAGTCTTCCTAACAATAATAAGTCAGACTTGAGATCCTAAAACACAAACCAGCAGCGCCTTCTTGGTGCAGTGGACTGGGGTCATGGTTTAGTGGTATAATGTTCCCTTAGCATGGGAGAGGTCGCGAGTTCGATTCTTGCTGACTCCAACTTTTTGAAGTTTTATTTGTTTTATTTGTTTTATTCTTTTTTGTTTTGTTGCTAAATGGGAATTTAACACTGTGTTGTCTAGTATCTTTTTTTTTGGTGGTTTTTGCTTAGCCCAAAATCATGTCTCCATGTGTTCTGTCAGCTTTCATGCCTAGCCGAGCTAACCATATCAAGCTAGTTCAAGTTTCTAAACTGCAACTGCAACTGTGAATTGTCTGTACCTATCGATCTATGCTCTTCAACCTACTAAACCAAACTCCATATTGAAGACTAATATTATCAACACTGGCTATTTTAACTATCAAATACATTATTTAGCTGCCAATAGTCAGACAGTTTTGCTTTGGAGATAACTTAGCTAGTAACGAAGGATGTGTTTGGTCATTCACTTAGTATATATGTACTGTATGTACATTACAATATATCTATCATTGCCAACATTTTAGTATAATTTGCTTACTATCAAATTTAGAGAGCGATACTGCTTAGAGTGTAAATCTAATAGATACTTTTCTCTCCTTTTCCTACAAACCAACAAACGTGTGTTGGCTATTCTCTGTAAACTATCAATCTTGTCAGTCTTGAACTTTTATGATTTACTAGATTGAAGAGGCTTACGCGGGTACTCTCCTTCATGTCTTCGTTTGTATGCAATCGTCCCAAATATTACTCCAATGCACATTGTATGTTAATTGAACTAGATTGTTGTGCTGATAATGATAATGGAGGATAGGTTCCTGACTTGCCCGTGCGTCCCTGAAACCACTGTGTTGCTGAATGAGAATTCAATAAGTTGTTGTCATATTACATTTTCACTGTCTGAATTAGGGGAAAAGGTTATGATATTGTAGTATGTGCCATAGCAGTTACCAGCAGTCCATTAACTCCCCGTACTAAAACGAGCCTACAGTAAATTATAAGTAATATTTTACGCAGGCAAAGTAGAAACCGTACACTGTATGAATGGAAAGGTTTTGTGTTTATAGTTTATTTTGCGCTGGCTACCCTGCTTTGTCTATCTTTCTTTTTGTTGATATATCCTAGTCTCCATAGCTGTAGTTTCGCTTATGTTTAGTTCAGGGGGCAGCTACTTGGCAGAGCATCATGACCTGGCCTGGCGGGAGCCCAGCCACGTCCCAGCCTCCTTGACAACAACTCAACTCCAATGAATCACATAGAATGGGCTCACACGCATCTAACAATCGCCCCTCCCCCTCCATGGAGCAGTCATATATATCCTCCATTTGCTATACCTTCTCATCAAAAACAAATAAACTAATTTGACCAGCCGCATTTGCGAAACCGCATAATTTAGGTACAGTACATATGAATGGCAAAGCCCATCGCCAAGTTTCACAAAGTACTAATCGCCATTATCTTAGAATGCCTTTTATTCCACATACCCCGGAATCCCTACTACCTCGTTCAGACTCAAAAAACCCAGCTTCTACATGTCGAGGTGTTACCGGGAATGGACGCGCATGCAGACGATCGCTCTCGAAATCTCCCCAATCCTCGCCCTCTAGAACACCAGTTCGCGGCGATTCTAGTATGAGATATTGCTGGCAACATCAGGATCAAGCAGGCGCACTTCCACATGGCTTACAATCAAGTACAATCAAGGAAAGGACAAGCACAGACACGCTGGTAGATCGATTGGGTCTTCTAGAGGTTCAGCAGCGGAAACAGAAACGGAGACAGGAGTCAGAGAAACAACCAACTCATAACAGTGTTCAGCCGCCTCGGAGGAAACAGCCCAAGCCACGAAGCACCCTCGCCATGTTGTGTTGTATTGGTGAAGCAGATGAACCAAGAAGGGCACCAAGACCTGCTCAACATCCTCCCACAAGGCCGCCATTTGGTCGAGATCCATCATCTCGCACAGGGGAATTATTGTCATATATACCAAAAACTGCTTCCCCACAAATGACATCTCTTCTCCTCGCAGAATTAGCCAAACCATTCTCCGAATCCGATGATGAAGGCTATATATACATGTTCTGGCTGACGCCAGAAAATCTTTCGTCGGCACCGACCGAAACAGCGCCATCTCTGCTCGCACCTCCTTCAAGACCACAACCTGGTCACAGGAGGACGTCAGATGTAATCAATGCATTTGCAGCCACCACTCCAAACAAGAAGACCATTCTTCTCAAGATTGGCAGGGCTCAGAATGTTCAAAGGCGTTTGAATCAATGGACTCGCCAATGTGGATATAACCTATCTCTCATTCGTTATTACCCATATCATAACTCTCCCTCCACAACAAGTGTCAACCAAGTTCCACATACTCCCAGAAAGGTGCCCAATGCACACAAGGTTGAAAGGTTGATACACATTGAACTCAATGCCAAAAGGTCTCAACATGATGGGAAATGTGGTGTATGTGGTAAAGAACATCGAGAATGGTTTGAGGTTGAAGCGAGCCGGGACGGCGTCAAGGCTGTGGATGAAATCGTGCGACGTTGGGTAGATTGGGGAGAGAAGGCAGCGGTAAGATAAATTAAGAAAGAACACGAGATCACATGAATTATGAGAAACAGGCTTATATTATGACTCGAATGAATAGAAGTAGCCACCTACCAATTAACTTGCTTGCCCCTTGGTATGTGACATCTTCCTTCAACGTGAGTTGTATCTCGACCAGATTCCCAACCCCTTCTTCTCATGAATAAGACTACTTCATCTCTGCTTAAGTTAACGTAGCAAATTCCACACTTCAGCAAGAAACAGTTCAAAAAATGGCCACAAGTCGACCATCGCTCAACTCCACCTCCTCCGGACCTCTCTCATCCCGCCACTTAATCCATTCGTCATAAGCAGCATCGATCTTCTCCGTCATCATAAGCCAATCTTTATGCTCCCGATACCGATTTCCCTCGTGTTGTTGAACCACTTCTCGCTTATTGTTCAGGTACTTGAGGCGTCGATCGAAGTACTTGTTCCAATCCATCCACATTTCTGTCGTGCCTATACGCCTTTCTAGAAACAATGTCAGTCATTTTCTCCGAGGCACATAATTTTATAGTAAAGCTGGACTAGAAGATATCTCACCTTGCTCCAATAACTTCTCGTAGTCTTCCCTCCAAATATCCTCTACCTCGTCAAACCGTCGCCACTCGTACCCCCTATCCTCGATCACCTCCTCAATCTCTCCAAGCATATTTCCAATCCCAGTCAATCGCGCCCACATCTGATTGGCAAGCAAACCCACCTCACTAACCCACCTTCCATTCTGCAAGTTGTCGGGCGTATTGCGCTTCAAAAAGCTCTCCCATCTCACAACCACATACCGTAACCCCTTCGCGATCTCCTCGATATCAGACGCGAAATCAAGGGAATAAATTGATTCGTCCACGAACAGACTTTCAGCGGTGGCGATGTGTCTAAAGAAAGCACGACGAATGTTAATGAGAACATCTACGATATGTTTTTGTTGGCGGTGACGCTGGTAGAGTTGGCTGTTTGAGAGGGTCGAAGGGGGCCGCGCGGGGAGGCGAGCAATGTAGAAGCTTGTGTTGCGTACATCCGACTTCCATTGGGCGGAAAGGTAGGAGAATGCGGTGAAGGGGGTGGAGAGTATAAAATCTTTCTGGTATGTTGGGGAGTTGTTATCGAGGTCGAGGTCGTCGTGGTCGCGGTCTGCGATCTTTCTTTTGAGGTAGACCATCTCACGTGGTGGCTTTGGATTTTATAATAATTGGAATAGAGAAGAATGACAGTTGCGGGATTTTGTAGGTGAGTTTGGGAATTTGGGGGAAGGGAGTGGACTACGAAGTGAATTGGATAGAATAAAAGATTAGATCAGGGTTGGTCTACCGGTGAAAGGAATTGAATCCTCGGATATACTCAAGAGATTCCCCATAACTAGTAATCTATGAAGCTCATCTCACTCTTTCAGAGCCATAAGTTCACAATGATTGTCTTTGTATTTCAGAGTACTGTTGTTTATGTCTGCCATAAGAAAGATGTAGGTGAATTCATTTTGGCCCTTTCGAGACTTAGAGCCTTCTTTCCAGAAATTCCTAGTGGGTAGGATATGCCCTCCCAAGGTAAGTTTCACTGAAAAGGGGTGTTGCTGTTGTTTTCTTTTTCCTAGTTATTTGACCAGTACTGGAGCCTGTGCAGGATTTTCTATTGCCATAGACAGCTCTGAAAAGGACTGTCAGCTATCATATGTTGATTATATGCTACTGGCACAATAAGAGGATTTTGAACTAGCGGGTTAAGTTCCAATTCCGTGCTGAAGCAACAACCCTAACTCGGCAGTATTTATTGTCACTGAAAGAGGTACATGATCACTTCAGAAACCAGCTTTCTTCCATATGTCATTTTCATTAAAATGGATTTGGCAAGCTCTTTAAATTATATTAGGGGAACTGTAACACGCCTTGTATGCTCCCTGAAGCTTTTTCACATACAAGAAGCTTCAAGTGCTTGACTGGTATCTGATCATGATCCTGTCCCTTTCGAAGTTGGGGCCGCTAAGCGTCAATTCAAGCATCCTATCTGGTATGTTTTGCTATACTTTAACCGTAAGTGTGTTGCTTGTGAGAAATCTAAAGCAAAGAACTTTCAAATAGCTCATGTACAGGATAATAAAGTGTTTCCACTGCTAAAATTCACTAGCCATGACTATATATAGATGGCGCAAACTTGGGATGCTTGTCTTAGAATTTTGGAGCCGGGTTTATTGGTATCGAAAATTGCTGCTCTGGCCCAAGAAAATACGACGTGGAAAGATAATGAGTTTAGTATCAACTTCTGAATTGATAAATCTCCGAGACGAGGATTAGTTCTGGTTATTAAGGGAGCTCCAGTAATGTTAAGTCTGGAATATGCGGTTTCCAAATTTATCACTCAACAAGAACACGACGGCAATATATCTAGAAGATCAAATATTCATACAGATCCGTACTCTCTCAGATCGGTAAAAGATTCAAGAACGGTTAGAGTCCAGTTTCACTTTTACTCCAACTCCATCTCAGACTTGGGTCAGGGAACCTAATTCAAACCCCTGACGGGAACACAGTAGACTTTTGACATTTTTCATCGCTAACGCGTTGTTCACATCTGTAAGTGCACGAAGGTTGGGCCAAGTCGTATGACAGAGTGGGAGCAAAAGTGAAATTAGACTCAATAGCCCAAAGTCTTTGACCATGTTCTTTTCAAATAGAACGCTATATTTTGTTCTATACCTGAAATGAAGAAAAGTATTCTAAAGAGTAATGGAATAGGGATCTCCAGGAGAAACTCAATAGCTGGTGGAAACAGTCTTTTTAGTCATAATAACATGATGTTACATGGAAGTTTAAGAGTAATGAACATACGACCTCAGGGATCCATGTTGAGTCAGAGGAGAATGGTTGAGTTGAGAAGCTATCATGCTATTTTAAAAATGCTTGAGCGTTTACATGTATACCAACGATATACTCCCATCATAGAATTTAAGATCATCTAGAGAACTGATTACGAAGAACACGACTTTACTTCTTTATTCTTTATTCTCTTTTTGTTTCCAAACCCTCTGTATAATAAAACTGATGTTTTAGGGACGCAATACTATTGAGCGCAGTTTTTGCTCTATTCTCAAAATAATATGAGGGGATTGTAGATATCTACTACGTTGTATTAGGTCACAACTACGGAAAGAGACTGCTTCAATAGATCAATACTAAGTGCTCTTTGCCAGAAAAATGCCTAAGAAAGAATAATTGATGTTTAGCAGGAAGAAGCAGTTGTTTCTTCATACAGCATGAAGCTTGATAGAGTAAGGTTGGAAAGCCACTACTCGTTCCTTTACGTTGAAGTTTACTCAAAACGGGGGATTTTCTTGTGAGCAGAATAGAGGCATATAGTTTGGCATTTAAAAGCTGATCCCCTACCATCCTTTGAGCTTTCATATTCCTGTTGTTGCCATCTAACTTTCTACCTGTTGGTATTTTTAAGTAGCTGTCGTTCCTTGATGTGGTAATTGCCAAGAGTCTTTTTCAAGGAAGTGAGTGTTTAGAATCTAGGTTCAAGAGGCGAGACTTAATTATTGCCACAACAATTTATCTACGTAATCTCCAGGTTAGGAAAACGGGCAGGTCATTGATGTGTACATGTCGATGGTGAGAGTCTTAATCTGGGAGACTAAAAGTCATTTGATGAGGTATCTGATTATATACTAGTTGCAGACATATCTCCTCTCGGTACTGGAATAACCGAAAATATAAAATTGGACAGCAGAGAGGAAATCTCACTATAGTATTCCCCAAGGCACATTTTCAAGTTCCTTGAGACCCATTAACCTCACGTGATACCAGCCACCTCCTAGGAAACTGAAAAATCCCGAGTCACCGAGTCATGAACTCAACCTACAAAAAGTCAAAGATCGTCATTGGGTCGCATCTTAAGCATCATGGGCTAGCTAGCATCATTGAGTTTGTGCATCACCCGCACTAACGTTAATTTGAAGGAAAAAAGTAGAACCTTGATCTGGAGAAAATAGGTACAGCAGTAAAACCATGGCGGTGAGAGTCTAGCTCACCTATAACATCTTTCTTATAGGTATAGATGAGGCTAGGATTGTCTTGCACAAGCTGATAACCCACGCGGTTTATAAGAAGAAGAAAACCCATTATATGGGGCCAATACTAATGGGCACCATTTTGCTAACATTGTTTCAGGCCAACGGATACGACATTTGTGCCGTTAATAACGAGAGTGCAGCATGCAGGACATGCCCTTTAGACCACGGCCGTTGAGCCTTAACGCTCCCATTCGTTTATGTTCAAGTGAGCGAGAGAGCCAGTGATGTTGCTGCCCACACACACTGGCGATGATTTGACCGAATCAGACGTCGATACTGTATGAGAGGGCAGTCAAGTGCCGATTGGGAGCGCCAGACCAAAAGTGGGAAGCAGTGAAATTTTGTACGGAAGTACATGAGCTTATGCAAAATTGCATGCATCTATCGAGCTGTAATCATGGAAATGCTTATCTTTTCCCTGTAAGGATCGACCGCTTGCCTGCTTTGAGAGTGATGGCCAGTTGTGAAAATGTCGGGGTGCTGTCACGAGTCCTGTCTTCCGTGCGGAATACAACCAACTGTGCTGTATCGATCGTCGTCCGGATATGAAAAGCTAGCTAATATAAGCTACTCCATAAACGTATGTTTTTGGAGACAGACGCCGTGACTCCCCGACCATTATTCCTCCTCCTCCCTCAACTGCTAGCTTGGTTGTTTGTTGATGCGAAGGAGCTGAAGTTGGAGAGGATGGGGGACCGAGCCCGTTGGTGGTCTGAATGTTTCAGAGTGAACCTGCTGGTGCGCGTAGTCCGTATACGCTACGTAAGCAAATATTTTTGTATACAGAGCGAAGTGTAGCTGGCATGGCCGAGAGAATAAAGAATGCTATGGGCAAATATAGCCATATAGAAATTAGCTTGTTGATGATGTCTGTTATTCAATAGCCAGAACGAGACAGAAACGAGACAACGCGTTTTGCTTGGACGACGGTACCGATATCCTCGCAGCTTACTGTACTTTAGTATGCGTATTGGGGAAATCGTAAGGGTTCCTGGCCTGGCCCGTCGGAGCATTATGTTGGTTTTTTCTGTCTTGGAGAGCAACCCGCTGGTGCACTCAGGACTGGTGGTGGTTCGTGTGAGGTTGAGGTTACATACGCTACCACTCCGTACACTCTTCTTCTGCTTGTGAATCACTGTGATTAATATTGCGGGTGTCGGGTGGCTTGCGGTGGGGATGGGAGAGCCAGGAGAGGGAGAGGCTCCAATTACCAGTACAACACCCACACACACACACACATATACATATACACACACAGACCACCACCATACACAAACCTCCCCAAGCGAGAAGACGCTAGCAGAACGAAAGGGGAAAAAAGACAGGAAGAGATAGCATGAAATAATAATTATAATAATAGTAATGGAAATAGAATAGAACCATACCATACATACCTAGTGAGAGGAAAAGGAAGAAAAAAACCCCCCATAGAACAAAGGATAATGATTGGTGCAGGCGCATAACCACAAGGATCTGAGGAAGATTTGGTTAGTCATCGAGCTGGCCCACCTGCACCTGTGGACGCTTGCTTGCTGGATAATTAAGGTTGGTGGAGCTTGGCAAGCACATCCGTCGAGAGAGGGCTTTGGTCAGTTCTGCAACTTAACTTCGTCAACACACCACCACCACTCTCTCTACTGTACTGTACCGTACCACGACTGCCTCTAATAACAACAACTTCACCACCGCAACTACCACGACCACCCACCATCCACCGCAGTCCTTTCCTTTCCAACTCCACAACCCGCTTCCGAAGCCGCGGAACACGCACTCTTTGGGTTGGAGGCTAATGTTCACGATACCTCACTAAACAAAAAATAAACAAGCTCACCAACACCACCCTGGACTCGCATCCTGGAGCTACCAAAAACCACCATCTAGCTGACTCGGACGGTCGCTCGGGTCAGCAGCAAAGGCGTATGCCTCGAGCTTCGACCGCGCCCAAGCGACAGCAAGGTGCTGCCAACCAACGCGATACTCGCCACGAGAATGGTCTTGTAGGACCGGGAAAGCCGGTGCGGAAGCAGAAGAGCCATGGCAATCTCAATGGGCATGCAAAGTCGAACGAACACCTTCCCCCAACACCGCCGCTGCCCGAATCTCCTGCGGCGAACGGTCACGCTCGACAGCCAGCATCGGGGGATACTGCTACGGAATCCAGAATGCCTGTCGAGACTTTGAGGAGGACGTCGTTGGGAGGATACTCGGAATCATCTTCATCTGAGTCCTATAACCACCATCCCCTAATGCCAGTGGCCCAAGACAACCACCGCCAGATCGATGTCAATGCTGCGAAGAACCCTGCCGTTCATAGGGACGCTGGCCATTTCCATCTTGCTGTTACCGTTCTACGTTCCATGCCCCTTGCCGACACAATTGCTATCCTCATCATTCTTTTACAACTTCCACCAACTATCCTATCCATTATACATATGCTGTTCATTACTCTGACGTTTGTGCCCGCCTCAAGCAATGGGGAACTCTCGCTTGGAGGACTGTTTGAGGGCACTGTAGCAACTCCTTCGATTGCTACGATTATTGTGGTGGATATCATATTCGGATTACTTTGGATATTTCTATGGACTCCTATTAGGGGATTTTCCTTGGAATTTGCACAATCTGTAATTGCGCTGACGCTTGGTGGTGCAACAAGTGGCAGGGAAGCCGGCATGAGCAATGTCTTTGTATGTTTTGGCATTGTTGGTGCGAATCACTTCGCACATAAGAATGTCAAAAGGTCGGGCTTAGGAGCTGGTCTTTCATCCTTGACCAAAGGATACCTTGGCTCACCCGATCCAGATGACCCTCTTGAATCAGTTTCCAACAGCAATGAGGTAACATCGCAGATTGGTGGTCTTCAAAAACTCCTTGCAATCCACATAATCGCACAGGGAGCGGTTCGCTATATTCGAGATTGGTATGTTAGGAGAGAGAGAAGAGTTACTTCAACGCCGGTGGGCGACCCAGAAGCTGCCAAAGGTTTAGCCGATGTTGGCAATGATAATCAAACCTCCCAAATTCCCGACAACGAATCTTCAACATCTTTACCAGTAACAAGCCTCGTGTCAAATCCCAAGAAAAGGAAGAAGCAATCTCAACAATTACGGACTCGGCAGCCGGTATGGTCAGCTCTAGCCAGCACAAAGATCGTGATGGTAAAGGAATACGAAACATCGAGCGCCGCAGCTGAGTCTGCAGGAACAAATGCAACAGACATCAACAATC
>Ga0247734_1002586_pt1 | contig 11632 bp, 10 predicted proteins | sample UWRJL103311B2_FD_180933 | JGI IMG/M metagenome (GOLD analysis project Ga0247734, IMG submission 180933) | Plant litter microbial communities from Arlington Agricultural Research Station in Wisconsin, United States - UWRJ-L103-311B-2 | ecosystem: Environmental > Terrestrial > Plant litter >... | reverse complement strand
CATCGCCGATAACGGCAAACTTACTGCTGGAATGAATCCAGTTCTCAACTTTATTAATATGAAGTAATGACCATTTCGTGCAATCAGCAACTTTCACGTCCAAAAGGGTCTCGAAGATCGGGTCCCAGTCTTAAATGCGTCTTTTAAATCAGCAACAGCTGCTTTCTGGGGCCCATAGATGGTCTTTGCACCGGAGGTGTCCTTAATTACTAAGACAACATTCAAAATGTCGTTCTTTAGTAAATAAGAAACAGCATGAGCATCTGGGACTAACCAAAGATTCACACTCGGTTGGCTTATTAAATCCTTCAAATTTTGCAACTGTGAAGCATCATCTCTCTTGGCAGCAATCCTAAAAACGAGATCACCAGTACTTTGTGGTATATCAGCATGGCCCAAAAGCGTGTCTCGGCAGAGGGATCGTTCCCCATCAGCTCCAAACACCACATCTCCCTCAAAAACTTCGCCTGTTAGGAGACTGATTGATGGGGTTTCAAAATCGATTTTAGTGACATTCGCCCCAAGTTTTATTTCCACTCCAAGATTCTGCGCTTCCGAGACTAGAACTTTGAGTAAATCTGCTCGGTGAATCACTAGATATGGACTCCCAAATTTCTCTTCGACTTCTATTCCTGAAGCCTGCTTCGTGAGTACGGTGCCTCTGTAGGATCGCAAAGTTCCTTCTCGTGGGACGTAAGCATCTTGCATGATGTGTTGGAGGATGTTCCGTTGTTGGAAAATTCGCGTGGCGTTTGGGGGTAGCTGAATACCAGCACCAAGCTAGGAAGAGGTGTGAGAAGAGGCAGAAGTTTATATGTATATCTGAGGCTACTCACTTCAACAAGTGCCGGCATTCGTTCAAAAACGATGACTTTATGACCAGACCGGCTCAATGCTATGGCGACTGCAATACCGCATAGCCCGCCTCCAACAATGAGGATCCGAGATGAGAATCTCGAACTATTCTTGCTATAAGTGTCCATGTTTCAGGTTCTAGATCAATTCTAGGTAAGAAAGAGAGTTCGAAGAATGAAATCTAGAAGAATTGTCCTGGATGAGCTTTTATCGAGCCCTGTCTATTCCGATTATCTTTGAGGGCATGGGGTGTTCCCAATCACAATGTACAACTCCATATCTGACCTCAGCCTTCAGACTGATGTATGTCAACTTCGCCTCACTCACGCTCCTTGGCCTCCTGAGAAGTTCGTTTATATTGCCTAGTGATGGCTTGTAGATGAGTGGTTACGCCCCAAGGTAGTATTTGCTGCCTGAGAACCCATTGACGATCCATCGGTGGTCCATTCTCGGACTAGTAGTCGTTTCCCGAGCGTCGTAAGCATTAGTTGATGGTCTATCAAAACTTATTGACACAGATGGCTGATAAGTGAAATTCTAGCTGGGTTTATGTGAGGCGAAGCCACCCCGTGGTGTTTGCTGGGGTATGTCGAAAGAATAGAAAGAGATGGGAGTTTCTATGAACTTATATCTGAATATTTTGTTCTGATCATTAGGTTGGCTATACTCTATAAAATAGTTCCAGACATGGCCAAGACAGAAGTTCCTGTCGTTGTGACTTATAGTCCTCCTACAAAAGGCTTTCTCTCCTATCTCCCATCCCAATGGGTTCCCTATGCCGAGCTCATCCGTATACACAAGCCAGCAGGGATTCTCTACATCTATTTCCCCTATCTTTTCGGTAGCCTCTTCGCTGCGAGTATCAGATATTCCATGCCATCCCTCAGAGCCCTGACTACTGCAAACCTTTTACTTTTTGCAGTAGCATTCATCGTACGCAGCATAGGCTGCAGCTGGAACGACATCGTGGATCGTGAGCTTGACTGCCATGTTGCCCGCTGTCGAATTCGCCCGATAGCTCGAGGAGCTCTAACACCCAAACAAGGCTACATATTCACTGCATTCCAATACCTTCTTCTGTTCTGCATTGTTAAACTGATCTCACCGCAAACCCTCATTCATCTGGTTCCTGTCATAGTCACAGGAACTTTCTACCCGTATGCAAAACGGATCACCAATTATGCGCAGCTCGTCCTAGGGGTTTCACTATCGATGGGTATCCTCGCGGGCTGTTCATTTATGGGTGTAGAGCCCCTATCAATGGGTCTATACTCCAAATCTTCCATGGCACTTCTGGCTTTCGGGGTCTCTTACGTTATTTGGACGGTTACCTACGACACTATTTACGCATTCCAAGATATTCGAGATGATGAGCGCGCTGGCATCAAAGCTATGACTATCCGACATGAAGCACATATGAAGCCGCTACTATTCACTTTGTCAGTCATACAGGTTGCATTGCTAGTGATGACAGGAGTCTTCATCGTTGCTACGCTGGTATTCTTCGTGGGTGTGGCAAACACCGCCATTTTACTCCTACGCATGGTCTGGAATGTGGACCTGAGTGATCCGAAATCGTGTTGGTGGTGGTTTAAATACGGAAGTCTATTAGATGGAGGGAGTTTAACATTGAGTTTGCACGGAGAATATCTTGCTAGACTTTGGGGTTCTGGTATTTAGGTAGGACTTGAGCTAGGCATGTGTGCAAAGCTTTTTGGATAATTGGCTAGTTTATAGACTGATGTTTAGTTATCAATAACTGTACGCTGAAGTTGCGATAACAAATAACACATTTCACCACTCAGCGTAGTCGGAAATCCGAGGTGCTCCTGCCCACAGTGAGGAAAATTAATGCAGCCCATTGTCGGCTAAATAATTTTAGATTGGATAGATACAATGAAGCAGTGTCCTTATCCCCAATTTTACAGAGAAATAAATAATGATTCAAGAGTCAATGGATTATAGGATGCAATTTTTCAACTTACAACGAGCTTTTGTGATAGTAGGCCTTCTCTGCATCCAGATAATACACAACTAGGCACGTATAGCTAGTAGCGCTTTAGTGGTATCCCATTCTCGTACATAGCGAATTGGGTTAAAGACTGTATGTAAGACTGTTAAGCGAGCGCGAAGGACCCCATATATCCCAATTGAGAATCAGTTTGTTGATTCTTTATTTCTCGTACATACATCCAAACGCCCTTGGAGTTATAACCCTTCAGTAAAAGGCCTACATTCCGTTCTCCAGACTACAATCATGACCTATGTCCTCGTTCTTACAATCAAGCTCTACCCACCCCTGCCAATTCCAACAAACCCGATGGAGAGCGGGCTATCTATTTCGATTCCCCCACGGCTCCGCTCTTCGGCTTCATTAGGCCACAGGTATTTGTAGAAGATACGAACTGGTACAGCAGCACCGATAATGAAAGGGATCAGTTGCCCCGTAGAATTGATCGAGTAGACGTCCTCGAGATCATTCCAAGACACTGTTAGTTCTATTGCCACAACCGTCAAGGCAAAAACACAGGTACCAACGAGTGCGTTCAAGAACTGTAGCAGCAATCCCCGGGAATTCGGGACTCTAGACGACAAAATAGAGTAAGCACGGCAACATGAGAATGAGAATTTTGCAACGTTGGTCCAGCAGGGTGAAAAAGAACCTACTTGATATACTGACTTAGGCTGCTTGTGTAGAGAGGCATCAGAATAGGGGCCGCCAGAGCAATGGTGAGAATGATTGTTTGAACAAGGATATTGGTAATCCGCAATCCGGAGCTTCTGATAGATAGTTTTGCAAAGAGAAATCCGAACAATTTGCAGTCCTTAGGGCTGTCTTGCTCAACTTTTCTTGCCCAGAACCACAGCTGAAACGCAGCCGAAGCCAGAACCAAAAGATGGTTAAGAATGCGATATGTCAAGCTCCTGGGCACTGGAGACCAGCGCGTTGGATCAAAAACGGGATCAAAACCCGTTACAATGCGCCATAGGAAAGTAGGAATCAGGTGCAAATAGCAGCCGAAGCATAGTAGCAGTGATATGTAAAGATCAACGACATTTCCGGAACCTGTGTGTGTTTGGTAGATGATTGCGATAAAGGTTGCTCCTACGAAGCATTGTAGCGCGAACCGATTGCCTTGCACTTCAGATGTCAGGCTTTTGAGTCTGCGCTCGTGGTCCAAAAGCCGGCTGCGCACTAGCAGAATATCCGTAACAATGCGCGAAAACCACTGGAGATAGAATCCGAGCCTGATGCCTAGGCCGTACATGTCGGAGTTGCCTTGGATCTGGCATATATCCATCGTAGTGTAGACAATACTTATGAATAAAATAATCAACGATCAGGATATGAAGTCCTTGGTATTTTAGCTTCGAGATGCGGCGATAATGCTGATATATGGTTTTGATATTTAGATTTCCGGCTATTGGAGGCTATCCACGCCAGCACCCCTAAAGCGTCAACTCATGTCGGTCTCAGCTGAAATGCACGATTAACTCATCGGTCGGGAGCACCTGTACAAGCCTATTAAATCTGCCTCGTCAAGGGTGGCTGAGCTGAAGGTAGCATCAGGCTGGCTGGGTTGATATGTCGGCTTTCTCAGCATCCGACCAATAGGCTCCAGGTAATGGGCAATGAGCAGTAGTCGGTGATCATCGCCCTATTTTGCATATTTTTTTTCACTTGGAATCCACATTAGGAGACTGGTTGTAGCAGACTCCCCTTTCCTTTTTTGTTTCTTTTTTCTCTTTCCAACATCTCTTTATACTCGTTCAAAGTCAGGCCCGAACTGAATCCAGTACCCTTCTGATATTAGTCCTTCTAGCACAGCGTATGGTATTGAGTCAGTAATTGATACAGGTCCAGGTACTAGGGTTTCTAAGGTCTATAGGGCCGTAACACATTTAAAATTTCTACACAAGCTGAGGTTCGTTGTATACAATGTCACCCAGTACTTGGCATTCATTCAAGCACAAGATAAACCATACGCTTCTGAAGAATGGTCGAAAGTCGTCATTCTATAGACTTAGGTCCCTTGATAACTCCAAAATGATCCATAAAAAATTACCGGCGGCCCCCGATCGAGAGGTCCTAATCAAATTTGTACTTCCAGCAGTCCTTCAACGGTGTTAAAGTATGACGCTCACCAAGGCTGTATATCTTACGACGGTCGAGATCTTAAATCAAGAAATACAATGCGAGGGAAATACACCTAGCTATTACAGAATTCTGATGAACAAAAAGCACTTCAAATATATCACGATTGAACAAAAAATCTACAAAGTTGATAATCTCCGTTTTCTTCAATTCGGTGATTGAGCTAAGAATACACCATTTTGTGAGAATAATTTGTATCGAGAGACTAGAGGATATAATTTTGAGAGGTCTTGTTCGGCCTCTCTGGGAGCTGACTTAGTCCCCTGATTCTTATCGGGTATACTTGGCGGCAGAGCTAAATAGGAATTAAATCATGATTAGTTAGTAGAGAGGAGATCAGGAACGTGATTGAGCAACCTGAGCAGAGGGTGAGGCGAGGGTGAGTAAGCGCCTGAGTAGAGCGGCGATGATGACTAACTGCGTTGGAAACGAAGTGAAATCGTTTTCGGCGCGGATTACCATAGTAACTTTACTCTCAATTACTTCTGATCTGAATCAACTTTTTTCTTTAGGACTTGTCTAAAAAGTCAACTGATTACTGGCGTTCGTACCAGGGCGGAAATTCAGAATATGAATGAGTTGAGCTCTGTGATAAATGCTTCAAGTATCGCTGGACTGATGAGGTTTCCCAAAAATGCAGTATATACGGCAGCAAAACATGGTGTAGTAGGTATTACAAAGTCAGCAGCGAAGGAAGTTGGTGACAGAGGAATTCGAGTAAATTGTATTGCACCGTAAGTCACTCGGTAACCCATAACCATTCTACAAATCTGATTTTCACGAAGCGGCATTATAGATACTGCCATGCAACGAGAATCTGTCAGAATTCGAGGTGCTGAAGGCGATTATAAATGGCAAATTAAGAGGAAAGGTGTGCCCGAAGAAGTCGCTGCCCTAGTAGCATCATGGCTTCTTTGTGATACTAGTTCTTATATTACCGGAACAACTCAAGTAAGTTATTTAAAAATTCTTTGCATAATCATAAAGAACTCACAATTTCAGGTCATTGATGGTGGCTATATTTGTTGAAGGATCTATGAATGCGACAATGAACATTCGGCTCTTCTGGGAAATTTACCTACCTCCTCAAGAAGCTGGTCTCATTATGATTGTTTCACAGTGTGATTCAAATTGATTCAACAGACATTTTGTCACGTATTATACAATTGCACCAAAAGGTATTTGGGACATATCCTTCAGCCCTTTTGGTACTATAATATATATACGCCCTTGATTGCACGTATTGCGTACGCACGTGATAATACGACACATTTTATACAATATTAGTCTTATTGTGGTACTTAAATAGACAAATTTGAACTATGGAATTATTATAGGACTCGTCCTTCCCAAAGACGGATATAGTTATTTAAGACGGACTCTAGAGAGTTCAGGGAATCAGACACTTTTACACATACAGATTTCACTCATCGTGAGGTCTGATAAATTACCAAGCTATCTTCTACAACAATCATCTCTATTTTAACAATTAATGCGGCCTCCATGTCAACAGAGGGATCAAACAGGGGAGGAAGGTATATAGTTAGGATATTAATCGAGATCTACGTTCTAGTTCAGATTGTCTAACATCTACCTACTAGCAAACCTATCTACCATCAATCAGTTGCACCGTCCCGTTGATATACGCGGAATCATCACATAACAACCATGCAATCAAACTTCCCACCTCTAATTTATTACAATCCACGAGTCAGTTTCCTGGTCAATTTTCTAGCAATCTTCGAGAATCCTCCTGGGTAGGTTTCGCTTGACCTTTGTTTTTATCATAATCTTTGGGAGAGCCCCAGAAATATAGCAGACTTCAAAGAATTAGACTTACCTTCTGGCGTGCCTCTCCGTTTGATCTGGCATTTCCAATCTATCTCCCCTCCCCTAGTGGCAACTGATTTCTGTTGCATGGGTCCATCAATAAGACCTCTATTTGAAGTTAGGGTGATCAGCAACGGTACAGTATAACACAGCTTACGGTGCAATACAGTTGATTCTTATTTCCCGCTCGCCAACTTCCTTAGCAGCTGCTCGACTTAACCCAATAACTGCATGTTTACTAGCAGTATATGCAGCGTTCTTAGGGAATCCAATCAAGCCACAAATACTCGCAGCATTTACGATGCTACCGCCGTTCTTTAAGTTCTGTAGTTGTGCACGCATGCAATGCATCACTCCGTGAAGATTCACGTCTATAACAAACTTCCAATCTTCATTGTTCAGATCTTGCACGCGTTCAATGTTGATTGATTTAGGTATGACTCCGGCAAGGTTGACAGCACCATCCAGTTGGCCGTATTTATCGACCGTAGCTTTGATCCAGGCATCGACAGCCTTGTCATCACGAACGTCCACCACTGTTGCCATAACTTTTCCCCCTGACTTCAAGATAGTTGCTTCGACTTCTTTCAGTGGAGCTTCCGTCACATCAGCCATGGACACAGTTGCTCCTTGGGCAGCTAATAAGATAGCAGTTTTCAGCCCTATTCCACTTGCACCACCCGTCAGGGCTATGACTTTCCCCGCAATATCGAAGTTGGTAGGCATGGTCAATCCAGATAGTAATCTATATGATATATTAGATAATCAATAAAGATTTTCGAAAGTAACTGGAACGACAATGATCATGCAAGCTTCACAGTTAGAATGCTGCATCCATTCACGTGAGTATCTGAACAAAGGGGAATTATATGCCCGTCGAGACATCCCCTGACAAGTTTTGTGAAGAGCCTAGGACTTAACATCCCTCACAAAAGCTAGGAGATAGCACCCACACCAGGGACGCTAAGCTTTTATCTTTTGGATAATGCCAACGTGGAAGACCCCTTCCGATCGCATTTCGGAGTCAATATTGCTCCTCTAAACTGTTCGATGCAGTGTTCTCATGGCACTTGCTATTGGCTGGGGTAACATTTTCCATGTGGATTGCATTTCAGTTAGGGGGTTCTCGCTTGTTCAGGGGTGCGGGGTAACGGAAACCAAAAAGTAGAGGGGCAATTTTAATGGCTGGGTAGAGGCTTTGAGTGCGAGGAACCAAGAGAACTCCTTGATCATACCAAATACTAACCCCGTAACTTGAGATTTTACAAACTTTGATTAACATGGCCAAATTACCAACTCGCACTTTAGGCAAAAATGGACCACAGATTTCTGCTATTGGCTTTGGTGCAATGGGACTGAGTTATTTCTATGGATAAAGTCACACCTATTGAGCGTACGGTCCATGCATTGTCTGAATTGAAAAAGTAAAAATATCTTTAACTGATTACAAACTTTTAATGACGATGTAATAGAGAAGGGAAAATCGGAGCGATTGGACTGAGTGAAATATCTGCAGCAACGCTTCGACGAGCACACAAAATCCACCCAATTGCAGCAGTACAACTCGAATACAGCCCATTTGCTATCGATATCTTCTACGCACATGTAGAGAACTCGGAGTTGCTGTTGTAGCATACAGCCCCCTCGGTCGAGGTTTTCTTATAGGACAGTTAAAGTCGCCAGCAGATTTTGAAGACGGTGATTTTAGAAAAACGGCGCCAAGGTTCAGCACAGAGAACTTCCCCAAAAACCTAAAACTGGTAGAAAATTTGGAAGTGTTTTCTAATAAAAAGAAATGTACTATAGGTCAATTGAGTCTAGCAAGGTTATTAGACCACGGTCCGGATATTGTACCAATTCCGTGAGTTCTAATTATTCCCAGAGCGCATAGGTGACGTGTAATTTAATATTGTGCAGGGGAACGAAAAAGAATCTGGAGGAGAATATTGGAGCTATCAATATAAGATCGACTGACAAGGACGAGAAGGAGACCAGACCAGCGATAGAGGAAGTGGAGGTGAAGGGGGATAGGTATGGTGCTGCGTTCACCTCTTTCTCGCTCGCAGATACACCAGAACTTTGATTCTTCAGATGTTAGATATTGTGAAGAATGCGTGACTGTATTGCTCTATTAGGTCATATTCTACTATCCTATGAAATATTCTCCCCCTTGATCTGCGACTCTAGCCCAGTTGGCTTATCAGTCCCAATACACAAATTGTCATATCCAAACATTATTGTGATTGGTGCTTGTATGAAGACTGCCTCATCGGCTTTGTTTTTGCCAATTAGCAACGAACATCTTCATCGGCATGTTACTACTTACGAGCGATAGTCTCGATGAAGGAGGGGTCTGTAACGATACTCTTCCAATCTTCAAGGCTATCAACCCAAACTTCGGCAATCCCATCACAATCTAACACTGGGATTCCAAACTCTTCTGCTTGTGCTTTAAGCTCAGGAGAGGTATGCATCTTGTAAACAATGATCAGCTTACCAAGTCATTGTAGTCAAATGAAAGAGGGTACGTACCTGATTGTATCTGCGGACTTTGTTCACAAAGTTTGAATTTGCCATGGCTAAATCAACATGATGAGTTCGCCAGTGACGGTGAAACTTTTCATCTGAACAGTCCTTTTGGCGTTTAAGGTAAAGCATAACCTTGATATACTTGGGGTTTTCTGGAGAAGTGGCCATTTTTTAGTTGAAAACTGCTTTCTTTAACGCTGGGTGATTGAAATGAAAGACGTAATGTTTGGCTGGAAGCTCCAGTGGTTTTACGCGAGGCATGTGGAGAACCGTTTCCGAGGGAAGCCATCTCCGCACTTCCAGTTCCTGAGCATCCACTAATTATATCACGTTATCTACGGAGCGATTTCAGCTTGTCGCACGAGTCTAGTCTTTTTGTATGGGTAGTTGAAAGAAGGTACATGTGGAGATTAAGCAAAGTAGATAAGTATAGGTTTGTTAGCTAGTCTAGATTTTACCTCTATCTGAAAACAATGTAGGTATATCTAACTTCTTATACCACAAATACTCGCAAACATTCTTGCCCAAGCAATCATAGCTACTACTACTGTTCACTCCTCTATCTAAGTGATCTCTTAGAAGAAAATGCACAGCTCTAATCCCGGGAATTTCAAATCTATCAATCTTGCCTCCTTTATCTTTCATCCAACAGTTCCCCGATCTTTGCAACTCTGAGTGTACTACGCAACCAGTTCCACTCATCATCATTGCGAACAAAGAAACCGACATTGCAGTCAGATGATTTATCGCCAGATCTACCGTGAACTATATAACCCGAAGGTGCTTTGATTGTAGGCCCCCAAGTAGTGGAATAAATCGGCGACGTTGTTTCGTATGAAACTTGTTGTCTCGAATATGTCTTTGTATTGGTGGGTGGTGAAATATCTATTGTCTTCCCCTCAAATGTATGAACTTGGTGTTTCGCAAGTTCTTGTGGAAAAAGTGCCACCCAATATCTACAACATGTTAGGGCCCCGTGAGTTTATGTATATCTATGAAGAAACTTACTCGAAGTACGGCTTGCCAACGCCCTGTCTCATATCCATCGCTGGAGTTGCTCCAGGATAACTGTGAGGACTCAACGTCCGACGCGCCTTCCTTTTAGCAAACAGTAGAACCTAGATATAATGCCTCTAAAACCTTAGTAAAAGAATCAGACACTTTTTACTATAACAGATTCACGATACGTGAGGTCTGATAATAACCTTGAAGACAATTCTCAATGCACCATTTGCAAAAGAGGGTGTGTCTGGGGCTACCATTTTATGCACGCCAGCAGAGACAAGATCAGCATTCCGGGTCTGGCCAAAATACGAAGATCAACAGTTGCCTCATTTTGATTCTTTTGATTTTCCGGGACAGATCCAGTGACAGTGAATTTCAATGTGTGAAATTCTGTTGCAAACTCCCCCATAGATGTAAGTATCTGACGTTGGACCATTTCCGCTTTAACCTTAATGTATAGCCCAGAGAGGAAGAAATGAAACTCAGCTTGCCATCGACCTTTAGCTATAATGCCAACCTTCGTGGTTGGTGGTGGAGGAGAACCGACAACTCCCTTCACTCGGACACGGTTTGCACCTTCCTGAATCAACTGGATCTTATCGAGGTTTGCTGTAACATCCGAGTTGTAATAATATGGTCCTTGGATCTCATAGACCAACTGAGAAGTAATGGCGTCAATTGAAACAATTCCGCCGGCATTCTCCTCCTTTGTTATGACGAATTGTCCGTTCGCTTCAATCTCCGCAATAGAAAACTGAGATTGGTACAATTGTTTATCTTTAGGAGATCATTTTTGAAGCCGGTAAATGACCCTCCGGTGATATATGCGCTGCACTCAATCAAATGACCAGCAATTAGCACATGTGCAAGCTTATCGAAATCTTCTCTGCCCCAGCTGTGCCACCACATTGAAGCTCCAATCAATGGGGATGCATCTGCAACTCTTCCGCAAATCACAATATCCGCTCCTTCTTTAAGTGCTTCACAAATTCCAATGCCTCCTAGATAACATTGTGCGAAAACTAGCTCCACTCTCCATTTGTCAATAGGGGTATCTGAAGGTAGCGAATTGAACGTTTCTCCCTTCGAGATCAAAACCTTCAACTGTTCCGTGACATCGTCCCCTGTAACCCAAGATACTTTCAAGTTGGTTTCATAGTCTCTACACAGTGCCTGTACTTTCTTAGCCATAGCTGCAGCATCACGAGCTCCTGCATTTACTGCCACTTTCTGCCCATGTTTTGCTATATTTTTAAG
>Ga0247734_1002585_pt1 | contig 11634 bp, 8 predicted proteins | sample UWRJL103311B2_FD_180933 | JGI IMG/M metagenome (GOLD analysis project Ga0247734, IMG submission 180933) | Plant litter microbial communities from Arlington Agricultural Research Station in Wisconsin, United States - UWRJ-L103-311B-2 | ecosystem: Environmental > Terrestrial > Plant litter >... | reverse complement strand
AATCTGTAGATCGTCTGGTAAGACCTGCGGGAGGCTTTTATCAGCATTTCCAGGTGGCACAGGGATATACTAACCTTGGGCAGGTTTTAGGGGCCGGCACCGGGTCTGGGGGCAATCTGCAATCGACGAATATCAGCTGGGTTAAAGGACTAAAAAAATTGGGTGTTGGCTTTGAACGCTATGAACATAATGCTGATCTCTACAATACTGAAATTCAAGATCTGAACGGACAAAGCCGGAGATGGGTTGATTTTGCTCTGGCTGCCTATGGTGCCTGGAATTATAAAAATTTAATATTTAGTGCCAAGGTTCAGGGGATTAAATCTTTAAACTATGAATGGACATTGAAAGATTATACCCCTGATGAGTATTATATTCCCCATAATGATGTTTTTAACTTCCATGGGGAATTAGGCGTATCCTTTAGATTTTAACGGCTTCGGTTCTTTGGTTTCTGATGATTTCATATAGTTGTATCATCTTTTTCTGCTGTTCGTTATATTGTGAAGTTAGTTCATCAAGCTGTCTCTTAAGGTCTGGATACTGCTCATTCTTTGAATCTTTTTCACCTATTTTTAATAAATCTATCACTGAAACGCTATAAATATCAGCGATTTGCTGTACTTTAGTGAAAGAAAGGTCACTTAAGCCTGTTTCAATTTTTGAATAAGCTGGAACAGATATGCCTAACTGATCGGCGATAATTTTCTGACTGAGACAATGGGTAAGCCGCAGTGCTTTCAGTTTGTTTCCGATGTTTTGAGTCATTGTGTTTAGAGTTTGTTAATTTGCAGTCAATGTTTATATTAGAAAATCTTCTTTTCTAAGTTAATTTATGCAAAAAAACAGCCAGTTTGAACCACCAGTCTCTCGCTTTTTTAAAGAATATTTAAATTTTGAAAATAATACACACATTTGTTACAATTAAACGTTATTATAGATAAGTGTAATAAATACACTATTAACGTAAGCCGACGGGTTTATTAAACCGCAGTTAATGATTTCTTATTATAATATGCCATATATTAGTATTCGCTACATCTACTTATTGGAATTTAATGCTTATAAAAAATGAATAGAATTTCTATGCAGGACACTTACGTTTTAATTATGGCTGGCGGCGTCGGCAGTCGATTCTGGCCGAAAAGCAGGAATAATTTTCCTAAACAGTTTATTGATATTCTTGGGATTGGAAAATCTCTGTTACAGTTGACCCATGAGCGGTTCCAAAAGATTTGTCCACAGGAAAATATCTTTATCTTATCGAATGAGCAGTACTCGGGATTGGTTGCTGAGCAATTGCCAGGTCTACCTCCTGAAAATATTATAGCTGAGCCCAGCCGTAATAATACTGCCCCTTGTATTGCTTATGCTTCTTTCAAAATAGGTCAGCTGAATCCCTTAGCTAAAATTGTCGTTGCCCCTTCAGATCACCTGATCTTAAACGAAACTGTTTTCCTTGAGAAAATTCAGCAGGCCCTGTCATATGTTGGGGACAATGATGCATTGGTGACCCTTGGTATTACACCAACCCGTCCGGATACGGGCTATGGATATATCAACTATAATAAAGCGGAAACAGAAGGTGTACACCAGGTGGTGAAATTCCTGGAGAAACCAAATCTGGAAAGGGCAAAAGAATTTGTCGCAAGCGGAGATTACCTCTGGAACGCGGGGATTTTTGTCTGGAGCGTAGGGTCTATCCTTACTGCCCTTGCAAAATATTCTCCGGGGATTTTTAATCTTTTCGAAAAGGGTAAAACATGTTACAATACGAGTGAAGAGAAATCCTTTATTTTGGAGAACTACCCACTTTCAGACAACATATCAATTGATTACGCAATCATGGAAAAAGCTGAGAATGTTTACACCATTCCGGGTGAGTTTGGTTGGTCTGATCTCGGAACATGGGCCTCGCTATACGAGGTAGTGGACAAAGACGAACATAATAATGTGTTTTCAGGTCATGCTATTAATTTGTCTGATACAACCAACTGTATGATTCAGATCCCGAAAGATAAAGTTGCTGTTATTAAAGGACTGGATAATTTTATTGTAGTTGACGATGGAAAGGTCTTGCTGATCTATCCCAAAGCAAACGAACAGGAAATTAAAGAAGTGTCTAAAAAAATAGTTGCCCTTTGCGGTGATGATTTTGCATAGCATTCTCATAGTATAAAATAATCAATATTCTACTCTTAAAAAATTCAATCAAATGAAAGTCGCCCTTATTACAGGTGTTACAGGCCAGGACGGAGCCTACTTAGCAGAATTCTTATTAAAAAAAGGATATTTTGTTCATGGTCTTAAAAGAAGATCATCTATGTTCAATACTGAACGTATAGACCACCTTTATCAGGATCAGCATGAAAATGGTGTAAACTTTAAGCTACATTTTGGTGATTTAACAGATTCAACCAACCTGATACGTATCATTCAGGAAACACAACCTGATGAAATCTATAATCTGGCAGCAATGAGCCATGTTAAAGTGAGCTTTGATACACCGGAGTACACTGCTAATGCTGATGGTATAGGCACATTAAGATTGTTAGAAGCTGTTCGTATTTTAGGATTAGAAAAAAAGACAAGAATTTATCAGGCATCTACTTCTGAGTTATATGGATTGGTACAGGCTGTTCCTCAAAGCGAAACCACTCCATTTTACCCGCGGTCGCCATATGCGGTTGCTAAGATATATGGTTATTGGATCACCGTCAATTACAGGGAAGCCTATAATATGTTTGCTTGTAACGGGATCCTGTTTAACCATGAAAGTCCATTAAGAGGGGAAACATTTGTTACCCGTAAAATTACCCGTGCGGCGTCTAAGATTGCATTAGGGCTTCAAAAATGCTTATACCTGGGTAATCTTTCTGCACAAAGGGATTGGGGACATGCCAAAGATTATATCGAGGCAATGTGGTTAATCTTGCAACAGGATGTTGCTGAAGATTATGTAATTGCAACAGGGGTAACAACTACAGTAAGAGATTTCGTTAAAATGAGTTTTGCTGAACTGGGAATTACTGTTGAATTCAAAGGTGAGGGTGCTGAAGAAAGCGGTGTCATTGCAGCCATCGATGAAAAAATTGCTACTGACCTGGGGTTAAATCTTACTGAACTTAAAGTTGGCGACGAGGTAGTAAAAGTTGATCCTGCTTACTTCCGTCCAACAGAGGTTGACCTTTTATTAGGAGACCCTACTAAATCGAAAACTCAATTAGGTTGGGTACCTAAATATGATTTGCCACTATTGGTGAAAGATATGATTCAATCAGATTTACACCTGATGAAAAAAGATGAATACTTGAGACTAGGCGGATTTAAAACGCTAAATAATTTCGAATAAAATAGACATTACTTTATCAACCGTTCAACATTTAGGTCATTCTGAATATTGAACGGTTTTTTTTGGAATCTTATTTTTTTATTATTATTTAATTTCTTTTTAAGTGTAATGAAATACTTACAGGCCTTTGCAGGGGTTTCTTAACAGGTTTAACCGATTTAGTCGTTAATTATAGCTCCAATTTCAATATTATTTAATAATAGATAGAGGGTCATTTGCAGTTGGTATGGTTTTTTGATTAAATTTACCGCATATTAAAATATAATATTTTGTTCAGTCAAATCAACATAGTACCTAGGTGGATAATTTTTTCTCTTGATCTAACGATCTGCTTTGTATCATTAACGATTGCCTATCTCATCAAACATAACTTTGATCTATCAAATTTAGACTATGTTGAGTTCAGTCGTAATGTTTTGGTGACCACCGTGATCAGCACTTTGGTTTTTATAAATGTCAGGACTTATTCGGGCATTATCCGTTATACCAGCGCACAGGATACTTTCCGTATTTTATATGCCATTATTGTTTCCAACAGTACTTTCTTCCTGTTGAATATGGGTTTTGTAGCAACTGGTAATTCACAGTTGATCTCCAATGGAATATTGATTATTAACGGACTGGCAAGTTTTCTGATGCTGATTACTTATCGTGTGTTGGTTAAATATTTCTTTATCTATATTAAAAACTTAAAACTCGATACAGTTAGGGTAATGATCTACGGAGCCGGCGAAGCTGGTGTAGCTACGAAAAGGACATTTGATCATGACCCCAATGTGAACAAAAATATAATAGGTTTTGTGGATGATGATCAGCGGAAGATGGGTAAAACCATTGATGGGATCAGGATTTTTGATGCCAAGAATCTTATAGACTATATTACCAAGCATGAACTTGACGAGATTATCTTTGCCTCTTATACTATTCCTAAGGAGCGCAAAAACGAGATTGCAGAAGTTTGTCTCGAGAATGGTATTAAGATATTAAATATTCCTCCTCCGAATGTATGGACTGATGGCAAGCTTCAAACTACTCAGATTAAGAAGTTAAATATCGAAGATTTGCTGGACCGTAAGTCCATCCATATAGATATTGAAGGAATTGGAAATCAATTGCAGGACAAGAGAATCCTTATTACAGGGGCCGCAGGTTCTATTGGCAGCGAGATTGTGCGTCAGCTTGCTAAGTTTGATGTAGGCCTGATCATTCTCTGTGATCAGTCGGAATCCGCTTTACATGAGCTTTACCTCGAACTCACCGAATCTACGAAAAACAAGAACTTCCATGCATTTATTGGAGATGTCAGAGATGAAAGGCGGATGGATCACCTTTTCCGCACGTTAAGGCCTCACTATGTATATCATGCTGGTGCTTATAAACATGTGCCTTTGATGGAAGATAATCCTTCAGAGGCGATTAAAACCAACGTTCTTGGCACTAAAACTATCGCTGACAAATCTGTGAAATACGGCGTACAGAAATTTGTGATGATTTCTACCGATAAAGCCGTAAATCCAACAAATGTGATGGGGGCTTCAAAACGTATAGCAGAAATCTATGTGCAGTCCCTTAACAATTCGCTTCACCATAGAGACCATATCTTTAGCAACGGTTTGAGTTATATCAATGATCTGGAGGTTAAACCTATCACTAAGTTTATTACAACGCGTTTCGGTAACGTCTTAGGTTCTAACGGATCGGTAATACCGAGATTCAAACAACAGATAGAAAAAGGCGGTCCGGTAACGGTTACGCACCCTGAGATCACGAGATACTTTATGACTATTCCAGAGGCTTGCCGTCTTGTACTCGAGGCCGGCTGTATGGGTGAAGGGGGGGAGATCTATGTTTTTGATATGGGTAAATCTGTAAAGATTGTTGACCTGGCGAAGAAAATGATCCAGCTTGCAGGCATGATACCTAATCAGGATATCATGATTGAATATTCCGGATTAAGGCCTGGAGAAAAGTTATTTGAGGAACTTCTGAATGATAATGAGAATACCATGCCAACCCATCATGAGAAGATCATGATTGGAAAAGTACGGGAATATGCTTTTGATGAAGTTCAGTTACAGATCTACGCATTGATCGAGCATGCGAAAAGAAGCGACGACATGCAGGTTGTAACCCATATGAAAGAATTGGTAAAAGAATATAAAAGTAAAAACTCTATCTTCGAAGAATTAGACGCAAAGATCTGATGCAGCTGACTTTGAATTATGGCAAAGAACTATTTTTATAATTTACTGCTCACTCTTGCCAATTTATTATTCCCTATTCTCAGTTTTCCTTACGTATCACGGGTCTTAGGCCCTGAAGGAATAGGTAAGGTTCAATTTGTGTTTTCATTCTCTCAGTACTTTGCGCTGGTGGCCAGTCTGGGCATTCCGGTATACGGTATGCAGCAAATCGCAAAGCACCGGAATGATAAGGAAGGCAGGTCGAAAGTGTTTTCAGAACTCATCGCTATTTATCTGCTTTCAACCATTTGTTTATTCCTGTTGTATCTCTGTGTAATTTTCACATTTCCTTATTTCAATGCTGATATAGGTATCTACCTGGCTGCTTCCCTAATGGTGCTGCTGGGTTTCTCTTATATAGACTGGTTGTTCACCGGTATGGAAGAATTTAGGTCCATCGCGCTCCGCGCAGTGATTTTTAAGATGATCGGGCTTACCCTGCTGTATCTTTTTGTAAAAGAACGAAGCGATTTCAGAATCTATCTTTATATTATGATGTTTTCCTTTCTGGGGAATAATATATTGAGCTTCTTCCTTGTCAGAGATAAGGTAACACTGGTGTTTTCAGGACTAAAGCTCAAACAGCATCTGGTGCCCTTGTTTTTTATTTTAGGAACATCTCTTGCCTCAAGTATGTATACCGACATGGATACAGTTTTACTCGGGTTTTTGTCAAATGATAGAACCGTAGGCCTGTATACTGCTGCAGTCAAACTCAGCAAAATTACTATACCCTTTGTGACATCAATGACAGTGATCCTGATGCCTAAAGTGTCGAAAGATTTTGCTGATAATAATCTGGTGGAGGTACAAAAGACTATCAATCAAACATTCAGGTTCCTGGTTTTTTTTGCCGTACCAATGGTTTTCGGGCTCGCTCTGCTGGCCCCAGAATTTATTGCTTTATTTTCGGGTAAGGACTTCCTGCCTGCAAGTGATAGCATGCGTTTGCTGTCTCTGCTGCCTATTATCATAGGACTTGGCCATTTCTATCTGTATATGGTGCTGGTACCGGCAGGGAAAAACAGGGAAATGTTTTTGTGTGTGTTGGGAGGGGTAATCATGAGCCTGGTATTAAACGTGCTGCTGATTCCTCATTTTCATGAGGTGGGCTCATCAATAGCAAACATATGTGCTGAGATAGTGGTTACACTGCTGTATGTGTACTTTATAAGGCAATATTTTTCGTTTACCTATGAGTGGCGTTTAGTTCCAAAGGCTATCCTTAGCGCTTTGACCTTTATCCCACTGATCTGGCTGGTACGTGATTTGTCGATGCCCCTGGTTTATACTTTAATAGTCTCCATTATAGGATGCGGAATTATTTATATCGCTATGCAGTGGCTGTTGTTCCGGAATCACTTTGTATTTGATATCCTGGATTTTGTAAAACTGAAATTGAATATAGGAGAAAAGCCATGAAGATCTCGGTAGTAATGGCCACATATAATGGTGAACAATATTTAAAAGAGCAGATTGATTCAATCCTCTCACAAACCTTAGCCCCTCAGGAATTAATTGTATGTGATGACTGCTCCACTGATGGCACTGTGGCTATACTGGAACAATACCAGCAGAGGCGGTTATTAACTTATATAATTAACGAAAAACGACTTGGTTTAATTGGTAATTTCAAAAAAGCTGTTGCTTTGGCATCGCAGGATAATTGTGTTGCCCTGTCTGATCAGGATGATATATGGCTGCCTGATAAATTAATGAGTTCTGCCGCACTTTTGGAACAAATGGATAACAATGTTCCCTGCCTTGTGCATACCGATCTTACATTGATTGACGGACAGAATACTGTGCTCAATAATTCTTTTAAAGATGAGCTTGCACAAAATGGTTATAAACATAATTTACAAACTTTACTGTTCGCAAATTTTGTCACCGGTTGTACCGTATTAATGAATCCAAAATTACGGTATTCTTTTGCACACATGCCAGATGATATTAAATTTCATGATGCCTGGATAGCTTTATTTGCGTCTGCATTTGGAGCAGTCGCTGAAATATCTGCGCCTATGGTTAGATACCGTAAGCATGAAAATAATGTGAGTATTGCGGTGAATACTAAACCCCGTAACCGTTACAGAAGTACAGCAGAAGAATTATTAAAAGCCATCAAAGGTCAGGATGATTTTCTAAGGCTTCAATTTCAAACTGCGCGGCGTTTTTATAAGCAATACAGTTCTTCAATGGCGCCCGGCGTAAAAGGTCATTTTGAGCAATTCCTTAAACTGGAGCAGAAACCGTATCTATTTAAAAAACTTGCTTTCAGAAAAGTTGTAAGACAGTTTAAAATTTAAGGCTATTTATTTTCCGTTTTCCTTGTCGCAATCAGATAAAGAGAATACAGGGCCACAAATCCTACCATAAACAACAGCATCGTGGCTGAATATTTCAGGCGGTTCTTTTTCAGTGGAAATTCCGGTTCATCTACAATTTGTACCGTTGGGGTTTCCTGAGCAAGCATTGTTTTACTGGCTTCAAGATTTTTAACGGTTTCGGTATAGATGGAACTCAACACTAATTTATCCCGTTCCCTGATATCAGAGTTCGCGTTAGCGGAAGTGTATGCAGGGTTGAGGTCTAACAGGCTTTGAGATGCCGAAGATGCCGCATAGGTCTTGCGGTTAAGAATTACGCCTATGCTGTCAGCACGGTGCTGCAAACGCTCCACATTGTTGCGCAGCCTTCCGGTTTTTGTCTGAATAAAAAAGTCTGTTCCCTGTTTAATCATTCTTGTACAAAAGAGCTGGGCAAGTTTTTCGTCTCTCATGGTAGTATTCACCTCAAAGAAACTCAGTTTTTTATCCGTTTTTGCAATTCCGAAACTTCCGTTCAGGATCATGTCCGTGATCACATGCAGCAGGCTATCCTGTAAACGGGAGTAACTTTTTGCTTTCACCGGAAAAGTGATGATCTTTCCGTCTTTGCTGTGCTTTAGCCACAGTTTATTGAGTTTATAAACTTTAGCATATTGGTCTGCCAGGGAGAGCGTCCCTTTATCATCATATGGGGATAAGAGTGTTTCTTTGATCAGCCTCTGGCTTTTCAATAATTCCTGAACATTATCACCCGCTAAAACGCCGCTCGCTCCGCCAATTCCATCCAGATTGAACCCAAACTGGCTTGCCAGTGAGGAAAGGCCACCGCCACCGCCACCAGATTTAGAATCATCAATTACAAATGTTAATCTGGCGGTGTATGTTACCGGCCATTTCCAGGCAAATGCTGCTCCCAGCGCCGCTGCAATGACCAAAACCAAAGCCATTGACTTCTTAAACCTTAGCAGGTACTTAAAATCACCTACACGGTCTAATAATAGCTTCTTAAGAGAGAATTCCGGCTCGTACGGGTATGTTGTTTGGTCGTTATTCATTATTTTGCTAAGATGGCAATTAAAGTTATTATGGCAGTTAATGCAGAAGTAATAGCACCGATTTCGCCGATGCCTGCTTTTAACAAGCTGCTGCGCCCGTCCTTCTCAGGAACAATGATTTTGCTGCCTGGTTTAATTGTAGGATAGTTGCGGAAGAACAAGAAGTTCGTTACCGGTTTATTTAAACCGTTCGGATATTTCACGTATGCGCCTTTTAAACGTGCGTTTTCTGTTTTTCCTGCTGCAGCATTGAGATAGTATTTAAAGCTGCGTCCGTGGTAGCTTACAAATTGCGGATTATTTACCGCTCCTGAAACTTCTACAAATGAAATTGTACGGGGTACATAAATGCTGTCTCCCGGTAAAAGGATCATGCTTTTCCTGATCACCGGATTAGTGCTTGTACTGGTTAAGTCAAGATTTACCCGTACTCCCTTACGAAAGGTCTGTGCATTTTCAAGGGATCCGTATGGGGTAATTCCGCCAGCTCTTTTCAGAAAGTCCTGTGCGGTTTCATCACGTCTTTGTGTAGCGTAATCCCCTGGAAACAATACTTCACCCATTACACTCACATTTCCTAAAGACCTGTAGTTCACTAACCTTGGTACAAAGATGTAATCCATTGGTCTGAGCTCTATATTTGAACTGGTATTATCTGCAGAATCAAGATTAACGGTGAAGGTTTCCACAACGTTATTGGCTACACTATCCTGTTTGTTTTCGATGATCCTTGAAATTTCTACATGGTGCGTTGCTGCTACTTCTGTAAAACCTCCGGACATTGTCAACACATCAGCTAGTTTAATGCCTTTACGGTAGGTGAAGGTAGCAGGCTTGCGCACATTTCCATTGATGGTCACATTCTGATTGCTCAGGAAATCAGAACGGTCCTGGATCATCACGGAGTCTTCACGAAGCAGTGGAAGGTCATTGGCACCCGAGATCACTGCTGCGGGATTAAATGAAATATATTCTTTCTGAAGGTTAGGCTGGGTTCTTTTGATATAACCACGCTCCATATAAGCTTCCGGTTTCAATCCCTGTGCGTTTTTAAGCAGCGTAGAGAGACTAAATCCGGCTGTCAGCTCATATACGCCGGGCCGGTTAACGGCGCCTTCCAGGATCACCCTATTTGCAAATCGGTTTGTGATTGCGCCGATGTGAACTAAATCACCATTTCTGGGTGTAAAACTTCCGAACATATCAGCAGGTACATCCTTTACTTCCCTTTCTGTTTCATTGATCTGTTCAATTTTTGCAGTACCGCGGTAAGCGATATCGGTAAAGCCACCTGCATAAACCAGGAGGTCACTCAGCTGCTCATTGATTTTAAGCTCATAAAGCGCCGGTCTCTTTACCTCGCCATCAATCCCTATGCGTTTTTTATAAACAGGAATCCTGATCACATCCTGGTCTTCCAGGCGGATATTCCCGTCAATTAAGCCTTTTTGTAAGAAGCTATAAAAGTCTACCGTTTTGTATACTTTGTTATTTCTGATCAGTTCAATGCTGCGCAGGGAACCGTTCATTGTGGGGCCACCTGAATTATATAGTGCGTTAAATAGGGTAGAAACCGAAGATAGGGTATAGGAACCAGGTGTTTTAACCTCGCCTACAAGTGTTACCTTGATGCTTCTGGTATTTCCCAAATTAACTGCCAGCCTCGTTTGTCCGCCGTTCAGGCCCGGATAAATCTTTACCATTGCCCTGCGGATTAACGCAGTTGCCTGTTCGATAGTAAAGCCATTTACATACACCAGACCGGCATAAGGGATCTGTACGTTACCATCAGGGCTCACCTTAGCGGTTACTGATGTTTCGTTTTGTCCCGTTACCAATATGATCAGTTCATCACCAACACCTACCACATAACTCTTCGGGGTAGCTACATTGAAATTTGGTTCAAACTTCAATGAGGTCTGGTTAAAAAATTCCATGCCATAAACCTGCAAAACAGGGTCGGCTTTAATTGGAGTAGCTTTTGGAGTTGGTTTAACCAAAACAGTTGTTGTGTCCCTGGAAGCCCCGGTAGTACCTTTTGCCGCCGTAGTTGTGGTTTTAACGGCTTTTTTGTTCAGGCCCAGGAGTGTTACCCTGTTTTTAAATTCCTCTACTTCTCCTGCCGGCAAACCTCTTTGCTCCATCATCTTGTAGGCGTCTTTTTCAGAAACACCAGACTCCTCCAGTTTTTTCCATGCCTGGGTAATCTGATCATCTGAAAGTTCACTGACCTTGATATTTTGAATATTGCTCAGTGAAATAGCCTGCTGAGCCTTGCTGTCTTGAAAAGTTAACGCAAGAATAACAAACAGGAATAAGAATAAAATTTTAATGCGCATGGAAAATTTTGATATTAAGGAACAAATATAGGGTAATAAAAACATTACTAGAAGCCATATGATACCGCTAGTCTAAATTCGTTTGGTACCGCCGATGTTTGTATCATAGGCTGAATGACACCGGTCTGATGCTGATAAGATGTTTTCAGATATAATTTATGTACCAGTTCGTAGTTAACCTGGATTAATAATTGTTTCTGTGTTTCTACCGGTCCTTCACTTAAAAAAGGAGGTTGTGGCTCTGCCCAGTACTGGTCAAAAATATCGCCGTCCCGTCCTTTGCGTATATAGTCAAATTGTACGGTGGTAGTTAAA
>Ga0247734_1002584_pt1 | contig 11642 bp, 14 predicted proteins | sample UWRJL103311B2_FD_180933 | JGI IMG/M metagenome (GOLD analysis project Ga0247734, IMG submission 180933) | Plant litter microbial communities from Arlington Agricultural Research Station in Wisconsin, United States - UWRJ-L103-311B-2 | ecosystem: Environmental > Terrestrial > Plant litter >... | reverse complement strand
GAGCGAGCGCCGTCGCGTCCTGAAACTCGGCAAACAAGAGCTCGACGACGCGCTCCAGCTCGCGTTGCTTGCCCTGAGGGAGATGGCTGAGGTCTGACCGCACGATGGTCGCATAGCAATCGGCCGTCGGCGATGCACTGGCATTGATATCCAAATTGAGAGGACTGCAGGGAGCATGGCGGCCTCTTGTTCGGGTATGTCATGGCGCCTGTCGGCGAACGATCGCCCTGCCAGCATCAATCCGGCAGGGCGATCAAGCTACGTCAGCGTATATGTCTATCTATTATTTCGATTGCGCCTCGCATCTGGCGTCTCACCCGCCACAGCGCGATATGTTCGCGCCTCGCAATTTCGCGAAAGCTCAGGCCATCGACCTGGCTCGCAACGAAGATCCTGCGCATCCGCGCCGGCATTCGCTCCAGCGCCCCCGTCGCCCGGGCCAGCGCCGCAGGATCGGGTTCAGCGCGCCGCATGATCGCCGCCCTCCCGGTCACTGCAGCAACGCAGGATATAATCCGCCGCCCGGCTGGCCTGGCTCGCCGCTCGGAAGATGGCGCGCTCATCCTCCCGCAGGACGTCGAGCCATGCGCCGATATAGTCTGCATGCCGGACGGTGGGTACGATGCCCAGCTCGGCGCACAGGAAGGCGCTCGCCAGCTCCGCGCACAATTCCTCGCGAGCATAGGCAGGGTGGTCAAGGAACGGATCCTGGAAACGGTCGAGCCTGCTCCAGTGCCCGGTCCAGTGTCCCAGCTCATGGAGGACCGTCCGGTACCAATTGATCGGGGCCTCATAAGCGGCCTGCGGCGGCACCTGAACATGATCGGTCAACGGCGCATAGAAAGCCCGCTCGCCGCCGATCCGGATCGTGGCGCCCGTCGCTTCCATGACGCGATGCGCGATCGGGACAAACTCCTGAACCGGTGAGCTTTTAGCCCCGGCCAGCATTTCTGCGGGTAGTCCCGCACACTGCGCGACATTAAAAACGGTGAATCTCTTGAGGAATGCCCGCTGCCGGGCCTCCCTGCCCTCGGCTCTCGCGCTCTCCTGCTCGTCCTTGGGGACGAAGCGATCTGCATAGCAAACCGTCGTTCCCTGCTCGCCTCTCCGAACATGGCCGCCAAGCGCCTGCGCCTGATTGTAGGTCAGCCAGCGCTGCGCCTCAAAGCCGCGCTCGATAACCTCCGCCCAGAGAATGAGGACATTGATTCCCGAATAATATCGCCCGGTGCCGGCGTTGCACGGCAGTCCGACGGTTGCTCCGCTACTGGCCCATGGTTGCACCCAGGGAAGCCTGCCCTCCTCCAGCTCGCGGATCACACGCTGCGTCACCTCGGCATGAAGCGACAATCGATCTTGGCGCATCTTACTTCTCCTTCCGACACGCACCGGCCGCCGGAGGGGCGGGGTGGGCGGCAGGAGGCGGACGGCAGGCCCATGCTTGAGGCGGGCCGCACCGTCAGGCCGCAACGGATGTGGAGGAGCCGGCGCCAGCCGGCTTGCGGCCCGCCGGCACGGGCCTAGAGGCAGCCGACGCCCACCCTGCACCTTCCGAGCGGCCGCGACCAACGCCATCGCGCCGAATGGCGCGATGTCCGCTTGGCGCCTCGCCGATGCGCCCCTGCGTCAGGGATCGTCACGCCTCCGGTGCCGGAACGTCGCTCGCGATGGTCCGGTGGAGCGAAGCGGAATAGAGCCTGACCGTTGACGGCGGGACGCCGCTCCAAGCGCTCTTTCTTAAACGGCGTGGCCCCGCCTCTGTCTTGTTGGGAAGACGTGAACCCCAAGACCCAACCAGCCGACCGCGCTGGCTTAGGGCGCTTCTACATCGGGGATCGTTCAGGCTTGCATCGTAGCTTCAGACAGCCGTTCGGCCGGCTGAGAGCGCAAAGTTGGGCTGAGAGGTCGACCTCACGCGGCTGGCCGAACCTGCGAGGATGGAAGTGGGTCGAACCCGCACTCCAGCAGAAACGCAAAGATCCGATCATAAACCGCAGGTGGCCGCGTTTCATCCTCGGCGCTGCCCTCCGGAACAAACACGACCATGCCTTGCCGGCCACGTGTTAATAGCACTCGATACGAGTTTGCGACAAAGGTCTGTCGGGCCTGGTCACTCACCGATTGCCAGCGCGTTCCTTTGAACTGCATGGCTTGTCAGCCGCCGTCCGTGCGCCGGTAATTGGCGTCCCAGCAAACACCCGTCCAATCCAGCTCGAGGCCCTGGACGTCGAACTCGGTCCCTGCATCCTCCAGCGCGTCGGAAGATCGAACATCCTGACTGCGCGCCAGAAACCATTTTGCTGGCTCGATTTTCGCTTTTACAAACACGCCGTGCGGTTTCAACCGTGCGGCGTTCGAGGAGGCCAGGAGCCCTGCCCGCTCTGTTCCGCGGACTCGACTTCCGAGCCAACTTCGTGCGCTGGCCAGGTCTCGTGTGATGTACAGGGGGTAGGCTGTCAGCAGGCCGCGAACATTCTGTGTTGCTTGCGCACCCCCAGCGATCACGTGCCCAACAAAGTCCGACAACCGCTCGGCCCGGAAGGATCGGATCGACGTGGCAAGATGCAGAACTGGGGTGACGATTTCGCGAGGTAGTGCACATGCATGATCAAGCGTGTCGGGGCGCAGCGTCGCTCCATCGGAGTGAACGGGGCAGGTTTCGCCAACCGTCCAGCCCCCCCCCCCGCGCGCAGCGGGGCTGGATCCCGCGGCCCCGTCAGGCAATTTGCCAGGATTATCAGCAGAGTCCGTCATCGCGTCGCGTCGGACCATTTCGCATAGCAGGGTGCGAGGTCACCCGGCAGGCTATTCTCGAATGCACCGTTGAGAGGATATTGCGGCATGACCTGTCGGATAGCGTTGAGAAGCGTGGAGCCCTGACGCAAATCCTTGGGACGCTTGAGCGAATTACGTTTGGTCTGCTCGGCCATCCACAGCTTCTGCATTGCAAACCAGCGCGGATCAGGCGCGACGATCCGCGCCGCGGTGCCGTCCCGGCAGGCGACGACGTGATCGACATATCGCCCGTTCAGAAGCCACTCCTGCTCGGGAAGCGGAATGGGCATGGGTCGGTCGGTTCGAAAGATTGTGCCGATCCGGGATGGCGCCGCAAGGATCTTGACTTCATAGGCCTTTGCGTTGCGTGCCTGAAAACTGCGCTCGGTATTGATCGTATACGTACGATCGACGGCCTTCAGCATGTCCCAGATGGGCTGCTCGCCCTCTTCCATCGACGTACCGGTCCAGGCGAGATCACAATCCTCGGTCTCATCAGGAATATCGCGAATTATACCGGCCGCCTCGATATGATAAGCGGGCATCGTGTTGGTGCCGACCACGATCAGCTTTGAACCGAGCAGGTTACGTCTGTCAGCCTCACGAATAATCGCTCCGGCGGCACTCGCAAGCAACGGGAGCCGCAGAGCACGATACAGCTGGCAACTCTCATCAAGGCGCGCCCTGCTGAGATCCCGCCGCTCCTGCCAGCCGGCCTTTCTGGCGCGATATTCGGCAAGTCGGGCTTCCTGCTCGTCCGACCAGCGCCCGAGGCTCTTTCCATTGTTGGTGCGGTCGAGCACTTCGTAGAGATACGTGTATCCGTTCACGTCCTTGCGCACCAGATTGTAGGGCATAGCCTCGAGCGCTCGCTCAGCCTCCATCCAGACCTCATAATGCTGGTGAAGGTTGATCAGAACACGCGTCTGCTCTTCCGAAAAAGGCTGGACGATCGTAGCCATTTATCCTGCATATCCAAATTTTTATCAGAATGCAGGATAAATGGACATTGAGTCGGGTTTCGACAACCCTCCTGCTTAGAACTAAAATTATCCTGCACCTCATCAAAATCGCATAACGCAGGATAAATGGCAGTCACCGAGGCATCATCAGACGGTAATTGACTCGCCCGCAACCAGGAGCGGCCACGATTCGACATTGCCCCGCTTCTCACGGACGATACGGCGAAAAAAGCGCTGTCCCGCCTCGACATCAGCGTATCAGACGCTTCCCCGCCCGGCGGCGCTACCCCGCCCGAAGACAGGGAGGCGGTCGGCGTGCCAGAGCGGTTAACCTTTGGGTGATGCCGGCGGCTCGATCCGATCTGACGTGCTTCCCTCCAGGAAGCCTGATGCTTGCTCTACGAGTCCGTCCCAATAAAAGGGAACGATGAGCGCATTACCCGGCCGCGGCGGCCGCTGGGCCGGCCGGGTCGGAGAGAAAACGTTCGACCGCGACTGCTCGCTGGCAGGTATAACATGTTTCAAAGCGAGTGAGGATGACAAGGGATGGGATTTCTCGTCCAGTTTCCCGAGCGGGTGGCGCCTTTTGTGTCAGTCGACGAGCAGGATGGTGGCCCTGAAGCACTTGTCCAGATCAAGACGTCGCACGGACACCTGCGGAGCTGGTCTATGCCCCAGCGGAACGCGCTCTATCTCGCCCGGTCAGCGCTGCCGGCTTTCCTCATTGTTTATGTGATCGATGGAGAGGGCGAACCCAAGAGCTACGCTGTCCATATCTGGGGCACCGAGATTGCCCGAATTCTGCTCGCGGTGCGAAAGGCAGAGATTTCAGGCGCCTCTCTCAACCGCACCCTGACCTTACGCTTTGCGACGCCGAGCATCGCCCGGATCTGCTGGCGTGGATGCGCTTGGAGATTGACGGCGTCGGCCGGGACTATTCGGCGCGCAAGATCGCGCTGCGGGACAGCGTGGGATATGAGGAGGAATGCGCGGTGGTGCGCTTCTCCGTGGGCAATTTCACCGAAGAACGCTTCCTCGATCTTCAGCTGGGTCTACTCGATGGGGTCGAGGGCGAGCGTCTGACCGTAACCGGCAAGCGTTTCGGCCTCGGCGCCCGAACCCCACGGCTGACACTCGACGGTGCCCGGATGGAGATCATTCCGAACGGCTCGGAAGGGCGCATGAAGCTGCGGGCTCCCGATGGAGAGACAGTCTGGGCGCAGGCGCGGATCTACCATGCGAGCACCCTCGGATCAGGGCGACAGAAGGTGCGGGTGGTTGCCGGCTATCTGGAGATAACATGCGACCATGCCGGGCGGATCCGCGCCGGTTCTCAAATCTGATCGTCAAATATCTTGACGCCCTTTTGGCGGCCCAAGCAGAGCTGGCTCACCAATGGTTGGATCTTGTGACTCTATGCGTGCGAAAAGCGATATCTATAAGCGGAACACGGGTTCATTCCTGGCTACTGCGACCAAGCAGAGGAGCCCGTCCCGGTCGGACACCCTAGGTCTGCTGAATCAACGTCCGCAGCCGGTATACCGAGCGGCTTTTAGGCGGCTAAGAGGCCTTGATTGTCCCGCTGCTCCTTAGGCGAGGTCTGCAACGCCAATAGGTTCGATTGGAGCTACCGCGGTGGGGAGCCAATAACGTGCCCCTTTTTGCTCGCCGGTCCGCACGAGCGCGCCGAGCCCGACCAGAGCAGCGAGGTCGCGTGTCGTCGTCGCTGTCGAAGCACTCGTAATGGTCATATAGTTGGCGGCGCTAAGTCCACCGGCGAAGCCATCCGGCCCCGCACCGAACATGCGCAACAGCGCGCGCTCCTGACGATCGTTGAGCTTGCCACGCAGAGCTTCCATCATCCGCGCCTTGGCCAAGACGAATTCGACCTGCCGAAGCGTCAGACGTTGGGCTTCGATTGCCTTGGCCGCGAACCACAACAGCCAGTCGGTGATCTCCAAGGCGCCATGAGCGCGTTCGAGCGCTGCATAATAGGCTTTGCGGTGCACCAGCAAGGTGCTCGCCATGCCAGTGACGATCGGAGTAGGTAGGCCTTGGGCGAGCAACTTCTCGCTAATGGCGCGGCCGATCCGACCGTTGCCGTCTTCGAAAGGGTGGATGCTCTCGAACCAGATATGCGCGAGGCCCGCGCGCGTGACCGGTGTGATCGGCGCTGATCCACCCGGCCGGCTTTGTTCGATCCATGTCAGGAAGCCCGCCATCTCTTCGTCGACCCGCGCGGCGGGCGGCGCCTCGAAGTGGATCTTCGGTCGATGGATCGGTCCCGACACGATCTGCATCGGGTCAGCGCCGCTTCGGTAGCGACCGATGTCCGCAAGATCGGTGCGCCCGTTGACGACGTGGCGATGCCAGCGGTCAAGCGTGGCTCGATCCAGCGGCTTAGTGACACACTCGTACAGATCCACCATCATCTCGGCGATACCGGCTTCCGCCGGTTTAACCCGGCGCTGGTCCCCGGCGAGCCCCAAATGCCGGCGGATCGAGGACTGGACGCTGTCGCGGTCGAGCGTCTCTCCTTCGATTGCCGATGTGTCGATGGCCTCATGGCTCATCAACTCGACCTCCAGCCTGCTGCGGTCCGCTTCTTCCAGATGCCGTGATACACCGATCGCGATGCCCGCACCTTCAAGGAACAGCGCTTCTGCCTTCTGCAGCTGGGACGCATCCCAAGAGAAGGTCGGCCAGTCGGGGTGCTGCCAGTTCCACGTCATGATCGATATATCGAACATTTATCGATCATATATCAAGCACATTATGATCGATAAATGACGGCGTTATCAATCACCTGGAATGAACGAGATCTTCGCTTGTGATCGTCCGCGGCTCAATTGGCCCATAGAAGTCGTCCTCGTCAGCGGCTTCCAAGGTTTCCACTTTTTCGCACGATATTCTGCGGGTCACGGCAGGCGCGGTGCCTTCCAAAACAAAAAGGCAGTGAAAATCGCGCTTTGAAGTCGACTCGTTCGCACGCGATCGATTTCCTTCTGGACCGCGTACGAGCATTTATTTCCGTCTGCGTCCCGCGGCGCCAGGACGCGTCACCTCCTTCCGCGCCCTTTTTCGAATTTGACCGTCAAACATCATTACCGCCTTTCTGGCGGCCCCAGCGTAGCTGGTTACCCAATGATTGGATCAAGATCACATGCGTTCGAAAAGCGGCCTTTCTCAGGGAAACATGCGTTCGCTCCTACCGACTGCGACCGGTGCAAATCGCAGAATAAGGAAAGCATCGGTGATCGCGGCAGCCGACCGCGCCTGGGATGACTTCTTCGCTACGGCTGGCGTTGAGGTGGTAGATCGTGATCAGCCCGCGGCGCAGGTTCGCGAAAGCTTTTAAAGCTCCGGCGTATCGCGTGAAGTCGGCTACATTCATGTGGACGACTACAAATCGCGATACGAATAGCTCGTTACCTCTGCTACCGATCGAAAAACGATCTCGAGGTCGACTTCGGCCAAAATACGTCGCGCAATGCTGGCTCGGCCCATTCGATCCACTTCTGATGGTCCGGCCCGCCAGCACTGGCATCGCTTCGGATCCGCCCGCCTTGAGCGCCTCAAGATACTCCTTCGCGAGCTTTGTCTCCTGCCACCGCTTGGCATGCTCTAAAAATCGGCGATATCGGTCCCGATCGAGTCTCTGGCGCCGCTCTTCCTCGAGCCGGCGTTGCTGCTCAACCTGATGAAGTCGTGCCTGCTCCTCGCTCCTCTCACGGGTTTCCCGCATGAGCGGAAAGGCGGCAATCAGGGTCGCGACGATTTCGCCGGCCAGCGTCTCAATCGCTCAAATAGAGGAGAAGCGATGGGCGGCTTCATCGTGGCAGCGGCGCTGGCAGCCGCAACAGCGGGGCAAACGACCGACTGCAGCGAGGATCCGGCGATCGCTTGGAGCGTCGTGGGCGGTTTTGCGACGTTCAAGCCCGCCGCGGCCGTGCGTGGCGATACCTTGCTGGACGCGATCGCTCGTGAAGGTGGACACATGCAACCCGCTGCCGCTGGGGCCGAAGCGCCTATGGGACGCTCATTTCAGCGCTGGTTGATGACGGCGCCGCGGCGGAGCCCCACTTTTGTGGTTTTCGCGCATCGAGTTTCAGAATGGTGGAATGCGCGGCGGCCGTTTCGCCTTGGTCAGGCGCCGACCTCCCCCAGCGATCCCGTGCCGTTGAACATGCCCGCCTGATAGTCGCGGATCGCATCGCTTATTTCCTCGCGCGTGTTCATGACGAATGGGCCATGGGAAACGACCGGTTCTCCGATCGGGTCTGCATGGCCGAACAGGAGGAAAGCGTCCGCTGTCGCCGTCACCGAGATGACGTCGCCATCGTCATCCATCGTCACGAGGTGCCATTGCCCAATGGCGACATTCCCGATCAAAACCTCCCCAGACACCACGTAGAGCAGGACGTTACGATGAGCCGGTGCGGGCAGTTCGACACTTGCGCCCGCTGTGAGCCGCACCGTCGACATGAACACGTCGGTGAGCGACCGGATTGGCCCGGTGACGCCGTCGAACGCCCCTGATGTGAGGCTGAGCATGCCCAGTCCGTCGGCAATCGGCAGATCCGGAATGTCATTCTTCTGAAGCCCGGTATAGGCCGGAGCGCTCATTTTGAGGCGTCCTGGGAGATTCACCCAGAGCTGAAGGATCTCCAGCGGACCGCCGTTTTGCTTGAACGATGGTGGCGACACCTCAGCATGGATCAGCCCTGATCCTGCCGTCATCCATTGGACGCCGCCCGCTTCGATTACGCTCTCGTGACCCCCGCTATCGTGGTGCGCGAGATTCCCGGTCAGGATGAACGTCACTGTCTCGAAGCCACGGTGCGGGTGCGGCCCGAACGGCAGGCCTCCATTGTCGGGTGCGTATGTCTGCGGCCCGTGGTGGTTGAGGAACAGGAACGGATCGACCTGCTCCAGCCCGGGGCCTGGCACCGGCCGCCGCGTCGTCAGATCCGCGATGTCGTCGCGAAAGGCTGGATGGACTTTGGAAAGGGAACGCGCGGTCATGCGGCCCTCCTAGACGGCAAGGTTCGAATCGTCGAACCACACTGCCCGGGCCTCACCATCCGGCCGACAGGGCCCTTCACCGCCTATGACCCGGCGGCCAAGTCGCTCATGGCGGCAAGCAACGCGCCGTCCGCCATGGCATACCGCACAGGGCGGTACTGGCGAGCGTGAAAGGCCGAGCGTCTGCGCACGCGTTCGCCGTCGGATCAGGCGGCGAGCCCTATTCGAGATCGGTCTCGTCGATCAGCACGACGCTGGCGGTGGGTCGCTGGTCGGCGGCTTCGGCGCACGCGTCGCAGATCTCGTCGCTAAACCGTTCGAATATCTCCAGGGCGTCGTGCTCGGGATCATCGCCGCTCAGCTCTTTCAGGACCGCATATTTGACGGCGAAATCGCGCTCCTCCCCGTCAATCTCAGCGGTAAATTCGATTTGAAGGTTGGTATCGTTGTCGATGATGCTGGCTTGGTCGATCTCGAGGCGGCTGGCCATTTACTGTTGTCTCCGAAGGTGACGTCGCTCCTGCTCGCCAGCCTCACGGTATGCAACCCGCCAGCGCGATCCCTCCACGCTGAAAAGACATTCAAGATGCTGTTGGGTCGGGTGAGGTGCGGCTCGCGCTGCGCTGCCTGCTTCATCATTGCCCAGAACGATGGACGCTGGAACTGCTCTGGGACGCGGCAAAGGGCAGGACGACATTGGTCACGCGCAGGACTGCACCCGGCTTTTGACGGCGTGGTGCGACAACTTCGGGCGGCTGGTCGGTGTGCTGAGTAAGCCGCGCCTTGGACGCTTGATGAAGCAGAAGATGGTCGAACTGCACTGAACAGACGCCATACCGCATGCTTGAGCGACGCCGCCTTCGCCTCAAATCCTCAAAAAAACAGATGTAGATCGGATTTCCGCGCGAACAGGCATGCGATGCGTGCGCGGGCGAGACTTTACTTACCGTTCATTCGGAGCAATTACTCGTCCTTGCCTAAGGCGCTTAAGCAAAAGGGATCAAGCATGGCGGAAGCGGAACAGACCGATCTGGCGACACTGACCGTTCAGCTCTTGAGTGCCTATGTGGCCAACAACCAGCTTCCGAGTACTGAGTTGGCCGAACTCATCAAAACGACGCGAACGGCTCTCAGCGGAGAGGCGACGCCCGAACCTGCTGCTCCCGTCGACTATCCCGCCGCTGTCAGCGTGCGAAAAAGCCTGGGATCGCGCGAACATATCCTCAGTCTGATCGACGGACGACCCTACAAAACGCTAAAGCGTCATCTGGCCCATCATGGGCTTTCGCCTGCCGACTATCGCGCGCGGTACAAGCTGGCGAAGGACTATCCGATGGTCGCGCCCGCTTACTCGGATAAGCGGCGTGCGGTTGCGCAGGCTCTGGGCCTCGGTCAGCGAAGCACAGCCAAAGCATCGGTCGACCAGCCAGAGGCGACGGTACAGCCGGCTTCAGAGCCCATCACCGAAGCGCCAGCCACCAAACCGAAGACGAAGGCTGTGCGCCCGTCCAAGCCGCGGCAGAGTAAACCCGCGACCAAGCCGGCGCTGTCGAGCGACAATGGCGATGCAGGAGCGACGGGTAGCGCCGAAATCGCTGTGCTCGCGCCGAAGCGGAGCAGCGGCCGCTCGACGCGTGCTGCCAAAACCGCCGAAAACAGTGCAGACGCGGCGACCCCGACGAAGCGCGGGCCCAAGCCGGCACAGGCAGCGCCGGTCGAGAGTCCATCACTCGCAGTGCCCCGCGCCAAGCGGCAGAGCGTCAAGACCGATACCGCGACGGGGGCGACGCCTCCGCAAAAACGCGGGCGCAAGGCAAAGGCAGACTGAGCTAATACCGTTTGCGCGGGCCCGAAAACCGGCGCCGCGTTTGGCGGCGGCTGGAACCGTGATCGCGGTCCAGTCGGCGTCCCCTCGTCATGGACCGAACTGCGGCGGATCACCAGGGATAGAGGGGAAGCTCCTGTTCCTCAGGTCCGTCGCAGTCCAGGAGAACATGATCGCACCCTTGAGCGCGACCGAAGGCGAGGATTGCGGGAATGTCTTCGGGGAGTGCGTCGGCTGCGTGCGAGCGCGTCACGCGGGTAGGTACAAGCCATCCCAAGCCCATTCGCGCGACGGCGAGCGGCGGTGATGGCAGGAAAGTTGCGACCAATGATCGAGCATCTCGGCTGTCGAACAGCGAATATGCGCGGTGCTGAGCACCAGATAGCATCCAAAGTCGCGGGCGGCCGTCGATGGGGCATTCGGTAAAGGACGCCGTGCCTCGCACGGTGCCGCGGGCGTGACGACGAGGAAGATAGTCAGGGCGGGAATGCGGGGATCGGCATAAGCGCGCCGCTCGGCGCAGGCCCGCGCCGCTGCATAAGGGGAGCGACCATCGGCGACGTCGATGCGTAGTCGCTCTCGCGCGAAGCGCTTACCGTCGCTCGCGTAAATAGCGGTAACGTCAAAGCAGGTGTGAGACGCGGGCATGTCCATGATCGGCCTCCCGATACGACGCAAGTTGTCGGGGTTAGTGAGCGGCTTCGAGGATCTTGCGGGCGCGGCCTTCGAAATCCAGCCGATCATCCTGATGGGTCTTCGTGCGCGCCACCGCAGTGATCCCCTGCACGAAATCGTGGAGCGATGCGGGCGGATGTCCTTCCTCGGCGAGGCCGGTTGCGTTCACTTTCAACGTATCGCTTTTGGAGAATCCGCGATTGCGCAGAAACGCGGACCGATCCTCTTCGCTTCGCGCCACGATCCGCGCGCGAGCGGTCTTGATGCCATCGATGAAACGCGCAGGCGACGAGTCCGCAAACTTGGCGAGCGCGGGCTCCGCCTGATGCGCGAAGCGGTTGGCGGCGAACTTCGAATGCCGGATGGCGATTTCCTCGAAA
>Ga0247734_1002583_pt1 | contig 11645 bp, 17 predicted proteins | sample UWRJL103311B2_FD_180933 | JGI IMG/M metagenome (GOLD analysis project Ga0247734, IMG submission 180933) | Plant litter microbial communities from Arlington Agricultural Research Station in Wisconsin, United States - UWRJ-L103-311B-2 | ecosystem: Environmental > Terrestrial > Plant litter >... | reverse complement strand
TTCCGATCTAACTCTTCTAATGTATAAATTTCTCCAAACGTGTCAATCGAAATAACAAAGAGTTGAAACATCTTACTTGATTGTACTTTGGTACAATACAAACCACGTTGGCAAAATTAAGTGACTTTGCTGCCTTTGCCATGCCTATTATATGAATCTTTGATGAAAAGACTTGAAAGAGGCGAGCTTGAGGTCGAGATTTTTGTGATTATCTAAGCAGTTGAACAAGAAGCACTAGATGCATGTATGTATAAGAGATGAGCTACAACCACTTCCGAGTTGAAGTATTAGCCCCAAATAACTAGTATACCTGCAATCGACACCGAACTTCTTCGTACCAGCTCTGCAAATACAGTATAGATGAGCATCATGAGCAGTTTTTAGCTTCTCCAAATACCATATCAGTTTGCAATTGAAGTCGGGATGGCCTTAAGAGACAGATAATGAACCGACTGGGGTTCAACAGATCTTCTTCCCTCTATACTTCAAGCAGGTTCCCTAACTAGTCTCTTCTAACCACTTCAACCTTCTAAGTCTAATTGAACTTTTAATATTTAGCTCAACTGACCCCCGTGATTCTCTTAATTCTCCCTGCGTGGCAGTGAAACTTACACGTCATCTATCATTGCACTCTCTCCGACTCCAGGCATACTACATCCTCGATCGAGCTCTCCGGTCCAGTTTTTTCACACTATTGCTGTGACTTTCGATCCAACGACTCAGAAGTGTGTTAATGCCTATGCGTATGCCACTAGATAATAGTTTTTGGGTTTTCGCTCATGCTTCTTCAATTTATTGAGGTTGTTTTGATGGAAGCTCTGGGGATAGGAGGAGAGGCAGGAAAGCCGACAACAACTGTGATGGTGTATGTGAACAAGAGTAAGGTGGAGGGAGATTTGTTTGGTCGTGCTTATTAGAATAGGGAAATTACCGGCTGATTTAGGGTTTGGAGAAAGTTACTGCAAATCAATTCAGGCTACCCCTTTTTAAGCGAGAGCTTGACCCACCTTTTTCTTAACTACTACTTCAAGACCATTTGGCTAGGCGTGATTGAGCCGCTGTCAAAATAAACTTTGATTTGAAGGGTATAAATCACTTTCAATTCATATAGTTGGCTAACTTACATCCCAACCTGCCTCAGAATATATATCTTCGGTTCCATTCTCGGACCATACCACCATCCACCAGTATACTTCCTCACCAGCCCTCTAATCAGAACCAACATCTCATATCTCGATATCGTAGACCATTCATCTACCACCCTCCTTATGCTGGACCCGGACGAATTAAATTAGCGAATTCCGATTAGAAGCATGAAGTGCAACATACCCAAAATCGCCACTGTCAACACCATGCCATGTATCGTTCCCACTCCCGCTATACGGAAAGCTGGGCTTCACCTCCTCTCCAGGTCTGACCAACTCGTTATATCCGGCAAATCCGTAAACAGTCCTTACAACTTCCCATTTCCCAATAGTTTTCCCGGGTTCTTCCATTAGTGCATAATCGAATTGCGACCAGAAATCTGGGTGGAGAAGTCTTTCTGGGTCCTCTGTTTTGTCGTATTTTATTGGGATAGTGAGCGAAGTTATATTGTTGGTAGTGGCATTATGGAAGGGAAGGATCATATGGGGACGTTGGAGGAAACGTGTAGTGCCAGTCATACAAGAGAGGACATCAACGTGGACGTTGATTTCTTCGCCAGGAGTTGACGGGGATATTTGTTCAATGCCGAGGTCCGTGGAACTAATTGCGGGACGGGCAAGGAGAGCAGTGATGTCGGGGAGGGTAGAAACATGGGCGTGAAAAAGTGAGAGGGCTTCGCCACCTGGATAATTTAAGGAAGAGACTAGGAGTTGGGTTGTCGAAAGTGCGAAAGTAAGGATGGTGGACCCAAATATCACTAGAGTGATAAGGTTGCTGAAGATGCTACATAAGTTCCCATGTTAGTAAAAACAGCTTTCCACGAGTTTTTGGGAACTAGACTTAGTCGACTTCTTGCATATTGAAGTTGGATATTACAGGTATACTGTTATGTGCAAGACCGAGAATATTTAACTTAAAAAGAGCAACGTACCTTCTTCTGGCTGAAAACTGCGAGGCAGCAATCGCCGCCGCAGCTGTAAGCGGGGGAGCTACATAAATAATGAATCTCAACTCCTTATGTGGCTGTAGGCTATAAATAGACACAAAAGCCATCATGGGACCGACTAATTTCATCGCATTCTTCCTCGTCCTTTGCATGCACAAGGAAACTGGAATCAATACTAAAATCGCAGGATTTTTGAGCATCTTTGGCAGGAGATTGCTAAAATAGATATGGTAGGGAGACGTTCCCCATTCAGAGGACTTGCCTTGGATGACATTAAAATAGAGTCCTGCGAGTTCAGGCCAGACGAGTCGGTCCCAGAAGACGGAGTCGAAGGTGAGGGTAAGGAGAACAGAGATGAGAAAGGATGTCAAGGTTATGGTGATTGTGCGATAGGGGATGGCCCCTAGTGTTAGGCTGGTAAGTATTGAAGGGACGAGATGGACAGCTAATAGAATGGCGATTTCAGAGCGGAATATCACGCCCGCAGCTACAAAATACCAAATGGCTCCTGATTGTCTATTTTGATTTTGGTCGGGGAGAAGTCGACGCTGCCCCAAGGTTGCTAATGAAATCAGCATGTGTCTGAAATAAATGGGTACACGTATATCGAAAGGTTCGAAAACATACTGAGCATAAAAGCAAACATATTCGGCCAAGTTCGACTCGCATAGAAAATAACATGAAACTGGCTTGCGAGAAACAAAACTAAAAATCCACCAACGTTAGCAAGTCTCTCCAGGACGAATTCTACACACCACAGCCTTACCGAACCACCTTCCAACCCCCTTTCCAAAAGCCTTTTCTAGACCGGTCTGATACCTCCACAATGCCCATGCATTACCCAATCCCAGAATTCCTCTTGCAATCAATTGGCATTCTCTTCCATCTTCTCCTGCTCCAATCCCCGAACCTGTGAGCTTCCCATACCACCTAACAGCCCAAGATGCAGCAGCAACCACATAGGCACCTAACGCACTCCTTGGCACGGCGCCTGAAAATTCGAAATGGTCGAAGTTTTCCCTCGGACGACCAATACGGAGGGAGGAGCTGAGGAAGTCGTGGATGGCTTGGATGTTGAATGATTCTTCGACTTTGGTGTAGGGTGCCAGGTAGAGGTGAATAAGGATCAAGGTGGCGGGGAGGAGGGAAAGAAGAGGGTCTAAACTATTCTTAGCAGTGGTTTGTCTATATCTACAGAGGACGATAGTTACCTAAACGTGCCATTGTGATGAGGGAGGTGAGAGATGATATGTTCTTATCATAAGGGATTTGAGGGTATTGTGCAAGCAATTGGTTGTTTCAAGCCCATTAGAACATCACAGAAGAAATACCAGAAGGAAAAGACTGTACAAGGATATCTTCAATTCTACGCAGTCAAAATCACCCTTTCTGCCTTCTACGTACAACTCCATCACAACCTTGTTCGCAACACGTCGTCTTAAACCACAGCCTCATCTGTGCTTAGACAGCCTCGCAAGGCTGACTCTTGGCACATATTTGATATCTGTCCACCAAAAACACCACAACCACAGCCATAACCAGCACTACTTCTCCACACCAATCTCCAAACGCCAACGAAAAGAAAAAGACAAAAAGTAGGGGAAACAGGCTAAACCGCGAAAATGCTATTCTTCCCCTTCGGGAATCTGATCTGGGGTATGTCTATCCGCATCTCTACTCCTAAAAGCATAGAAAGAGCTTGTTTGCGAACAAAGCCTCTATTTTGCGCCTCTCGATAGCAATGTATCGCTGACACAAAAGAAATTTCTAGTCGCGGCCCTGCTCCTCAATTCCATCGCCATACTATCTGAAGATCGATTTCTCGCGCGCAGTACGTTTTACATGGCCCCTCCTCTACAGCTCTTCGCCTCCCCTGTCCATTCACCCTCCTACCCATCGCATCACAGCTAGCGACATATGGGGGCGGTAGAAATGGACAGAGGGCCGACGGCGGTATATAAAAATTGAAAAAGGAGGGAACGTTACGCTAACACAGCGTGTGTTAAATAGTTGGCATGTCAGCAACGTCGCAAGATCCAGGATTCGGCACGGCGCAGGGCTCAGATATCGGCGTCAAGAACCGGATGGTGATGCTGATTAACAGCGTGAGGACTCTGATGCGGAGTATGTCTTTTTTTCTTTCTTTCTCCCCGTTCCCCAGTTTTACCTATTATGGTCCTCTTGCCTTGCAATCATGAATGATCATTACGAGCCGCGAGTCGCTGTCTTGAACTCGAGATTGGCAAGGGGAAAACCAGAGAAGAGAGAGAGAAAGAAGCAAGCCAGCTAACTCAATCTCCCCAAAACAGTACCGTTAATAGGCATCAACATCGCCATGATCGTCTGGGAGCTCATAGCCGGATAAACCCACCTTGCCTAACCTCCCTCGCCGATCCTCCTCGCAATCACCCCTTCTCCATCCTCCAATTCTCAATCATCCTCAAACAACAGACACCGCAAAAACAAAAGCAAACCCCCCAAAAAGAAGACAGATAGAGAGAGGGTGGAAGGGGGACAGGGGCGCAAAAATATGTACATTGGCCCGGCCCATTCGTTGCCCCTCATCTCAAAGTAGAAAGAACGAAAAATACCATGGGATTGTTGTTATTGTTATCTGGTGGAAATCTTCTTCTTTCTTCTTCATCTTCTTGCTTTTTTATTTATTTCTTTCTTGAAAATAAATCGTTCAACAACATGAATCATGAAGCAAGAGGCATGAGGGTATGTATGCATGGCGTTTTTTTGGGGGGCGTTGTGCTGGGGTTGTGTTGTGTGTGGTTTGTAGAACAGGAGTATGAGAGAGAGAGAGAGAGAGAGGATATATAAATAAACAAATCAATCAATCAATCAATCAATCAATCAATCAATCAATTGCGTTATTAATTATTCCATTTTCCATTTGATTTTCATGTTCAAAAATTGTTCTATTCCCTTCAGCCATATATACCATATATATACCATCACAATCCGGAACCATCACAATCCGGAACCATCACAATCCAGAACCAACCAAAAAAACAAAAAAACTCTTACCTTTCCCAACCCTTTTTTATATATATATAGATACATACCATACCACTCATGATATAATATATAAATGCATGTTAAAATGCATGTTAAAATGCATGCAGTAGTAGCTCATGGGGGGTGGAAAACAAAACAAAATAAACATCCTATATCATATCGTACTATATATACTATACTATACTATACTATGGCAGGGCAGGATAGGCTAGGATAGGTTTAGGGCCAGGGGCATGAGGGAAGGGGGAGTGGTGGTGGTGATGGGATTTTTTGATGATAGACTAACCATCCTCCACCATCTCCTATCCCATCCCATCCACTCCCTTCCCTTCCCTTTCCCTTCACTTCACTGCTACCAGCCTGAGCCTGAGCCTTGCCTGGCTATCATTTCATCTCATCTTAGTCTCATTCCATTCCATCCCATCCCATTCCATCCCTTATATGTTGAGGGAGGCGGGGGGAAGGGGGGGTAAACCCAATATTTTATCGCAAGAAAATGCATGCACGCACATATGCCGCTCTCTCTCTCTCTCAATATACAAAAGCCGACCGTTTTTTTGGGGCGGCGCCACCATTATGACATCAAAAAGTAAAAGGGAAGAAAAACGAAGAGGGCAATCCATCCTTCCTTCCAACCCTCAAAAGCCACATCTTCCATCTTCTATCTTCGCGCAACCTATCCATTACCCACTGCTAGATTATGACCCTCCGCTCATCAGATTGCTCTTCTTTCTGCCTAGGCCAAAGCTAAAACGCTCCTTGGTCGGCTTGGTGTGCTTCTCGGGGGTCTGTGGTCCCGGCTCGCCCTCGACCGCTGTCTCATTCCCGTTGCCGCTGCCTGCACCGCCGTTTACAATCGCTGGCAGCGGCTTCTCCTTGCCCAAGAACCCAAAGCTTTTGCGGCTCATGCTCTTGCTTCCGCGATGGCTCCGGCTCAAGCTGCCCATGAAACCCTTCTCCTTGCCGGCGTCCTTATCCCCATTTTGCGGTGTGCCATCGGCATAAGTAGCAGCTCTTGATATCCCGGTCCCGGGTCCGCTTTCTCTTTTCCGGCGTTCTTCCTCTTCGATGGCGGTTTGCTTGCTCAATGCTAGTGCTTTCTTCGTCTCCTCTTCCCTCGCCCTCAACTCCTCTTTGCGGAAGGCGTGCAGTTCCTTGATGCGCTTTTCTTCCGCTTTCAATTTTTCCTTTTCAGCGGCTTTATCAGCTGCCTTTTTGGCCTTTTCGGCTTCTTTCTCCTTTTGGTGGCGTAGTTTTTCTTCTTTAGATTTGACCTTTGAAGGAAGCTCTGGTGCCACGCTTGGGGGAGGGATGGACACTTGCGTTGTGGTTTGTGTTGCTGGGGGCAAAGGCGCGGAGACGACATTATCAAGCGAGACAAATTCTTGGGATTCTTCTGGCTGTGTGGGAAGGGAAACTGCCTTGGAAACGGAGGCTGGATGGGTGCCTTTGGGTTCCGGGTGACCGAGAGCGATGCCGGCTTCCTTTGACGCAAGCGCTACTTCTGCCAGGCCTTCTGCTTCTTGTTCTTTGCGCATGGCTTCAAACGTTGTTTCTTGGTAGAAGAGGACGTAGGCGCACGCTTGACCGGGTTTGTCACCAAAGAAGTTGCGTACGTAATGTTTATCGACTGGTTCTACCATTTCATCATCAAACAGCAACCAACCTCGGTCTTGCGTTTTGATGATGGAGACATAATGGCCGTGGAACGCATTGTTGCCGATATGTACAACCACAGCGTAAAGTTCATAGAGTCGATCGGGATCCTCAGTCTCATCTGTGGTGTTGAACATGCGAAGATAGTACGGGTATACAACTCGGTGAAAGAGCTTCGTTAACCGTAACATATCATCCGAGTATTTAAACCGTTTCAGGTGAAGGGTGAGGATCTTTGGTAAGCGTTTAATCTTCATGCGTTTCTCGGCTTCTTGGAGCCCTCCACAATTGTCGCAGTGAAACTTGTTTCTCTGACAAAGCATCTCTTCGGCTGAAAACTTTCGTAAACACGATGTAACCGAGGAGTGTTGTTCTAGGTCGATTGACAAGTCCAAGAATGTTTCGTCTCTTTGCGAAGCAGTTTCGCATGTTAAGCACTTGGTTTCCGATGTCAATACACCCTCAAATATATCGTGTACCCAGCCTGTTCCTGGTGAATGTGCCCCAGAAGATATGCCCATTGCATGAGCTGCCGATGTCATGGCCGCCTGCATACCCTGCGCGAGCCCTTCTGTAGTTTTGGGTGGCTCCAACTCCCTAATTTTCTGAGCATTCGACTCGACATTAGATATCACGGCATTAAGAACCAATCCATAAAATTCATGTGCATCCTGGTGCAACGCACTCCTAAACATCTCATTGTCCCTTTTGAAAATCTCCAAGAACCGCGCCGGACTCAAGACGCCAGACCGTGAGGGATTCGCAATCAACGCCATAAAGATATCCTTCAATGCCGTAAATGTAGACTCTTCCATACCGTACTGTGCTGCATTATCATATGTAAGCTCCAGAACTGGTCCAGCAAGCATAGCATGTTTCTTTTTGTATTCTGGTGAGTCGGGTTTATCTTCCGGTCTCTGTCCAGGCCCCGGAGGAGGGATTTGTCCTGCGTTGATCTGAGCCCGTTTCTTCATTGCTTCTGCGGCGGTTATCCCTTTTACTTTTGACGGCGACGCAGCTCCATTCTGCTGTATGGGTGCTCTTATAGGCACCACGATCTGCGGGTGTCCATTGGGAGTATCGTAGGGTGAATGGGGAGGATAGCTGACGACGTGTTCACGGAACGGTACCGAATAGTATAGAGCCTGCATAATCGAGTTGCAATAACTAAGCACATTAGCACTTCCCATCCCATCTCACATTTTGCGATCAAGATCAAGACCAACCATGTATTGCCAAACTGTGCCGCCACGTTAGTCGAGTGTATGTGCAAGCATTGGGGGCGCAACCTACATTCTCCAAGCCAAAGAACTTATCACTGCCATCGTTCCTGATGGGCCCGGCATTCTGCAACATCTTCTGCAGCGGCGTGATCTCTGGTTCTGGCTCCGCATGGTTGCCCTTATGTTTGTTGCCGGGACTCGTGGTATTGCTGGGACTCGTCGCGCCCTATGGTACAAAATCAGCAATGGCTCTCGCAACGCACCTCCCGCTTCCCGGCATTCCCCTTGCTTCGCATCGTCTAGCATCAGTGCCACTTGGGGGGGAGTGTAGTATGTATAAGGAGATTCACTCACCGACGATCCGCCCTTGAATTTACTGAATAGACTGGTCATCGTGTGTGGCTCTCTCCGCGCGCGGCCTCAGCTCATCCAGATTCCACCGGTCACCTCCACGCCGCGAGGATGGCGACGCAATTACAGCAGCAGCAGCTTGGGGATCGGGTGGTGCACATGCGCAATTGTCACTACTCCGAGCTGTTGCCAATCCTCCCAAAAAGCGGTGGATTTTTCGATGTGTTTGTCTAGTTTGCTGGATGTTTCGATTCGTGTAAGATATGGTTTGGTCTTCGACTTTGGTGCCAGACACGGCGCGAGGAGGAGGTGGAGGAGGTTGCGGGTTGCGTGTGGTTTGACGCTGATGCTTGGATGCCTCGATGCGGCGCTGCTGCGCGGGGATGCCACCTGCCTCCCTCCTGAAGTCCCGTCTCGTCTAAGCTTGACAGCTGCCCGGGGGCAATTGTTGGTTGGTAATATCCCAGATGCGATGAGTAATTTGGGGGGGAGGGGAGGGAGGGAACCAACGCGATTGGGGATGTGAGGCGTGGGAACAGAGAGAGAGCAAAGAGGTTGGAATAAGGTTGGAAGTTTGGGGTATTCCGTCTGTTCGGTTTTTGGGTTTCGATTTTTTCGTTTCCTGGTCTTGGGAAGGCCGGAAGTGCGTGAATTGGGCGGAATGATGTGATGAATGATGAATAATGGGGGTGAGTAGGTAGTATTAGCAGTAACAGTAGCAGTAACAGTAGCGGTCGCTTGGGGGCAGGAAGAGTTTAGCTGGTGGAGGAGTGGATTGGTGTGGTAGTAGTGGAAGTGTGGTCGGCTGGCTGGTGGAAGTGAAGTGGATTGGAATTTCGGGTTTCTGTTTCTGTTTGATGGAAGCTGGTGTGGTGTGTGGTGTGGTGTGGTGTCACTGGTGTGTGGACGGACAGACAGATGTTTGACTTGGAAGTGAGAGAGTACAATACTGTACAATCCTGTAGCTAACTACAGTATAGTTTAACAAATAATAAATAGTTATAATGATTATAATAATAATTGCTACGGACGGTGTACAGTATGTGGTATGATGTATGTATGTATGGTACGAACTACTACTACTGCTGCTGCTGCTGCTGCTGCTACTCCATGTTGAGTTTTCCGGGGGGCGCGCCCCGAATGACAGGATTTGGTGGGGAAGTGGAGTTGGGTGGAAGAGGTTGAAGTATTATTATGTATGTACGGAGTACTGTACTTCATACAAGCAAGACACCTCCACCACCACCCAACAACAACAACAACCACTACAACTACTTCTACTTCTACTTCTACTTCTACTTCTACTTCTACTTCTACTTCTACTTCTACATACAAACCGGGGGAACCGACCACACCAGGGAGGGATCCCGTATTATTCCCATCTTCCCATCTTCCACTATTCTATCACCATATCAATCACATCACCCCATCGCTTCTCATCTCATCCCATCTGGATTCTGGAAGCACAATAACAATCCCCGGGATCTGGTAAAATGCCAGGGAGTAAGTAAGTAGTATGTATCCTACCCTGCCCTGTCCTCCGTGATGTGGGATTCTGCTGGATTTAATTTATCCGTCGCAGGGGTCGAGTGGTCACTGGCTGGAAGAATCTCCCCCCATGGACGGTCGAATTGAGGATGAGAGGACCAACGAGAGCTTCGTCCTCTGCCATCCATCCCCCGCTGGCGTATCGAGTGGAATCCCACCGGGCTGGGACACACACCACCCATCGTCAAGCATCCTCACTCCTCACTCACCACTCACCACGTATCCGTGGGACATACAGTAGTACTGCAGTAACTGTAGGACAATACCTTACATCGGGCCTTCTTCATCATACCCGTCAGTCGGTATCAGCGAGAGGGCCTCACCTCCTCACCTCACTCGCTTCAACAACACACTCCTGCCGGTCCACTTGCAAAGCAAAGCAGAGCAGCCTTCCCTTCGTTCTCCTTGCCTATCTATCTATCTACCGGTACAGTAACGTGCGGACCACCAACGCTTTGTTTCCCCTCCAAAGAAACAGACCGTGTTTTAGCCGGACGCAAGCAAGCCAAACAGCTGCCTCACATCATGACGGACGCGCTTCTTCAGCCGATGTGTTGCATCTTTACCTTCGCAGCCGAACGTATCTGCAGGTCGAATATTGTGGATGATTCTGGGAGGAGTAAGCGAGCAGCGCCGTGAGAGAAGTGGGATATACCCACATATATACATGTATAAATATATATGCCCAGAAAGTATAATACCTGGCGTGGATGACATGAATATGTTGGTTTAACCTTCGACTATGGACTGGAGACGGACCCCGCTCCCGGAACGTAGGCGCAAATGTAAGTCATGGACTGACTTGCCTTGCCTTGCCTGCCTGTACGGTACCGTACCTGACACGTCGAGCCATCCATGCAACCCACGCATCGCCCTAGCTCATATGCGGTGCGACTTATATGTATGTACGTATGGATGGGTATATGTATGGATGGATGGATGTATGTATGTGTGGCAGCCGTTTCGGTGAACTGTTACTACATGTACTGTACTGTACTGTACTGTACTGTGCTGGTACTGGTACTGGACTAGACTGGTACGGAACGGTACAATCATCATCCATCCCATCCTATCCACCATCCTTGAAACCATCCGACCAAACTAACCTTTCCGTAACCTTAAGCCCTGTTCCTGGGAAACAATCCACGAGGCGAAGGATGACGGAAAAACTAACCTTACCTTACCTAGCCAACTAACTAACTAACTAAACTAAACTAGCAGAGTATATCTCCTACCTTATATATAAAAAGAACAAAAAGACCTCAACAAATCAATCAATCAAGAATGAAAGACCATTACTTGCAGAAAGCAACAATAAAATAAAATTCCCTAGATAAGGAGAAGAAGAACGAAGCAGAAAATAACAGAAAAGAGAAGAATGGGGAATGGGGAAGGAAGAGGGGAAGAAAAAGGTTCTCGTAACTTATATTTCCAGCCATTACTCGCCATCAATATAATAAATAAATACATACATCCAATTTCCTCACCCCCCATTCAACACATCAAGACAAAAACATTTGTGTATATACATATAAAATAAAAAGCCAAACTAAACCAGCCCAGCAAGTCAGCAAGTCAGCCAGCAAGCCAGGGTAGCTAACCAACTCGTACGTAGTAGAATTGAAATATATATATATATATTATGTAGGTCCAACGGTTACGAAAACACAACAACAACCACCCCTTAATCCTCACACCCTTCCTTCCCCCTTCCCCCCTTTCAGAATCCCCCTTCTTATTTAAATGATTTT
>Ga0247734_1002581_pt1 | contig 11646 bp, 11 predicted proteins | sample UWRJL103311B2_FD_180933 | JGI IMG/M metagenome (GOLD analysis project Ga0247734, IMG submission 180933) | Plant litter microbial communities from Arlington Agricultural Research Station in Wisconsin, United States - UWRJ-L103-311B-2 | ecosystem: Environmental > Terrestrial > Plant litter >... | reverse complement strand
CCTCCACAGAAGGGGAAGCCCAAACCTGCGCGAAAAGAATGGACGGAAAGCAATGAGCGAGCATTCATTGAGCGCATGGAACAGGAGCTGGACAAGGTCTATACAAAGCAGAAGGTCAAGCTGATTGAAGTTGGTCGACGCATCACAAGCAGCCAAAGGGAGGTGGACGATGTCGTCTCAAGATTGGATTCAAGTGGGCCAGTTCGACGAGATGGCACCCGAGGAAGCGATGTTCCAACCGAAGAGGAGTTCATGATGCTAGAGGAGGATCTGAGCGATATTATCGCAGATGTACATGACTTGGCCAAGTTTGTTCAGCTGAATTATACTGGGTTCCAGAAGATTATCAAGAAGCATGATGTAGGTCGAATTTTGGTTATGGTTTGCGCTATTGCTAACTTGGCCAGAAACAAAATCCTAAATGGATGTTGAAACCTGTCTTTGCGGCTAGACTGAAGGCGAAGCCATTCTTCAAAAACAACTACGACGCGGATATTGTAAAGCTGTCAAGGCTTTATGATTTGGTTCGAACACGAGGAAACCCAGTGAAGGGTGACAGCTCCGCTGGTGGAAGTCAAGGCAGCTTTATCCGAAATACTACAAAATACTGGGTACATCCAGACAATATTACAGAGTTGAAGCTGCTCATCTTGAAGGTAGGAGATCTTCAAAATTTTCTGTAACACATTGCTAATATTTTCTTAGCATCTACCTGTTCTTGTATTCAATGCCAACAAGGAATTCGACATCAAGGACTCCGCAATCACTTCAATTTATTACGATAACCCTGAAACATGGCCCTTATACGAGGGTCGGTTGAAGAAAACGGAAGGTGCGGAAGCTATTCGTCTCAGGTGGTATGGTGGTATGGATACGGAACAAATCTTCGTAGAGCGAAAAACACATCGTGAAGACTGGACAGGTGAGAAGTCAGTGAAAGCTCGATTTGGTGTCAAGGAAAAGAACGTCAATGCATATATGAAGGGTGAATTGTTACCAGCTGCAATATTCGAGAAAGCTCGCAAGGATGGCAAAAAGCCAGCGAAAGCGATTGATGAAGACGAACGTCTTGCGAAGGAAGTCCAATACTCGGTCATCAAGAAAGGATACGTGCCAGTTTGCCGATCGTTTTACAATCGAACCGCTTTCCAGTTACCAGCTGACGCACGGGTTCGCATTTCCTTGGATACCGAGCTCACTATGGTCCGAGAAGATAATATGGATGGCCGTACAAGGTCTGGAAACAACTGGCGACGAATGGACATTGGAATTGACTGGCCATTTTCCCAACTACCAGCAGAAGATGTGGAGCGCTTTCCATATGCCGTATTAGAAGTTAAGTTGCAGACTCAAGTCGGTCAGGAACCACCTGAGTGGATTCGTGAGCTCATTGCAAGTCATCTTGTGGAAGCTGTTCCAAAGTTTTCCAAGTTCATTCACGGGACAGCAACAATGTTCCCGGACCGCATCAATCTTTTACCTTTTTGGATGCCTCAAATGAACACGGATATTCGGAAGCCTGTCTCCCATCAATTCGGCATTAAACGCCCTGGTCAATCCAAAAGCTCTACCAGCGACGACGACGATGATGACGACGATTCCGATGATGACATATTCCCTAATGAGGACTCGCAGTCTACGGCTGTGGCAGGTAATTCCGAAGAGACAGCTCAAAGATTACGAGATGTTCGGGAAGCTCTCGAAGATAGAGACCTAGAGAGTCGGGCAACCGGCAACGCCCTCGATATCGAGGAGGAGCTAGCAGCCGAGCCACTAAACGAGGATTATCCAATCTATGACTCGGACGATGAAGATGCTCAGAATGATGCGTATGAAGAAGCCCGACGTGTAGGTGGATGGACGTTTTACACCGCTGCATTAAAGAAGCATGCCAGTCTCGCAGGACAAAAGCTCCTTACTACCGCAGCTTCTCTAAAACCGCAATCTCAAGCAACAATGATGCCAAGATCCAATGGAAATACTGCTCCCCTCCGTAACGATCAGATCCAGAGCAAAAGATTTAAGGCACCGAAAGGAAAGAAAATCCACGTCCCTGTTCGTGTAGAGCCCAAGGTTTATTTTGCTGCCGAGCGAACTTTCTTATCATGGGTAAGAATATTTCCAAATCCCAATTTTATTCCATACTCACATTATCTAGCTTGAATTTTCCATTTACATCGGAACGATCGCCGCAACTTTGCTGAACTTCGGCTCAAAACCAAGCCGGATATCATTCATAGCCGCAGGATCCTTCAGCATCGTTGCTATTCTATCCCTACTGTATAGCGTAGCCATTTATCTCTATCGCTCACAGTCGATCCGAAACCGGAAGGCAATCAAATATCATGATAAAGTTGGCCCGACGGTACTATGTGCGGCACTCTTCATAGCCGTTGTTCTAAATGCTGTCTTTGAGTTGAGCAGCCGGGGGTATATTGATTGGATCCAGGTTTGATCCTGAAGGAGCGTGTATATATTGTATATAATACGGTGATATGATCAATGGAATATTGAAATTGGGGAAGGTACGATATCTTTAGGGATATCTTTAGGATCACCATACCAAGCAGTCATTGTAAATTAGCTACTTTTTTTGAATACAAAGTGTTTGAAGACTTGTATATCTAATATCAAAAAGTTGTTCTGTATTAGGTCTTTCCACAATAGCATATCCTCCACCAAATTATCTAAACTTTGCATGATCTTCCTCCTTCTGCTTTCGACATAGCAGAATATAACTATATTCTCCAACTTCCTCCTAGCTTGAATGCAAAGATATCAAAACATGGATCCGTAATGAATGGCATTTCAGCTGGAATTAGTGTCCAATGCTATTTTTCAGTGACAAGCTTTCGTGGCTATAGAAGTCGACTATTATATACAAAATTGTGTGTTTAGAAATATCTCCTCAACTTGAACTGTGCAGCTCTTGAAAGGACTGTAAAATTAACCCCAAAGACAATAGACTATGAAGAGCAGGTCGGTGCTAGTGGCTTCCTCCCGTATACAACAATACTATCATATGTATTAGCCACTGCAAGGCTTACTATAAAATAAAAATAAAATAAGAAAAAAGGGGGAACTTACACAGGAATGTAGGCATGAATTCGCTTATCCGCAAGATCTTTTCTTGCCCCCGCAGTCAGTATCTCTACCTCCTCCTTCGTCATGCCAGCACCTCTCGTCAAAGCCGCCATGCTGACATTCTCGACCGCCCTCGTCATATCCTCCTGAAAATACGCGCCCAAAAGCTTCATATGGGCGCCTTTCGCCCACTGATTCATCGGCCACTGGTAATGATGCTCCACGACGTCCACAAATCCCGCTTCCTCAAAATACTGGGAATAATACTGGCTGACTTTCCAACTCATCCCCATCTTCTCCGAGGCTTCCATGGTTTTGTTTTGCCATTCTTCAATCTTGGTGCCGGTGAGGGAGTCATCAATGCAACGGTACGGAATGACCATGTCTTGGAGCTCGAGATAACCGCCGGGGGTTAGGGCGTTGAAGGCGGATGATATTACTCGCAGGGGCTCTTTGAAACAGGTTACCATGGCGCGGCCGTGGATGAGATCGAAGGTTTTCGAGTAGTTCCAGTCATCGTCAAAGTCATCGACCTCAAATTGACAGTTTGGGGGCACGCTAATCTGGTTAGTTCAGCAATGCGAATAATGAGGAATTATGTACAATGCTGGTTGTATTGGACTGAGATCGGTGCCAATAACGCTTGCTGATGGGAATTTACTTGCTGAGATAGATGAGTAGATGTTTAAACAATATAATGAGGAATAGGAGGTCACATACCAACTTCAATAGCCCAGATACCGGTTCCGGTGCCTATATCTAAGATATTTTGTGGGTTTGGGATAGGTGCAATGAATAGCTCGTTGTGAAGTGTGTACAACCACAACTGGTGCTGAAGATCAAGACGATCCATCTCATGCTATAAAAGCATTAGCTAGTGGATCGGCTATAGATTTCCGTTCGTTGGATACACTCACTTCATCATTTGGTAGGACATATTCTTTCACAAAGTCAGCTCTTACTGAACAAAATAGTAAAGAGTTTCATGACATACTGCCGTTCTTGTAACGATGATACGTCCTTCCATTCTCCTCGACATAATTGTAGATGCTCGAATTGACAGACATAGTAGACGTCCTGGATCGAGTCAGCTATGGCATCAAACCACCAGCGTAATTACTCACTGAGGGGTCATCCCACCCAAGGCGGAGTCTGCATCATCAGAGTAATCAATCTGGGCCAGTCAGTTACTACCCTTGCATTGTCTTACTATTGCAGCAGCACAGCACAGCAATCTATTAAGGTTAAGGTTACTAACATCAAGGTGCTGCATTGCACTCTCCTCGGCCAAATCACTGCTCCGGCTGGTCCCTGATTCCGTCGAGTGCCCCGCATTCTTGGGTTCCTCGGTCGTCACCACACTTTGATCTGTCGTCGTGTGAGTACTCTGATCGTCGGCCATTTCAACGGTTATAAGGTGGAGATTGTTCAATTGTTTTATATAGACATCTCGGAGGGAGCTATATTCTAATCTAGGGAGACCGTGTGGATGGTCGCTGGATGATCAAAGCATGCTGAGTATTTGTAGTCCGCCCGCAAGCCCAATAATCTAGACCCCGGTGATCTTATGGTCGTATTGGCGCAATTGTGTTTAAAGCCACTCGGAAAACCCGTCAGAGCGGGTGATTTTATCCTCCCGATATCCAATGATAAAGCTATCAGGTGTCTCAAAACAAGAATGGGATGGATTGGCATTGGGTTGTCGTAAATCCCCATTTCGGTCTAGTGCCTTTGTCCCCCGAGAGTGCTAACGATTCGATTGTCAGGCAATTCATCGTAAACTGATCTCATAGACTTACGTTCATGAGTCTGCTTTCATGAGTCTGCTTTCGTCCTGCTGATTGTGTTATTACTTGTCTTGTTGTATCATTGTCCTGCTTGAAACTCTGCACATATCATCTGTTGATCATTCTCTCTACGATTATGAATCTATTAAAGTCGCGTATGATTGGGCAAAGTGGTATCCTCTCATCGACAAGTCTGCGGTTTTTGATGTTGGAAGTGACTTATTAGTGACTTGAAGTGAAAACAAACCTTGAGGTTTAAACAAGCGTTGCTTCTCCTGCTAAATTGGTGACGATGTGGTTGCTAATCGCCAATCGCTACGCTACTCTCCTTACTACAGTCATTGATGTCCATCTACTCATTCTTGTTTATTGCTTATATCTCTCCTCTGATCTTCTTAGTAGTATTCAACGACTTCTTCAAAGGAGACTACGACAGTAGCCAGCAAGGGTTGAAAGCACCGTGAAGCGAGGGGTGGCAAACGATATATCTCGTTTAAAAGACTGGAATCCAAACCTCATCGTCCATCGAATACATTCTTCGTACTTGAATGTGTTCTATTTTACTCATTTTTTACTTTAATTGAGAATGAATACACTTTTTTCTCAATGTCTTTATAATCAATCCTCTATCTCCGTCGGCAGGAAGGAATATCGTAATCAACAATTTACTGGATGTATAGGTTTTCCCACTTTTTCCAGTTCCTTAATCGCTCCACCAGATAGATAGGTACCATGAAGTTGACCTCTAAACTGATACTGTTCTTCATTACCTCAATAATCAACACAGCCCTTCACCCCTGGTCTGGTCGCCAGAACTCTATCGTATCAGAAAGAGATCATCTTACTTGCAAAAGTCAGTATGGTATAGACTTCATTAACTGCGGAGACGAGTATATTGATTTCTGTTATAATAATCCCTTGTTAGAGAAATCATGCTGCCCTCTAGATCAAGAGTACTACTGTCCTTCAGGCTCGACCTGCGCACCAGCTACTGGGTTTTGTTGCCTTGATGTAGCTGACCTTCTTTCCTAATCTAAATAATCAGTCAACTACTAAATGATTCAATAGGGCGAGAATCCGAAAGCTTGTTTAGCACGACTCGACTTCACCATCGTGCCTACAGAAGCTATCACACCTCTCACGCCTTCTCAGTCCCCAGATTTCAGTGATACTTCAACAACCTTTCCATCCATCCCATTTTCCACGCGAATTGCAACTATAGAGGCCCTGAATATTAGCGCAATTACAATCACAGTCACTAAATACGTCCTTGCCACAGCCGACTTCACAATCATCAGCCATTCCAACACTCCCGCTACCTTAACTTTCCCAGGAAGTTCCGTAGACGGCTTTTCAGGTCCATCCCACAATACCATAAGCTCCTTTTCGGCATTGATCGATAGACTTATTCGAAGCGCAAGCATAAGCCGTAGTGCGATGTTGCCGGACCCTACGACTGTTGGATTCGGAGTGAAACATAACTTTACTTCACCTAGGAACATGTCCAATTCTGGTACCGTGGAATGGGACGGCTCTAGCGAACGGAATGATAATGGAGAGGGCGGCGGAAACAGACAGGGAAACGAGGCACAAGTAATAGTGCCTCTTGAGTTTGCTGGCAATGCTAACATGAGAATCGATTTGGTGACCAGCATTGCTACTGTGGTTGGAGTGCTGTGGATCGTGGCATGGCTGTGAAAATATGAGTATAAGACCAGTGTGTGAAACACAAGTAGGTAGATGGTGCTTGCTTTTTTTAAAATCATCTCTAAATGCTCCGTTCCTCGAGATTCACGACCTCTCTCTTCTGTCTGGCGATTTTGGCCAAGTCCAATAAGCGAAAATCTCTTTTCAAAAAAAAAAATCCCACCGACCATCCCTTCACTACTCACTACTCACTACATCAAAATGATTTCAGAAAGACCATCGAATTGAAATGCTCTCTACCGCCTGAAAATACTTACTCGGGAAAAATCCCACTAGTGTAGATACGTCCCCGCCTCCTTAAAATTTCCTCGCTTGAGAGCCCAACTATTAGTCACAGATCCCACACCTCAATAAGTATTACAAGAAAAATTCAAGTTTCATAAATCAATACAAACAAGCTCGTTAGCCCAGTGGAAGAGCGACGGGCTCATAACCCGTAGGACGCTAGATCGAAACTAGCACGAGCTACTAAATTGTTCTTTTGCCGTTTTTGTGGTGAAGATTTTGGCTGGAGAAACCTCTCACTTTTCAATTTTTTTGTTTGATGGGTTTCTTTAAATCTAAAAGTGGAGCTGTGATTAAGTGGGGTAAATTGTCAGTACGCTAAACTAGCTCCAATGGTAGATCTATGTACTTGTTTTCTTTTGTACTTTCCCTCTTGATTTTGAGCTTGAATGTGTAAGGCATTGCAGATGACGCTTGAAAGAATCTCCAGCTATCGTGCTATTTGGCCATGTGATATTTCGAGTATCCTTCATTATTTGACGAACAAATTAAAATATAAAACTCCACAGTGTGTTCATTATGACCTCGCTTGTATAGTTCATTCGGTTTTCAAACCTCGGAAAACCTTGAAACTTTGAATGTCAAATTAATACAAGTACGGGAATTCCAGATATCCCTAACCCAGATTCTCATATTGAGAAGCAATCGCTTCGCGCCGTAGTTTCCCCCGTCAAAACATGTCTCTACTTGCCATAGGTAAATAATGAGAGCTAAAACCAAAGAAGTTATGAATTAAAATCTGGTGTGGAGAGTGAACTCCTATCGGGCAAGAGAATCCCCAATAGCACATTACACATTAAGCTCCTATCGACTTTTTCCTTGCACCGCCTATTAGATACATCTCCACGATAGATAGGGATAGCCAGCATTGATATCCTTGCTCAAGTTTTAGAGAAAACACACGAGCTAGACTAAACCTCTGAATGAATACCTAAGACAGGTTTTAATTCGCATCCGTTCTTCTTGGGAGGGATGGCTATATACCAAGATGAACAACATAGCGAAGTAGGATTACGATTACGGATAAGAGATATGCTTGGTATCACTCGGTATCGCTTGATTTGATTAATCTGATTCTAATGTAATAATACACTGAAATCTTGAAATGCGTAACAACGTTGGTTTATCAGACATGGATCACATAAGATTTCTCCTTAGCTATCCACAATGGATGTGTTTATTAAACACGGCGAATCCCTAAGAAGGTCTGATATTAATATCTGGCCACAATTACCACAAATAGACGGAACATAAACCAATTTCTCATAAGGCTAAAATAAGTTAGAAGAGGTTTGAGAGGTTCAAAATGCTAGTCTTCTCGATTTGCTGAGGTTATCAGACTGAGAATATGCAAAATGAGCCCCATTGAAAACGTAATGAACAATAATAAAAGGGATATTGGACTGCTTTTTCAGTTGGATTCAAAAAGGGTCTGGTCTGCTGAATAGCTGATTGACTGGCAAATAAGGTGACTTCGTTTGGCTAGGCCGCATCTTAGTAAGGTTCTTGCCATTGGTGAGATCGTGATACTTGTTGGTGGTACGTATCTGCGAAATAGACTGACCATGATTGGATCATGACCTGATCTGAGGAGGCTTATGAGACGATGAAGTGAGGCAGCTTGCCGAATTGTTTGACGAACACGAATACGCTTCTGCACAACTTGGCGAGGGTGGGGGCAATAGCGGATTCGTAGCCTCGAGCCAGGAACACCAATCAGCGCCCCCTAGAAATTAATTAAAATAAGTATCTTGGTCGTCCCCAGTCTCTTTAAAGCATCGCACGAAACCCCCCCTTTCGTCCATTCGAATCTTCACGTACTATTCAACGATGGGCATTCTCGAACTTATCACAGAGGCGGTCGGCCATCAGGTCTCGCAGAGAGGCCTTGGGATAGTGCTTGCTGCTGGATTCGTCGGGTTCTTGGTTCTCGCCGTAGTTCTCAACGTATTGCAACAGGTACTCCTGAAAAATCCCAATGAGCCACCGGTGGTCTTCCACTGGTTCCCGATCATTGGCAATACCATCACCTACGGAATGGACCCATACGGGTTTTTCTTCAAGTGCAGAGAAAAGGTATGTTAGGACGCGGCATTTCGAAAGCAAGTGGCCAATACTGACAAGATATGCAGCATGGCGATTGCTTCACTTTCATCTTACTCGGCAAAAAGACTACCGTTTTCCTCGGACGACAAGGCAATGAGTTCATTCTTAATGGAAAGATTAAAGATGTCAATGCGGAGGAAATCTATACTGTTTTGACTACACCAGTGTTCGGATCAGATGTGGTTTACGATTGCCCAAATGCCAAATTGATGGAGCAGAAGAAGGTTTGTCGCACATTTCTGACGATTGTGCCATCTGCTAACCCGTACAGTTCATGAAAATCGGTCTCAGCGGGGATGCATTCCGATCATACGTTCCCATCATCCAAGACGAGGTGGAAAGCTTCCTTAAACGCTCGCCGATTTTTAAAGGTCAAAAGGGTTCGACCGATATCGTCGCAGCCATGTCCGAAATCACCATCTACACTGCTTCACACTCTCTTCAGGGCAAGGAAGTCCGCGACCGATTCGATACTGCTCTCGCCTCCTTATACCATGATCTTGACATGGGATTCAGCCCTATTAACTTCATGCTTCATTGGGCACCACTTCCTCACAACCGTGCTCGGGACCACGCTCAAAGGACTGTTGCCGGTATATACATGGACATCATCAAAGCGCGGCGTGCTGGCGGTGGAGAGGAGAAGGCTGATATTATGTGGCAATTGATGAAATCGAAATACAAGGACGGAACACCTGTTCCTGACAAAGAGATCGCACACATGATGATTGCTCTACTTATGGCAGGTCAACATTCTTCTTCATCATCTGCTTCTTGGATTATGCTCCGATTAGCTGCACGACCAGATATTATGGAGGAATTGTACCAAGAACAAATCGAAGTCTTGGGGGCCGATCTTCCAGCTCTCAGATACGAAGACCTTTCAAAATTGACCAAACACCAGAATGTTCTCAAAGAAGTCCTCCGCTTGCACACACCCATCCACTCAATCCTCCGAAAAGTCAAGACTGCCATGCCCGTCCCCGGAACAAAATACGTCATTCCTACCTCTCACTCCTTGTTGGCATCCCCAGGTTGCACGAGCCGTGACGCCGAGTTCTTCCCCAATCCTCTCTACTGGGATCCCCATCGCTGGGAAGCCGGTTCTGGCGGTGTCCTCCAAAATGATAACATCGTGGAGGAGACACATGATTACGGATATGGTCTTATCAGCAAAGGAGCATCAAGTCCCTACCTGCCTTTTGGCGCCGGTAGACATCGTTGCATTGGTGAGCAGTTTGCCAATGTCCAACTGATTACAATCATGGCGACTATGACACGAGCGATGAAGGTTAGAAATCCGGACGGAAGCAAGGAAGTCATCGGTACGGATTATAGCAGTCTGTTTACCCGGCCTTTGTCTCCGGCCGTAGTGCAGTGGGAGAAGCGGGAATAGACTTTGCTCTTTGGGCAAGGGTACATAGCATTGGATTGGCGTTTGCGATGTGGTCAGATACAAAATACATAATAATTTAATTTGGTACCAGTCTGTTTTTACTTGCGGTTAAAATGTGGTTAGGGTACTGCGTGCTTGTGAGTCTTGTACAGTGCAGCTTATGCGCCGTAGTATATTTTCCGAAGGCTGGAGAATTTTACATATACATACAGATACACATACTATTTCTTCTATTTTCTGGTTTTGCTTCAATCAATCATCCAGCTCGTCACTTCTTTTGGTTTGTTCACTTGGTAAACGATAATTCGTTATATGCAGGGCCTTTCTTTCACATGCGAGTAATGCAATCAGCCGAGTAGTGGGGTTTAGTCAGCCTTTTATCCAATCCGCGAAAAGGGGCAAAAACCCGCTGTATGCAAATGACATGACATGAGGAGGTACCTACGTACCCGATGCGAATAACAAATTACAGTTATGCTTCCACAGTCGTCATGAATAAAGTTCAAATGGCATACTTGGGATAAGAATACAACTCAATCGAATTATCCACAACTCCATACCCCAGAAACCTTCCCCATTCGACTTCATCGGATTGTCCAAGCGCAATCCCAAGGAGGGAGGAGGCATTCGGTTTTCCCGTGGCGCACGATAATCATCCAGGTCCGATCGCCGAATCTTTGCCCTCAACAAAAGCGGAGTCCCAGAACCAACCCAGCTTTTGTTGCTACAACAAACACCAATTGTACGCTTCTTTCCAGCCGCGTGGTATAATGAGTGCTCAACAGCATCCACACTTTCTTTCCACCTCAATTCACCTATCTATCTATCAATCATCGTGGTCCCTGTGGCATTCAGTTGCTTAGAAATTGGATACACACCTTACCACCTTACCGCCTGAGCTTGGCGATTATACTGTCTGCCAACGAACGATCAATAGATATACATAGGGGTTTACACACAAGCAGGGCAAGATGGCGTGCACAAGTCCTTCATTGACGGTGGAGTCGTACGAGGAAATTGCGAGTGCGCAGACCACTGGGATCGATAGTGACAAACCTGGTTATCGGAGACGACACTCAAGTTTCCACCCCAGACGGAAACGGGAGAGTACTGAGATTGAAGGTGAAGAGGGTCTGTTGCTGAAGGTATGCCATTGCTATAATAAATCCCTTTCTACAACCCAAGAATCTGTCTAACGGGGAGATAGGTTGATATCTTCCTCTCCGAACTCGAGCGCAGATTAGACTTCCTGGAGAATTACAGCGGGCTGCATTTCGATGC
>Ga0247734_1002579_pt1 | contig 11655 bp, 10 predicted proteins | sample UWRJL103311B2_FD_180933 | JGI IMG/M metagenome (GOLD analysis project Ga0247734, IMG submission 180933) | Plant litter microbial communities from Arlington Agricultural Research Station in Wisconsin, United States - UWRJ-L103-311B-2 | ecosystem: Environmental > Terrestrial > Plant litter >... | reverse complement strand
GAGGACTACTCCACAGATGGTGAGATGGACGAGGACCAGAGCGATGGTGAAGACGGAATGGAGGACGAAGAGGAGGAAGAGCTTGTAGCGGCCCACTGGCAACCGCCTATTATTCCATGGGATGAGATCCCGCGCAACTGTCCCCGTAACACCCGTTCATTCTTGCGCCGTGGTTGCGTCGATGCCATGATCCACATATTTGGCATGGAATACACGCGTGCCAATGGTCTCGTGGCCTACGTGACCTCGTTGGATCGAGTAAATTGGGAGCCTGCCTTCATGAATGCACCACCTTCGCGAGAAGGCAGACGGACGGCCTATCGTCTCTTCCTCGGCTGGAATGTGGATTTGGAGGAGTGGGACCACGATGGACGAGGCTACGTTGGTGCTTACCTAGACGACTTGGATAGAAGCCCGGAAAGATATATCGTAGAGGCTAGGGGAAGGCGGATGCTATCAGACGTGCGTCAACTTGTTAGCGCCGCTGACATGGACGAGGACTACGACACCATGGATTCAGACGACTATGATTAGATAATTAGATGTGCACAAGTGCTCCTGGTGTGCACAATTGTATTCAGAGACCAAATGTATATTGTTAATAGGAACAGTTAAAGCTTACACAAACTACGATGTCTCGATATTCTTGGTCGGTTACTTCACCTTGGGTCGAACGGGATGAAAATTCACAAGCCCATTCTTGTCTCGCACTTCCAAATGCAGCTCGGTGGCCTCGATACTCCGAAGCATTGAGCAATGTTCGTCGTCCAGGGATACGCTTGGGAATTTTAAATGCACTCTTTGTAGTACGGGGAAGACGTATGCGCTTATACCTTCGCCTACCGGCTGCCCGAATGCCTTGAGTAGACTAAGCACGTCCCTGAGAATAGAGGAAGTTACGGTTTCCCATATTGTGTAGGACAACTTCTCTAGTTTTGGGAAGCGATCCCGGATTTTGTCAAACTGGCATGCGAGCCCGTCGAGGGCATGGTGGCAAAGCTCGAGAGACTGCAGTGCGGGAAAACTGCCCAGCTGGGTAAACATGGTCTCGACGGAAGTTCCCTTGCTATGCATCTCGTATGGAACATGCAGAGCAGTGATCACATCCCAGTATGTTCGTAAATAGTGCGATAAGATATGATTAAACAGCGTCGCATGGGGAACAATGAGGTGGAAGGTCTTCATATCTGGAAGGAGGACGTGGGGAAGGAGAGATTGTAGATTTGAGTTTCCCTTCAATGAGGTTATAGGCAATATGACTGGGTGTGTGTTCTCGTGGCTTCCAAGAAAATCACCATACCATGCAAGACTGCGGAGAGCATTACACTGCGATAGAACATTTATTATGTGTGATATTGAGTAGAAGTCTGAGAACCCCCTCGCGTAGACACTAAAAGAATGCAGGCCAGCCCAGGTGATCGTGGATTGCTGAAAAGCCTTGGGAGAGGCGAAAGTTACAGTGCGCAGTGCAGGAGTCTGGCAAAAGAAGTCCTTGCTCTTAACCGCTCCATCTACATTGGAACGGTAATCCAACGAAAATGAGAGGGCTTCGAGAGCTGGCATTGGATCACTGAGCCGTGTCAGGAACTGGTACTCTGAGTGCTCAAGGTCGAAGCATACATCCGCAGTCTTCCATCGGTGACACTGACTGAGCAGGCGTACGAGGACGGAGCCAAGTTCCGCTTTCATTGGTTCGAAGCCATACTGGAAGCAGCCCAAGGTGACGTAGAGTGGCGAGTCTTTTGAGCGACCAAGAACATACGTCAAGGCATTCTCTACCGTCCGCATATCGCGCACAGATGTATGGCGGGGAGCCTGAATCTCTGCTGAACTGATGTGGAGGGAAATATTCGACCATGGTAATGTTGAATTGCTGAGTAAATTGTTCCAGGTTGAACAAACCTGAGATAGGACGGCTGGAGTGGCGTCGACTGTCGAGTAGCTAACAGTCTGGTGTTCGTCAAAATCATTTGGCTTGTCTTCATAAATAATCGGCTCCCTTCTTTCCAAGTATTCTATCGAAATCTCTGTTATAGAGAATATCTCCGAAAGCAATTCGAGAGGTAGAGAGCGAATGGGTGCGAAGAGGGACCGCCGCGCGTCGATATCCCGGCGCAGGTCATCTCTCTGATTCCTTAATTGGCTAATCTCCCTTTCCAGAAGCATGATACAAGATTCAGTTGCTTTGAGCTGAGATTCTCGTTCAGAAAGTGTATTCGCGATAGCCGGGACTTCGTGAGAAGCTAGAGGTGACCAGAGACGAAGACGCGCGTGCACGGGAAGGTCAGGGCTTGTCATCTCGCTGCAAATGGTCAGACTACCTGCGTTCGCGCTTGATAAATTTCTTACCTATTAGGTTGTTTCGAGGCTCGCAGATGCTTGGGATGTTCGCGAGAGCGATAAGCGCTCAGTTGCACAATGTGGCTGTTTGAGAGTTCCCACGCCACAGTCAGCGCAGGTGATGGGCAAAGAATGGCGAATTCTGGTAAATTTCCTCTATTGAGGATTTTGAAAAGGCTACATGGGTGGGAGTCTTATAAAAACACGCCATATCAAAAATTCGGATTCACAAAGAACTATTTATCAAGATATCCAAAGATGGATCATTAGAGGTCATATTAGCTGCTATACCTACCTCTCCACAAACGTTTATCCACGATCATCTTCAGCATCAAGACTGCTCGAGGTAGTCATCCCCTGAACTTAGTACGATAAAGATAACAAGTCTTCCAGAAATAATTTAGGATTACATCTAGAAAGGCAATATGTCCACAACGTCTACAAGGCTCCAAGTTCTGGGAGATCACTTGTTCCGGCAAGCCAAAACGCATTTTCAAGAATTCAGGACAAACCAGAGACAACATGAAGTTTTACGACCACAGTGAAACCTCAAGCGCCAACGAAGGAATGAAAGACTAGATGGATTTTGTGTAAACTAAATTCCTAATGCAATGAGACTAGAGATAAGAGACTGAATGTCTGAGCTTGTAATCGCTTAGAGCTTGATTCCGAGGCAAGCACCGAGCTCAACCTGGAGGCCGAGGGCGATGACAGCGTTGAAGCATCCTCCGAGGAGGGTGACCAACAAGTGGAGGACGAGTCCGAGAACACCGTCGAGTCCCTTGACAACAACGATGACCTGGACGAGCAGCTCGATGATGAGTTTGCTGTGAAGACATTTGTTAGACGGTGAAGGTAGGACATTGAACTTCAGGATACTCACCCAACAGCGACGAGCAAAGGCTTGCACAGCTCGATGTTGATCTTGACGCAGAGGGAGAGGACGAATCCGAGGCAGAGGAAGAGTTTCTAAGAACACCCATGAGTATGCGCAAGGGACCGAGGCAACACATTCTGCACATACCACAACGATCTGGGCCAACAGCTGGATGCAAACGGCGAGGTCAACCTTAACACCAAGGGCAACATCGGCAGAAACACCGATCAATGCCTTGACGCCCTTGATGGCGACACCGAGAGCGACAGTGAGGTCGGCAGTGGCCTTGGTGATGATGTCCACAGTGATGGTGTCAACGGTGTGAGCGTCTTTACAAGAGTAATTAGCTATTTTCTGAGGGCGAGATATAAATGAGACGACATACTGAGGCCATCACAGATGGGGGTCACAGTCTTGGTCAACACGTCAATGACTACGTCCAAAGAGACCTGGGCTCCAACGCCAGCACCTCCTCCGGAAGTACCGCAGGAGTCGCAGCGGACCTCAACGTCGTTGTTCTTGACTTTGACGTCGTTGGCCAAAGGAGCAGCTGCGGCGAAGGCAGCGGCACCGAGGGTGAAGTAGAGGGCGATCTTGGAGAAGGAGAACATTGTAGTAAGGATTGTGAAGTCTGAAGAGACGGTGGAGTTAGGCTGAGAAGACTGTGAGGCCGGTTGAGAGATGAGAAGGAACTGAGGATGAAACAATCGCTGAACCAGAAGCCCTTTATACGATTTCTGCGAGACTCCGGGAGCAAACGCTAGAAGGTCCGTAGAACATCGCCGCTAGTTCTGAGCTCCCGTAGCGCCTGCAGGTTTTCATTTTACGTACAGAAGAGGAGCCCAAGTCGTCACAGATGAACGAAAGAAGCGCCCACGGCGTTGAGGAAGGCTCTGTTACATTGGCATTGCGACGCCGCTCCAGGTACATTGATCAAGAAGCGTCTAAACGAGTCTAAAAACAAACGATATTAGATGTTCAATCATCAGCGCAGAACGCCTTTGCCTCTAACTGTAAGCCCTCCATCCCACTCAGACACATTCCAGCCATCTTCAACAAGAGCTTTGCGTATAGCAGGCTTCAAGACTGAGCGCTGGTTCACGGAATGGCTTCCTCTCCCCGTAATAAGTCTATATGGATTACCTATGAAACATTGCCATTCATTAGCGGAACATTAAAAAGAGAACATCGGGCATACCAAGTGTCGGCGCGCGGCGAGCCAGGATTTCTTTGACAATGGTCGTCGCTTCAGAGGCAGTCGTACCGTGAAGGTCAATGGTCCAAGGATCCTTCCTGCAAGTCTACGTTAGACACGATCGGAGGGAAACATGTTAAAGACATGCTTGTTTGACTCAACAACGTAACGAGCCATGTCCATCGCGTCCGCCTTCGCTTGGTTCTCAAACTGCTTGGCCTGCAAACAGTGTCAGTTGAAGCGCGATAGACTGGGCGTGAGGAGTACCTTCTCGGCAAAATACAGAGCAACTTCTCCACCTCTTGTCTTTGAATTCCTGCCCCTTTGCCACATTCGAGATGCTTCCTTCAGCATCTCCTGTCTCCTCCTCGTGCTCTCCGCGATCTTCTTCTTGTAAGCCTGCAGCTCGCCTACATCGCCTTTACCACCCTTCCCACTGGCATTTCCGCTGCCTCGAACTACCCTCGTCCCATTAACATCTCGATCGTAAGTCGACACTGGACCAGGCAGTAGTGGGGGTGGATTGTACTTCGGGCCTCGCCTTGAAGGCACCTTCTGCCACTGGCCGGTGTTCTGCTGTAAAGGGGGGTGCTTGCGTGGTCCAGATCCTGTGGGCAGGGTAGGAGTAGCGCGAGCAGCATCAGATTGCAAGGCTTCCTTTGCAACTGTGGAGAAGGATATGGAAGCAGTGGCCGAAGTAGGGGAGCTTGGCGTGGAAGGAGCATGCTGAACACCAATTTCAAGACCGGAATCCAAGTCGCGAAGGACTTGAACAAGTTCAAGTGCATCTTCACCACGCCCGTGAGCAGCGCTTAAGCAAAGTTCTGCATCGGAGACCAGTTTTGAGTAGCTATGATTGCCAAAAGTAGGAAGAAGAAATTCCAATAGAACAATGAGACTTGACGAATAGTCTTCTTGAGTAGAGATGGAGGATAACGCAGCCCGAGCAGCAGCATACGGGGTCACATACTCTGGGCGATGGAAATAAGACTGAAAATACGTTGACGAATATGGGGGTAGGAAAGACGCTATGTGACCGCACAAAGACATGAGCTGAGTCCAAGGATCCGATGCATCGTCTTGGAGCACAACAGAATGCTCAACATGTTGTTGCTGTCGAACGTCGGAGAGTGTGATCTTGGTAACTGGTTTCTTCTGTTTCTTGACCGCATTGAATTTCTTGGGTTCGACGGGGGTCCAAGAGGCCTCAGACGTCTGCGAACTCTCGTCGTCAAAGCCCCTCTCCTGCAACTCTTGAGCTTTCTCCTTGGATAATATCTCGTGAACGACATCCCAGATATCGTGTGCCACATTATCACCGGCCTCGTTAAGCGCCTGGTTCAACTTCTTTGTCGATACGTGTGGTAAGGCAGCTTGCAAGAAGCCAAGAGGGGAGTTGAATGGTTCATTAGAATCGGAGTCGGAGCTAGCGGTAGCAGAGCTCAAGTTAAAAGAGCTGTCCCCGGTGGAAAAGACATCCTCCGAGTCGAATTCGGCAGTGAACTCTGCATCGCGTGCGAGTTCTGTCAGTGATTTCTTGAGATTGGTGAGTTCTTCCTCGGTAGGCTCTCTGCCATCGCCTTGGATGTCGTTCAGCAGCGCTGCGAGCAAGGAGGATTCTAGTGGTGGACAAAATTCGCGCTACTTGAAGCCATTAGAACCGCCTATCCCTGCGTATCCAATACTCACTTGCAGAGTCTCAAACAGAGTAGACATGGTGAATGTTGTAAAGCAAGATGTAATTGTGAAACCTAGTGGAGTCGATGAAGGTCGCGGTCAAAGCCCAAAGCGGTAAATGGCACGCCATCTTATTAGTCATCGAGTACTGCCATTGTGATGGCCAACCCAACCTTGCTACCGACCCACCATGCTGTTCTACGTCTCTCTGCTTGCTTTCTTTCTTGTATTACTACTAGGTGTGCAATAAGAATCTGACCTGATTACTGCTGCTACTGACGATATCTACGGCCAGTGTCATGGCGATATCGAGCAGCAATCCTACCACACCTGCCTGAACGCATACGCTCCCGATTCCCAACGCTGAACCATTATACGCCTCTGTCCACGTTTTCAGAACAGCTCAGTGCCAGATTGAACTCCTCTGATTTTGACATCGAGGCCAACATGGCTGGTGGGGACTCCAGAATGGGCCTCGATGAACGAGGCACCCAGGAAGTCATGGATATCATGCGAACTGACAGAGTCAAGTACGTCTATCTCGTCTTTCATTTCACGTTCTGCTCCTAATTGTGCAATAAAGCTTCGACCAGGCAAGACTTATTCGTCACAACCGAATTCTCGCAGCCAATGGTATCGATCCTACAGGTGAGCTTTGTTTCTGGCAACTGCACCTGAATGGCTTCTTATGCAAGCAATCTATTCAGGAATGCCTCTGGATTCGAAAGCGATTACTCGTCTCTGAAAGCTCATCTAACCAAGAGCTTCTATTCTATTTGGTTCATCCCCTCGTTGTCACCTTGGACTGTGTATCTCATTTATTTAGGATTTATTTACACGCATTCATTTGCCTCTCTCTCTCTCTCTCTCTCTCTCTCTCTCTCTCTCTCTCTCTCTCTCTCTCTCCTCACACTCCCCCGCAAATCCATACAACTGCACGGATGCCTACTGGTCTGAACTGCAATTTCGAATTGCATACATCAGGATCTTCCGTCTACTGGGGACGTCGAGACTTTCGCTCCTGCTCAGTCTTAGGTTTAGAGACAGGCACTTCAACTGCTCTACACATTATCACGGCTCTCTACATGGGACAGTTCCATCTTTTAGCAGCGTTCGAATGCAACGATCTATTGGATAATTCTTCTTCCTATGTCAGCAATATGGACTGTTCGCCTTCTGCTTGTTCTTCATACCTGCCTTCATTACAAACTCTGCTCCTGCGTATTCTGCACCCGAAATTCATGCACTAGTGTTTTAAGCTCCCGGTACTGTGTCAGGGGCTGTCGAGATTGCTTTCAATACCCAGGGAACCATTGTTGGTGGTAATTTGGCCGTTTTACCTCTTTACAAAGTTTGGTTCGATCTGTAGCATCATCATGATTTCATCTACTGCCTTCCAAGGTGCCTCTATCCCAAATGTTCACAATTCTTCTCACTCCGCTGGCATTTGTCTTGCGATATCATATTTCTGCGGAGGCCGATTGTTCCATACTGTTTGTCATTCCTGTCCGACCAGACGCTCTCGAGATTGATCCTACCAGTCTTTCGAAAGTTCCGCATTGTGCGAGGTCCTGAGGAACGATGCAACGTGTGTATACCCCCGCAGTCATGCTTACTTGGATTTGTCCAGGCCTAGCGCCAACGGGCACATCTGAAACAACTGAGGTGTCACCTAACTGGCCGAATTCAATGTTAATCTATCAGCCATTGGATTTGACACTTCCCAGTTGCATCCCAGGGAGAGCTTCTGAATGATTCGTGAAACTAGTACTTACACTGGCGAGGAGTCTACATTTTTCAAGGTCCAATACATCCGGATAAGGGGCTCTGCTGGAATCAAGCCGGCTCATCACAATCGTGAATCCACGGAAACTCTTGAGAAATTCTTACATCCGCGACCCTGTTTCCGAATGCTATTTTATCATTTTCCGGGACACCGTTCAAACCCCGTAGGGCTCTTTGCTTATGACCGGCTAATCCCCGAGAGGGATGTACCTCCTGTCGCCTGCTACATGCCTTCGTTCGCCCTGGCTTGTGTTGGACTCCGGGTAGAATTTCGAAATCATCACAAGAAATCATAATGCTTTTCTAGTAGTACAGCTCAGGTGAGTAAACGAAACAGGGACAAGTACAGCGTCCATATGCAAACAACAGGCGACAGTAACAGGAACAACAATACAGAGACAAAGTCGAAGTCAGGTCAGTTCAGTGTGTGTCCTTGGGTTTGAAAGCGTCTAACTCATCGTCAGATGTAATCTCGTCATGCTGCCTCTGGGTCGAGGCCTCCAGCCTCGCCTTCCACTTCCCAATCGCCTTGCCCATTACCTTCTGCACGACAGATCGCGTCGTTTTCTTGGCAGTTTGAGCCATCTGATACTTCCCCGACTCGTCGTAGAGCTCTAAGGGATCAGGCGACGAAGATCCTGCAGCCAACACAGTCTCTAAGGCAGGAGCACTCGAAGCAACGATCGTTCCATTCCTGCCTCGAGTTCCACGACCACTTGGGACAACAGTGTTGTTTCTTCCACGAGGATCTTTCGTAGATATGATTGGAGAGGACATCAGAGTACTTCCATTCATATTTGTGGAGTTGGACACTACGGTGCCACTTCGAGTACGGCGAAAACTTGAGGTTGCATTCGGCGCATTGTCTGTAGCCGCGATGATGGTGCCACTTCGAGTACGCCGAGCTGTTGCTGGTATCTCCTCGGGAACAGATTTGCTTACTTCCTCAGAGTTTACGACCACAGAAGAGTCTAGAGATCTAGCGCGAGCGAGGGATGATTCATGATGAAGATCTGCAGTCCCTGCCAAAAAGAAGAAGAACTGTAATCAGTAAGCGGTATGCGGTTGCACAACAGAAAGCGAGGTTACCTAGTAGTCCAGTCGGTGCGGGCACGCTTAGACCTTGAAAACGCCTGGTAAAATCGCCCATCTCGATATCATGTTCGCTGGAATCGATAGAGAGCACCGCCATTCGAGACGCGCGAGTTCGCTTGGGCGGAGAGATGAGGGAGTCTTCTATCCAGGTAGAACTCTCATCCAAAGACACGAGCCCAGTAACAGCACTTGTAACACCTTCATTTGCAATGGCTCCGGTGTATTCCATCGATGAGAAGATGGAGTCCTCTTCATCTGAGTCTATGTCCATGGTAGAATGCGGACGTTCACGACGCGTGAATGGCGTCGAAGTATGCTGGACGTCAGCAAAGAATCCATCGAGGTTCGGCTGGAATTCCTCCCTTCCGCCATTCAAGCCGCTGCTGAGATTGTAGTCATACATAGAGAGCTGAGAAGGTGGCCTGTTGAAGTCAACGTTGCTCGGTGGCGTGGTCGAGTCCATATATGCGCTCGGATCCTGCGAAATCGCGGCGGGGAGGGCGGGGAACTGGAATGTATGCATTGCAGGATGGGACATGCCAGGTTCTGAGGGACGGCGATGAAGATGAGGCATGTTTTTCTCTTCGGTTATTTTGCTAGGCGATGCGTTTGTCGAATGTGAAATTACAGCGGGCAAGTTTTGGAGAAATCCTGTATCGGACAAGGTGCGTTTCTGCGACAACGGGTGCTTCTTCGAAACAGAGGGTTCAGCAGTAGGAGAAGAATTCTCTCCAGCGCTAGAAGAGCCCGTGGCAAATGGACTTTCCAGTACGGTATTCTGTCTTGCGCGACTTTTGCGGGATCGATAGGTTTTCTTGGGTCGAGGAAGACGGCCTGCAGTAGTGTTCTCTTTCCAGCTGAGCGACACATCAGAAGAGATCTTCTTGTTTTTCACAAACGATGAGCTGGGCGGTGAAGCGTAGGCCGCTTTGGAAGAGGGCAAGCGAAAGGTCTGCGTCAAGGACAATTCCGTAGGCTGAGGCGTCTCAAAAGGCAGCTGAGCGCGAGCGAGAAGAGCAGTGGGCTTCATTTTCTTCGGAGGCGAGGCTTCAGAGTCAGTGCTAGCATCGGAGAGTGTACGCTTAAGAGCGGACATGACGTGGTGGTGGATCGTGTTCAAGCTTGCAGAGTCACACAAGTGCGATCTTTGTGACCAACCGCTGAAGCTATTGCTGCAACACAATGTCCAGAAAATTATGCATGTTGCACGAGGAAAAGCATGTAAATGAAGTGATATCGTACATGTTAACACTACGACGAAGCAAAACACATCAAAATAAGTATAGGTAATTCAGCTTGCTCACTGAGCGCATGCACCTCTCCCCGTTCTCTATAGCTCTTCATGACGAGCGGCCTCTACTGGTATATCCTTCAACACTTGTTCAATCTGTGCGGCATCCTTTCCGACCAGGATCTGAGATCCATCGAACTCTCCTTCTGAGCCTGCCTTGGACTGATCCTCAGTCTCAATGGGTAGAATGCTGACCTCCGGGTCAGAGGTAGCTGTCTCCGTTTCTGGTACAGCAAAGAGCTCTTGCAGTGCTTTGTGGTTGAGTGTACGTGCACGGGCAGAGAATCCAGAGATGACATCCTGAAGCTCGGCTTGCAGTTTGTCCAGGGAAGGGACAACAGGATCTTCCACTGGGTCAACGTGGGTTCCATTCTGTAACTGTCGAACTTCTGTATCAAAATCGGTGTACACTGGAAACCCAGTTAGCACTTGATAGTCAGGGCGAATATTTGCAGGAACTCACAGTTCAATAGATCGTGATATGCCCGCCAGTCCTTAACAGTCACATCCTCGAGCCAAGTGTAATCTAGACCGAGATCAGCCTGAGCCCTTTCTGCGAATCTCTTTACTCTCATAGTGGATTCGAGGCACTGACAATGTATCAGCACTTGGTTGAACGTCAGAGAAAGAATATGCTCACTTCGCGAATCTCAAGATCTCGGACAGCGGTGAACCACGCGTGCACTTTCTCTTGAATACCAGATACGCTGGCGTAGAACTTGTTCTCCACTTTCTGCAGAACATCCATCCACTTCATCTCCTTCTTTTGCAGCTCCTCAACGGTAGGGGCATCATCGCGAGCCTGCAGATCAGACTCTTCCTTCTTCAGCCAACCATCTAAACCGGCGAGGAGCATGTTGCCTTCAGCAGTCAGGACGTCCATCACGCGGCTAACACGAACACCATCTGTGTACAAGATAATCTTTTTATCCTCATCAGAGATTCCAAGAGCGGAATCAATGGCGTCTGATTCTGGACTCTTGTCGAAGAGGGCTTTAGCAGCGCTAGCACGTACGTTGATCAAAGTATCGCGAACGAAAACAGCCTCCGTGTCATAAAGATCGTTCAGCTGTTTGAACCAGTCCGCATGACGAGCCTTGATCTTCTCACGTTTCTCAGCAGTGGTGAGGTCAGAATTGGGACGTTGTTCATCGTGTTCCTCCACAGCTATAACAGATGGCTTTGCAACGGCGTCCTCTCCAACTGAGATTCCAAGGTTGGCTAGAAAGTCGTCAAGATCGAGGTCTACAGCACCATCGCTGGGACTTTCTTCGGCGGGAACCACAGTCTTTTCAGCAGCCGGAGTGGAGTCGACTGATACTGCTGGTGGAGTGGATTCAACGGCTTCAGATGGACTGGGGGTCGCGGCTTCAACAATACTAGACGCAGATTCCG
>Ga0247734_1002578_pt1 | contig 11659 bp, 13 predicted proteins | sample UWRJL103311B2_FD_180933 | JGI IMG/M metagenome (GOLD analysis project Ga0247734, IMG submission 180933) | Plant litter microbial communities from Arlington Agricultural Research Station in Wisconsin, United States - UWRJ-L103-311B-2 | ecosystem: Environmental > Terrestrial > Plant litter >... | reverse complement strand
TGTTGATGGTGGACTGCAGAGCAGCGCCATTGCTGTCAATTGTGGAGGAGTCACCAGTGAAGGCAGTGACAGCGCCATCAAGTGCAGTGAGCCCAGATCCCACCGCATCCAAGACACCGGTGATTGTAGGCACGTCTCGTTCGACGAGGATGGGTTCGGCAGCGACGCAGAGCACCAAGGTAGCCAATGGTAGGACGGCAGTATACTTCATATCGATGCTTCACGGTTGCTGGGGAATTGGATGGTATGGAAGGATGAACTGAGCAACTGAGAGAGCGAAGGAGGCGAAGGAGTGAATGAGTAGAAACGAGTGACTATTTGAGGTTCTTGAAAGTTCATAAAAGAATATGCAAACGATACTCCAGCCAAGAAGACTGCCCCAGACTTCTTATAAAATGGAGGGCCGGCTTCTTTCACAAGCTTGTGAATGGAGATTCTTAGCTACTAAGGATGTGAACCTCGGATTCCACTGGAGGTGACCGTGCCATCTTTGAAATGAACTATGGGAATAGACCCATCTCATCTGGGGAAGAGGTTCTCACAGTAACATTGTAAAGCAACAAGGCTTGATTCCACGTCCTGAAGCAGTTGGAAGTATTGGATGAAGCGTGTTGGTTGCCGTTTCCGGGTCTGACCGAGATCTCTATCGGGCATTATTCAAGCCTTTTATTATAGGAATGAGCTGTCCCAAACCCGAATTGTAAATCCCACCTGTTAGATCCATGGCAAGGACGTTTCTGCCGGTAATATCAAAAGTCATCTCCACTGAACTATCCCCGTATGAGATTGCCCCTATCACACTAATTACAGCTCCCTACAAGCGTTATATAAACCTTGTATGATAGCCCAGATAGGGAAGTGAGAGAACAATTATTAAAGGCCCAATTCTAAAGCCAAAGCATTAACTTTTAGAATATGTCAAAACAAAAGTGTCCGTACTCGTCAGCGGCCAGGCTACATTTTGTATGATATCAAATTTTGGTGATAGCGATGCTTGACTCTAGCTATTACGAATAAATTACAACTATTATATACCTTCACTGCAGAGAAGAGCTTAAACTACCTCCAAACAGAGTTTCACTACCGAGGTAGTCCCCATGATTCCCATAACAATAGGAATTTCCACGTGCTGCCATCTATTCCGCCATACGGCATGTGACAAAGTGCCAATGTTGCAGCGTCTGTGATACTAGTACTTTATATTTATTACACGAGCTACGGCGGCTCCAGAGGATGGGAATAGAAGGAAACGTAACGGATTGCGGGGAAAGGCGTTCGGTTTGCGGGGGGGCGGCGGGGGAAAGGCACGGATGGTTTGCGAGATATGGACACCGCATTTCCCTGACCTCTTTGCAACGCCATTTTCTCCCGTGCCACCTGACTATAAATCTGCTGTTATTAACTAACGGGCTGTAAAAATACTCCATCCAAAGAAACCAACACTTGCGGGAATCGCTGTGCCCGAGATTAAAAAGATTGAAGAGGAAATTGGCGGCTGTTAAATATGAAATTACTGAGTGGTTACGATACAACGCCTTCCACCGATGCCGCAGTTTTTCGCTTTTAGTGGAAGAGGTGCTGTAAGCTTGCAAGAAACTATGGACTACATGTCAGGGAAAGAAATCTCCAGAGATTGGAGAATGAGGGGTAGAAAGCAGGAATGGTCCGTGATGGAACATGGTAAACGCTGAACAGGGTTTGTTGCACGGCTAGCGTGGTGTTGTAGTACAACTCTACATGATGCATTCTCAATGTCGATGCCTCTTGCATTTCAGTATGAATACTTACGTGAGAAGTGCCGAGGAACTCATGTTTGAGATATATACTATATAGAATCCGCTCTAGTCTTTAGATAGTATAAAGTACTAGTAGACTTCAACATCCCCATTAAGTATCCTCCCTTCTTTCCTTTCTCTTCACCCGTCTACTCTTCTTTTACAACTTGAAGATTACTTTACTTACTTTTCTACTATAATCGCCCGCATAAAGCCAATTCGTTCAATATGGTTCAAATCAAGAACTTCGTTTGTGCCCTGCTTACTCTGAGCATCGCAACATGTACTCCGATTGTCAAGCGAGACGCAACTACAGTTTTGAAGGATCTCACATCTATTAGTACTGCTCTTGACACCTTGACCGCTTCAGTCACAGCCTACACAGGAGGCTTGATTGCTGCCCTAGCCGTCGCGACGAACGAAGGTACATTAGACACTGCCGTTAAGAAGGCAACCACCGACGCGAACGCCGCGAATGCCTTCACAACTTCCGAAAGCACCAGCGTCGTCGCCGCCATTGCAGCCCAAGTGCCAAAGATTGAGGCTACTCTTACTGCTTTGACCGTTAAGGTAAGTACCTGTTAAATGAATCCATGCTTACTTGCGGTTTAGCTAGGTGCTTACTATCGAATTTAGGAGCCTCTCTTTGCTGCCTCTGCCCTTGTCCCTCTCGTCAAGAGCCTTTTGCAAACCCTCCAAAGCAATGCCGGTAAGCTAGCCATTGCTCTCCAGGCAAAGGCACAGCCTACCGATGTCGCAGTTCTTGTATCTGGACAGACAACTATCAACGCTGCATTTGTAGCCGCTATTACTGCCTATTCTTAGATACAACTCGAAAGTACCTCGAGCCTGATCTAATTATAGCATCGAAGGAAGAAGGAAGGATTGATTTTCAGAGCTAGATGAAAAGTGGACGTAACTATAGCATAGTTTATGTTAGGGTTACTTATCTGTATATAAAATCGTACTTGTCGTTCTTTCACACCGGCTACACGTTAAGATATTCAAGTCGCGAATTAAGATATTAAATATATAAGTCTACTAGTATTAATTCGACAGTTTTTTATATAAAATATTGTATAAAGTATTAGTCTTTGCTTTAATAAGCAAGTAATTTTATTACGTACATGTCACAACCTAGGTCTAGATGCTAAGGGCTTCCCGAAGCCTTGGGCTTCTAGGAGCATATAGCTTTAAGAAGAAGTATGTTAAAAAGAAAACCACTTCTAAAAGAGAGCTTTTAAAAGAGAATCGGTTCTAAAATAAGTATTTTAGAAATTTAAAGCTAAAACTTATAAAATAATATATAAAGTAATAAATTAGATAATTAATTTAACTTTAATTTTAAAGATAGATGTTAAGATAGGGGTTAGCAACCTTACCGAGCTGCATGTGGCTGAATGGCATGCTTTAGCCACACAAACTTAGTAAGAGCATGGTAGCCTGAGGCACTAAGCTCTTAGCGTAATATCTAGAGCTTATAGAGAACTTATACTAAGTTCTCCTCTCTAGTCAATATAACACAGTTGATTCCTCTCTACACGCTGCGCCTATATATCATTTCTAATAATAGATATAATTATACAATAAATCCAAATACGGGTAACCATTAAGGGTACTAAGAGAACCGGGGGTGCCTTTCTTGTAAAAAGGTGCCTTTCATTCCAAGGTGCCTACGACTGGGTAGGTGCCCACATAAGAGAAGGTGCCTTCACGTGCAGGTCGTGACACATACGACGTCCTTTATAGCCTTGAATTAATCTGGGTAGGCCTTAAGCTTACTACAAGCAAAAGCATCAAGGGTTATAGAACAGATCTAAATGTACGACTCTGTTCTCCTTTAACTATCCCATCTTTATATTTACAGCCATCTACTAACTCTGCGCAGCTATATCAACCTCCTTGTTCGCATGCTAAAGACGGGCCTGGAGTCTTGCATCAACAGGTTGGCGAACTTGGCAAGTTGGCCGCATATATAGCGTTTGACCCAAAGACAGCAACGCAGCCGAGGGCCACGCAGGCTCAAGTCCATTTCGAGACCCTAAACGAATGGCACCGTACCCTCCCACCGCCGATGCAATTGAGTCGACTCAGTCTAGCAGATCCACTTACTATGAACTGGCATACAAAACGGTCCCTTTTGCAATTACATATACTCTTCCTAGGCTTGTTTATCGAGCCTTATAGGACGTGTTTAGTCGATCTTGGGAGGTTTCGCTTGAACAAGACCCCAATGGAATCGGAAAACCTGGAGGCCATGAAAATTGTTGAAGAGCAATGCGTCTTGGCGGCACGACAATCGGCTCGAGTGGCATCGCTACTCCAGATCGACAATTTGATCAGAGCCCGCTGTTGGGTTTCTATGTACGTCAATTAGGATTGCAATTGTTCTATAAGCTCTAACGTAGGTTTGGGTATACTAGCTTCACTGGCTGCACGATACTTTTGTTCAGCGCTTCACAAAAGCTACTGGAGCTCCCCAGAGATGAAATCAGTCAAGACCTATTGTACGCATCCTCACATTTAAATGTTCTTTCCTTATGCAGCTACGATAACGGCATGGCGAGAAAGCTTTACACGACACTTCAGATTATTTTCAATGATATCAGAGAGGTCGTAGTCTCGCCGGCTTATCGCACTATACGGGAGTTGCACATCGTTGTTAAAGACGTAGCGCTCGTGCCGCTCCCGGATTATAACGCGATGGAGGATGTAGCGGAGGTTGTGGAGACTATTTTGGACTTAAGCAGACGGGTGATGGGTGTACTTCAAGAGAACCTCGGTCATTAGAGGGCAAATTGTGCTACAGAGTGGCGATTTCAGCTAATACTAACCTGTTGCCATCTAATTCCTCATCAAAATCTTCATGTCTATCCAGTGCCCACTCTCCGGGAAAATATAAGGTAAACTCTTACTGACCCGATCACCACTCCGTAGCAAAAATCCAGAGGGTTGCCCCTATTCTAGTAGATCAGGTGCTTTTATATGAGGGGGAACAGGAACCTAACAAGGCGGACAATCAATGGGAGGCTATTGATTAGAAGGAGAAAGCAGAAGCAACTGCCTAGAGTAATTGCATTTACTACGCTAAGATCCATCATGAACATAGATAATGCCAGATGATTGTGGGTGAGAGGAGAAAGTAAAGGGACGAGGGAGGGGGGGAGGGATGCGAAATAAAGAGGAAAAGAATTCTTAGGCGTTGAGAATCATTCACTCCTAAGCGAATTGGTGGAGTTGAGAGGTTCGCCCTCATAAAAAGGGTGCAGGTCAAAGGTGGTTGCTTTTAAGTTACCAGTGAGAAATCAGTGGTAACGCGCCATCCACAATGTGCGGTGTCCGGTGGCCACTTCGTTCGATTCGGATCTCAGCGGGCGCACCAGGTGGGTGACGTTCTTGTTCCTCTGGAAAGTCATGGAAAGACATGGATCATTTGACCTATATTCAACGGGGTTACCGCATAGGAACATGGGCAACCTTAGTTCAACATGTGCACTAACGGTACGTGCGTTTGGATGATCTCATCCCTTTGAGTAAGGTGGGCGCTCGTTTCGCTGCCGATGACCACGAGTGGACGGTCAACGATGAACTTGAAACAGTACACAAATTTCAGACGGAGCGATTGGCGTTATCGAGCGAACAGGTGCTGGTAGTGCAGTATTAGTTACTGGCGTGCAGTCGGTGCCCAATTTGATGCTTGATCTCAAAATGGCGGATTTTGACGGAGCCGTTGCTGGGTTCGAAGACGGATGGGAGGGTTAGATAGACGATGTGTTCTAGGCGTGCATGCTAATTGTCTTTAGGATGACCATAAAATCTTGTGGGTTGGATACAGTGAGCCATTTCAAAATTCTGACATTGTTCACAGCTAATTTATCTGGCCATTTACATCCCATCCCGACCAAGTTAGCCACGGTCCAGACCCAGATGTCTGATCAGCAAAAAGAGGATAGCTTTCCGGCATCTCCATCGAATATGACAACGAATCCATCAAGTCATGGACGGACGGGTCGAAATATGCCCCCTGACCGTGAGAAATCCCAGCAGTGGATATCGTAGGCTGCCAAGGTGTCGCTGGCTGTTGACTTAGAGGATCAGGTAGGAGATTGTCTGTCGGCCTCGCTTTTCGAGAAACGTGTATCGTTCCAATAAGCGCGAGACGGAGAGTGATTTTCTGATTTTTCGAAGTCTGAGGATGCATCAAGAGCAATCGCAGAGAGCAGATAGAGTCCGCCGCCTGTTGTGCAAAATCCCCAGCGGTCTTTACCGCAGCAACTCTCATCGTCACGACTGCCTTGTCAACCAGAGCAAGCACTACATCAGTATCGACAGTCTGGAAGAAAGGCCCAGACGAGTACGATCCTCGACACACGGCCAGCAGTAAGAAAGTTATGCCGGTAAAGGCCTGTAAGTCCAGGACCCTATTTGCGAAGAATCCCGGTGCGAGCAGAGGTCGAAGAGAAATGTACCGCTCCGTCAATTCCTGCGCCGCAGCTAAGCAAGTGACGAAGTTGAACGCAAAATCGCGCCCATCATATTTCAAGGCAAGTTGCAGATGAATTCGTACGGTGATGTACTGTTGCCAATATTGCAGGATGGCGTAAATATTAAACTCAGACCATTCGATCCTCTGCCAGCCTTTCGGCGTCAAATTATCCAATGCGCGCATCTGCTGATCGGTTTCGATAACGACTTGAAAAGGCTGTTCCATAGGTTTACCGGCTTGTACCAGATTGTCAATCTCCAGTATTCTAGCAGCGACTTCCACAATATAGTATTGGTATGCTTGCGCATCTACTTGCCCAGTAGAGTCAACGATGGACTGTTTTGGTAATGGATAATTTGCCGTCGCGAGGGGTAGGGACCACATGAGCGATTGTATTCTATCGATAGCGCATATGGATGACCAGACTTCAGCTTTGCTTCTCCAAAATTCGACTGTAGAGGGATCTGTGGTAAGATTCACTCCTGATGCTACAGAAATAGACTCCTCGTGCCTTTTGAGAGCCGAAACCGCTCGGGGTAATCCATTCAGCTCAGCCAGTGCGACAATTCGACGGAGGCTCAACCACATCTTGCTCACTGGTGCGTGACCCAGCTGACTACAATTTCGGTCAACGATCTGAATTTCAGGTCTAGAATTTGAGGGCTAGTCACGACTTACAGTCTAAGAAATAGCAAACTTGTGCTAAGGCCGTCCAGTGTCCCAGCCAAAACATCGTCACTTATCACGACACGCTCAAGCAGTTCGTTCACATCCACGATAAAGGCTGAAGTATCTCTGATCCTGTCCGAACTATCGCCTTGAAATTGATCCGGAAATTGCTGTACAGTTAAAGCCACCGCGATAAGCAGAGAAGACAGCTCTAGAAGATCTGGCTCTGAGGCACTCAATTTATCGTATCGAGCTAGGAACTGTTCGCCTGTTCTCATGATATTAGTTTGCGGAAAAACCAGATTGTACACCGACAGCCAAGGTGAAGCATATGCTACCACTTTGACCATGATCTCTCTACTCGGCATCAATTCGCGGAGCGTAGTAATGTTCTGGGAGTGTTTGGGGTTGTGATGATGGATTCGCGAATCTCCTTCTGATACAACTCCAAGGGATTTGGAGTCGAGCAAACCATTGTCGAAAAGGTTCAATAGATGACTTGGCGTATTCGTTGTAGATAATCCGGAAGCGTCCGAATCAAACTCTTCAGCGTCGTCGCTTGAAATGTCATTCGATGGATCAACAGGATGATTCTTGGAAGGTTGTCGCAGTTGGTAATAGTTTCCAGTCTCGCCAGAATTAACCTTTGCTTCCAGCTGTCGTACTACACTCCAGAGACTGGCCACCTCGTCTTCCAAATGCTTCACGCGTGTCCGAGAAGTGCTCGACACGGTCTCGGTCGTCCGTCTCATGCGTATCTGCACTTCGCAAGGATTTCCACGGGCCAAACATCTTTGGCATTTTGGTGCACCTTGAGCAGGCCATATGCAGCGAACTTTACGATGTCTACCTAGATGTTGTCAGAGTGCCATCCTCAAGCAAAGGATCCAAACAAACATTGGGTACAGCTTTTGGTGCCTTTACGGACGCTTTTGCCTAAATTGTCTACTGCCGAAGCGACCGTGCCATCTTCTTGCTCTGAGACCAAAGACATCGAATAGCAGACTCGGATGTTCTCTGTGTTGGTTCCACAATACGGAATTTCGGAGTACGCTGATCTCGTAGTCAGTGCACCAAAGTTGTTATCTCAGCCAGGAATTGAAGAAGGAACTCGCTTCAGTAACACACTCAAATATTTTCGGACTCGGAGCTCATTTGTATTCCATTGAAATCGGGCTTTGGTATTCCCGGAGCTTCACGGCTTTGGGAGAGATAATGCATACTGACTTGCCCCACTCAAAGTCTTGGCCCGAAACAAAGACCGAGATCCGCTTAGCAGCAGAAAGGGCCACACGCGAGGTATTGCTGTCCGCAACGGAAGCGAAATGAGAAGGTGGCTCGTTATTGGTCAGTAGACCTTGACATACAAAGTAAAAGCTCTTCCGTGTTCCTAGAACTCCACTGTGTCTCATGCTTCCCCTTGTTAATACTGTTTATTCAACTACTGAAATCAATGACGCTGTTCAACTCCCCTGATGAGATGGGAGGATTCGTCCGAAAGCCGAACATTCGTCCTGTATATATATACGTAGTCAGACGTATCATTTCCGTTGTCAATTGAGAATAAATTAAGAGAGATTCCATTCCGAATTACCTCAACTCACCACAACGATTAGCTTTTCACTCAGATTTGTACCCTCAACATCACCATACCATCTCAGTCATGTCCCAAACTCCAGATCCAAGTACTGGAGCAAGTCTGTCTTTCATACATTCAATGCTCAAAGCTAATCTGTCGCTATAGCCACCGTATATCAACAAAGTAAATGCCATGCTTGGCGGCCAACCAACGATTCCCCTCGACATACCAATATGTGCTGTCCTCCTCGCATTCTACGTCCTTGGCGCCATCGGCAACATAACAATCTACCAATTCAACCGACGACACCATCATAAATTCCTCATGTCCTGGGCCATGTTCAGCTTCTGTATGGCACGCATTGCAACATTCGTCCTACGCATCGTATGGGCAACTCGACCTACCAATGCAAGCATCGTCATAGCAACACAGATATTATCCGCAGCTGGTGTACTAGTCGCTTATATCGTCGTTCTTCTCCTCTCGCTACGAATATTCCGTGCTACGCACCCGGAACTGGGGTGGGATAAAGGGTTGAGAGTGGCGTGTAAAACGCTGTACGGTTTGCTGTTCGTGGCATTCGTATTGACGATCTCGTTTGCGATCGAGTCCTTTTACACACTTGACATGCATATCAAGATCATCTCACTCTGGATGTCGCGAGCAAGCTCACTCGTCATGCTTCTCTTCAACCTGGCTTCTCTAGTCATCCTCTGTCTGTCTACTTTCTTCCCTAGAGCTTCGCCGCCAGAGAATTTCGGTACTGGATCTTTGAGAGAGAAGACCGCGATCCTAAGCACAATGATGTTTTTCGTCCTCTTCATCATAGGCTTTCGCTTTGGTACGGCTTGGACGGCTGCTAGACCTGCATCGAATCCAGCTTGGTTCGACTCGAAGCCGGCTTTCTATGTCATTGAGTTTGGATTGGAGATTGTCGTGATTTACACGCTGCTTCTGACGAGGTTCGACCGTATGTTTTGGGTTCCTGATGGGAGCAAGAAGTCAGGAGACTATCATTTGTGGAGGGGTTATCAGCAGGAGATCGAAGGGCGGGAGCTGTCTGGTCCAAAGGAAGAGGGCGGGTTTGAGTTGAAGACGAACAATGTTGACGAGGTCTGATGACTACCTGCCAGAGCTTGTTATTGATAATTGATATAAGCGAGGACCTGCAACGGTACGAGAGCTGCGCGTCAGATTGCGGAAAGGAAAATAGGCTATACCCTCATTTGATACAAAGCAAAAAATGAAAGTAGAGCTAAGAATGCCTCTGTGGAAATTAAATAATGCATGGCGAGATTTCACTGCGAGAAAGACCCTGGGAAAATCCAAGCCACAGAGCACTTTCCAAGTATCTGTAGAATACAACGAAACCACTGAACCTCTTACCGTACAGAGAGTAGTCCACAGGTCGCCGAGCGAAATGCCGAAAGGCAATCGTCGTTGGGTTGTCATCGCCCGAAAGCATTTTGCGAGCGACATACGCTCTCTTTGCGAAGACCTTGGCTCGGGCCTTGTCCCCGACCACTGCTGCGATCTGGAAGGCGGAGTTTTGGATGAGGCGGAGAGACTCCAACGAACAAGACAACCCGCATTGGGGGAGGAAGGCACTGGAAAGAAATCGAGACGGCGAACTAAGAAGAGGAAGCGTCCTCCTACTCTAACAGAAGAACTTTCTTCAGATAGAGAGATGGAATTTCGCAACGCAGAAAGAGAGGCGGAAGGGCGCATAGTGATCGAGGACAGTGATTTCCGAGGTCAGACTAGTGGTAGCATAGACATACCAGAAAGGAAAACGAACCGCAGGAAGAAGTAGATACCATCTTTACAGTCAAGTCCTGATGCAATTGCGTGAAAACAGCGGACATATTCACCTGCCGTCCCGGTCTGGTTCAATTCGAGAGGCCATTAGCCATCTACAAAGGCTCTGTCGTTGGACATGTCGTTAGATGTCGAGGTCACATCTATTCTTCGTCAAGGTGTAATCAAGATATACATGTAACTAACTGCAACCTATATCATTAGCTATTTTAGCTTATATCGTGGATCTGCGCATGCTGCGACTCTGCAAGGATTGGCGCTATCTTGGAGATGGTTTCGCTTTCGAGAGAGACACTCTCATGGATGCTCGTCCCTCTATGTCAAAAAGGCAAGTATTCTATGCCCGAGGTTGCGAGACCAACCACGGGGTCTAGCCTTTTAAGTGCCTCCGAAGCTGAAGCTAATGACGTTAGTCTTCACGCCGAAAGTGCAACAGCACCAGGCGCTGGACTTTTCGATAGCCCAGAGACAGCCATCGACTCGACAACTCCGGCCCCTCCTCGCACTTCCGACTCGCCCTAAAGAAAGTTGCTCGGAACAAGCAAGCAACCCCGCAATCGCATAACTGGCTATAAGGTTACTTAGGAAGCACGCTGTGAGAGTGGCATATTAACCTAGAAAGGGCAGAGAAGGAAAGAAAAGACGGGGCAAATACAAGCTCTATAATTATGCGCTCTTGGGTATATTATTTAAGTACTAGGAAACAGTTCTATAAATACTCTCTGCGTGATTCTAAAGATGCTGCTTATACTATAGCTCTATTTAACAAACCTTATACTAGAGTTAATCCCCTTCTTTAATATAGGCCAGATACTTCTACTTAAAGTACTTTATTAAGTCTTCTAAATTAGTAAACTTATAAGTACGCTTTTCAAATAGCAAGCTTTATTCTCTTAAATAGAGAAAATAGATAATAGTCCTCTTCTTAATAAATACTAATAATATAACGTTACTTAACACTTTGCTTCTTAGCCTAGGCAGTTGCTAATTAAAGGCTTATCTTCTTTAATAGTATTAAACTTATCTATCGCGTTAATAACCTTTTATATAATATAGTAGTAGCTCCCTCCTCCTAGAAGTAGTAGTAAGTAGCGACTATATTAATAGCTATATTATAATAGCAAAACTTTTCTTTAATAATTATACTTAAAAGTGTTATTATTTGTTAGAGTAGTACGACTATACTACTAGTAATAGTAATAAAATCGTACTATAGGAGGTATTACAGAAGGGTAGTAAGGGCGATTATTCCCTAAGAGAATACTAAGAAGACTTGGAAAGAGTGTTTGAATTGGCTTGATTCTCTCAAAGTAGAGAGAATCAGTTCTAATA